>ENA-OQHP01000147-OQHP01000147.1-human-gut-metagenome-genome-assembly--contig:-NODE-147-length-23259-cov-3.735993_pt1 | contig 23259 bp, 19 predicted proteins | sample MGYA00242563_ERZ504717 | MGnify/ENA primary metagenome ERZ504717 (study PRJEB26092, sample SAMD00036212) | human gut metagenome | host: Homo sapiens | study: EMG produced TPA metagenomics assembly of... | reverse complement strand
TTTAGACTCTGGAAACATAGTGGTAATCGTTTAAATGTTATAATTCAGCACTATAAATTTAATACTTTTATCGCTATGTTTCTAATTATAAGTGAAATATATTTATTCTTATTTCGAACTCACGTTACAATAAATGTTATATTACACATATTCATCCTTTGTCCGAAAGACATAAACCCACTCCTTTCACAGTCTTTATCTGTATCCGTTCATCATCAGCAAACAATTTTCTAAGTCGAGTAACAAAAACATCGAGACTACGTGATGCAAAAAAATCATCCTCCGTATCCCATAGTCTTGAAAGAATAATATCCCGCCTCACTAGTTCATTTTTCTTTTTACAAAGCATCTGAAGCAATTTCGCTTCGCGTTCCGTCATTGTCTTTTGTACACACGACGAATGCTTTAATACTGCATGAACAGCATCAAATGTATAATTTTCACCAATCCGATAAATCTCACTTTCATTAGCGGCTCCCATTCCCCGCTTCATTTTCAACAAAGCACCAATATGCGCATCCAGTTCTTCGGCCAAAAAAGGTTTCTTAATATAATTATTCACCCCCAATTCATAACCTTTCACCACATCTTTAGGCGAAACCCTGCCCGAGGTAAAAACAATGGGAATAAATCCATCCGTTTCCCGAATACGACGTACCATTTCATAACCATCCATAACAGGCATCTCAATGTCTGAAATAATGATATCAAGATGTTGCTCCTTCCATATCTTCAGCCCTTCTTCGCCATTAGAAGCGGTCATCACCTCGTATCCACCTATCATATCCTCCAATCCACCACGAATAATATAACAAAGATTGGCATCATCTTCCACCAACAACAGTTTTATCATATCATCTTCCTCCTTAAAAAATATTTATTTCTTCTCCCCACTCGGCAAAAAAGAAAAAATTCACTATACTCCCCTTCAATGCTTTCCACACACACTTTTCCACCATGCGCTTCAGCCACGCGAAAAACATAATTCAAACCCAATCCGAAGCCTGACGCACCGCCTTTACGGCTGCGGTCGGCAGCCGAAGCACGCTCGTACTTCTCGAAAATACGACTCTGGTCCTTCAACGGAATACCTATGCCGTTATCTCTTACCTTTATCAAATAAAAGTTATAGTCCTGACGCAAGGATGAAATCTGTATGTCCACCTCTTCACCTGAATATTTTATAGAATTGTCTACCAAATTACCGATAGCTTCTTTCAAGAATTCTTCATCAGCATATACCCATTCCGATTCCAAATGAAGAGAGAAATGTACTGGTTTATCTGCCTTAGCAGTATATTTCTCAATAAGATCCTCTAACATCGGACGGAGTTGTATCTCCTTTTTCCAAAGCCTCAATTGAGCATTTTCCAATTTTGACAGCGTCAGCACTTTGTTAGTCAGTGACAATAAATGTTCACTCTCGTCTTCCAATATCTGAAAATGCTTCTCGCGTTTATCCGGAAAATATCTAACTTCCTGATTTCAACATTCGGGTCCCCATCAAAATACAGGCAAGAGGAGTCTTCATCTCATGAATCATGGCGTATGAGAAATCCTCACGCATCCTAGCTATTTTATTCTGATGAGCAATAATACGAATCTGATAAACAAGACAATAGACGATCATTGCCATCATCAAGACAGTAGCAATGAGGAGCAAGGTCATCTGCTGGAAAATAACCCAATAAGGATTAACAATAAAAGCCTGAAGATTCTCCGTACATTTATAATTGATAGGTTGTAATCCGGTTTTCAACAAGCCATAATCCCCTACCTGTATGGAACGGGAACTTCTAAGAATATTCCCCAGCGAATCTGTCACACAAGTTATTACTTCTGCATCCAATCCTTCGGCAGCAAGGCCTGTCCGATAAATAGAATCTAAACTTGACAAAGAAACAGACAATTTATAATCCCTCTTGACAATTTCTTGCATGGAAACCTGCATATTGGACATCAACCATTGGTTCACATTTTTATCCCCTCTGCCATCCTCAAAAAATCATAATCTTCATCCAGATTTATTCTAACCATAATGGAAGTATCTTTGTCCTTATACTTCTTTTGCAAAGAATCTTGATATACTTCCATGCGATAAAACACCTCACGCATCGTTGCATCTCTAAATACTTCATTGCTTCTGAACTGTATACTTTCCTTAGTTAGCTTATAGGTATTTACAAGCCAAACGTACTGCAAACAGATGATTGCCAACAGTCCGATACAAGCTACCCAACGAATATGTTTGATTGTCATACACTTATATCCTATCCATACTTTGTTAACATTGTGTTAACCTGCCATTAACCACGTAAGGAAAAAAGTCTCCCTACTTTTGTTTCGTCAAAGTTAAAGAAAATATTAAAAACAAATAGATATGAAAAAGCAAAATTTTATCATCACATCGCTATTTTTATTTTGGGTTATAGGAACAACCACTGCACAAACCATTACCGGAAAGGTTACAAACATCCATGCACAAGCCATTGACGGTGCAACCGTCATCCTACAAACCATTGATTCTACTTTTGTGGACGCCGTAATCACAGATACCACCGGTTACTTCAGGTTCAACCGGCAACCAGCATCTTATCGGCTGATTTTCCAACACATCATGTACGAAACCCTCTTATTGACAACTACAGGAGAAGACGCAGGCACGATTACCCTGAAAAGTAAAGATTATGCTTTGGACGAAGTTATCGTCAAAGGGGAACGCCCTCTTGTAAAAGTGGAAGAAGGAAAATTATCGTATGATCTGTCACAACTCACCACACATAGAATCGTGAACAATGCTTATGAAATCCTTCAGCAATTACCCGGTGTACAGGAAATAAACGGCAACCTTTCATTAGCAGGCACACACAATCTGAACATTATTTTAAACGGAAGGCCCACAACAATGAGTCACGAACAGTTGACCATTTTATTAAAAAACACTCCGGCTTCACGTGTAGAAAAGGCAGAAATTATGTATAGCACACCGCCGCAATATCATGTAAGAGGTGCTGCCATCAACTTACTTTTGAAAGGTTACCGTCCTGAAGAAAGTGGGTTGCAAGGAGAAGTTAACGCCGGATATCTATACAATTACAGAAGTGGCACACAAGGAGGAATCAGCCTGCTTTACACCACTCCTAAATGGAATATAGACTTGCTATATAATACCCATTATGAACAAAACAGACAAACAACAGATACGTACTCACATCACACCTTAAAAAATAATATATATGATATCTGTCAACACAATGATATTGACAGGAAAGGAATAACACATTATGTACGAACAGGCGCTGAATATAAATTCAATGATAATGCTCATATCAATCTAGCCTATACTGGTGTCTTCAACCCTAACAACGATAATCATTCATATTCCGACGGGAACATCACAACCGCAGACAACCGGACAAAAAAGGAGACTCGAATGCACAATATCGCTTTAGATTATCTCTCTAGCTTCGGTATGAAAGCTGGAATAAACTATACCTCCTACCATTCCGAAAGTCATCAGCAATTCACCAACAAAGACAACAAGAACCAAACAAGCGAATTTCACACGACTAGCGGACAAACAATAGACCGCTGGAAAATATACGTAGACCAGTCACACACACTACCACGAGAGTGGACCTTAAACTATGGCACCTCTTTAACTTATGCCAGTGACCATAATACTCAGTTCTATCATACCCAAAACGGAACAGACATGAGCGAACTCAATACAAACAATCGTTATAATGAATATACATATGACTTCTACGTCGGATTCAGCAAAAACATGGGAGAACATTTGTCTTTCAGCGCGTCCATAACCGGAGAATATTACAAAACGGCCCGTTATCATGCATGGGCGGCTTATCCTACAACTGAATTAACATACGTAATGACCCCAGCACATATTCTACAACTTTCATTCACATCAGATAAGTCCTATCCCAGCTACTGGGATCTGAGCGAAAGTACCGGCTATATAAGTGGTTATGAAGAAGTACAAGGCAATCCAATGTTAAAGCCATCCACCGATTATTCCGCAAATCTGAATTATATTTTAAAGAACAAGTATATCTTCAGCCTGGCTTATGATTATCAACCCGATTTATTTCAGCAACTAGCCTATCAAAGCACAGAACGCCTGGCTTTGATTTACAAAACCTTAAACTGGGATTATCAGCAAAGTTTCTCAGCCACGACTATCATTCCCTTCAAAATCGGACATTGGTTGGACAGTCACGTCACACTGCAAGCTGAATACCGTCAAGCAAAATGTAACAAATTCTTCGATCTTTCCTTCAACCACAGCAAGTGGATCGGACTCGCCATGTTACAAAATAATATAATACTTTCTACCAAACCGGATATTCGCATGGAACTGACCGGACTTATTTGAGCCCATCTATCCAGGGAAGTTATGATTTAAATCATATCTGGGCCATCCATACCGGAATACGTTGGAACTTTGCCAACCAAAAAGCAAGTATCCAAGTGAAGGCCAATGATCTGTTCAATTCGATGGAAGGCAACATAGATGTGACACTACGTAATAAAGGACAATACATGGACATGCACACCAACAACTATTCACGCAACATAACTTTATCCTTTACCTACAAGTTCGGAGGGTATAAAGAAAAACAGCATAAACCAATAGATACTTCCCGGTTCAAATAAAGCATCATCAATGGTATCATGATACAATAATGAGGGGCAGATTCGTACATCCGCCCCTCATTCGATTATTTCATAACAGAAAGTATCTTACTATATTCAGACTGATTGTTCAATGTCTCAATAGCTTTTTTCAAATCAGGATCATCTTTCAAGCGTTGCAATATCGCGCCACGTTGGAAATAATAACGTTTCAAAATCTCCTGAGCAATAGCATCTTTTATCTCTTTCGAGAACCTGTCCAGCTCATGATCCAAATTATGCGTCAATTTCGTTTCCAAAGCGGCAAACTCCTCTTTTGCCCCATCCATATATCCTTCAAACTCCGCTATTTCTTTCAAGTTCTTCAGCATCTTCTCACTTTGACGGTCATAAGTAAACTTACGCTTATGTAACATCTTCTTAAAATCAACATAGTCAGCATCTGTTATTGTAAAGTCTTTCACTTCCCCTACCTGAGAATGCTTGATACAATATTGGGTAGCATAATCAAAAATCATATCATCATTAAGCAGATAAAACATAATGTTTGGGAAATTTTCAACTTTCACCTCCACATCCGGACGAATACCGCCACCATCACGCACTTCACGTCCGGCTGCTGTATGGAATACATTGGTCAGGCTGTCCGGAGTACGAGCCACCGACCCGTCAGCATTACGTTTAGCGTAATCAATGGCTTGAATGCATCGTCCGCTGGAATATAATACTTTGCAGTAGTCACTTTCATGCTACTGTTATAAGGCAATTCACGAGTACCTGTACCAACCCTTTACCATACGTACGGCTTCCTACCACAATAGCCCGATCAAGGTCCTGCAAGGAACCTGAAACAATCTCGGATGCCGAAGCTGTAGAACCGTCCACTAGCACAGCCAGCGGAATCTCTGTATCTACCGGTTCATTCATTGTTTTATAAGTGGTACCAGCTTGTTTAATCTTACCTTTTGTTACCACAATCTCTTTCCCTTTCGGCACAAAGAAATTCACTACATTCACTGCTTCCCCCAACAAACCGCCACCATTGCCACGCAAATCGAGAACAATAGATTTAGCACCTTGCTGTTTCAATTCTATCAATGCCTTCTTTATATCTTTTGAACAGTTCTCTATAGCAAAAGTACTGATAACGATATATCCCACATTATTGCCTACGATTCCATAATAAGGTACAGGTTCGTACGATGGTAGAACGGGTTATTTTAAATTCCATTGGCACATAAGTACTATCAGAAGTAGGTCTCTCAACTTTCAACACACAAGTTGTTCCCGGCTCACCACGCAAATTATCACTGACATACGAGGTCAGATCATTGGGAATTCTATCTCCCTGGGCCATATCTTTTCCATTGATCTCCATGATGATGTCACCGGCTTTCAGTCCTATTTCGGCAGCAGGGCTTCCTTCGGAAGGTTCAATAATAGCCACACGCTTTCGGGGAGTATAATAACGTATTACCGATCCGATACCGCCAAACTTTCCGCTAGTCATTTCCTTTAGTGTATTATCTTCTTCAGGATAATACTCCGTGTAAGGGTCGGTCTGCGCCAACATAGCATCAATACCATATTTTATCACTTTCTCAGGATCAATAGTATCAACATAAAACATATCCAATTCCTTGAATATCGCATTGAAGATATCCAAGTTTTTTGCTATCTGGAAATTACGGTCATCACCTTTATTAAAACTAAACAAAGCGCTACCTGTCAGGCCCACGCAAATCATTAACAATATTTTCTTACTATTCCACTTCATCACTTTATGTATTTGTGAACCGCAAATTAATACATTATTCTATTCAAGCCTGTAGAAGGGCCTCTATATTTAACTTTATTTCGTCCCATTTTTTCTTTGATAAGGTTGTACCCACCACTTGTATCACATTGGATGCTAAAATAGAACCTATAATGGAACACTTCTCCAAAGAATAACCACAAGTCAGTCCATACAGAAAACCTGCTGCATAATAATCTCCCGCGCCAGTGGTATCCACGACTTTTTTACCGGAGGTACCTCTAGTTTGATGCATTCCGTACCTTTCTTTATACATGAACCTTGGGCACCTAGTTTTACTATTACAACACTGCATTTAGAAGCAATTTCATTGATAGCCCCCCATGCATCCTTGCCTGTATAAGCCTTTGCCTCTTCCTCATTAGCAAAAACAATATCCACGTATTTAGTTATCAAAATATCGAAGAATTCCAAATCCCCTTCCACAATATTATAACTGGCCATATCCAAGCACGATTTGTCAATCCAGCCTCTTTTTCCTAATTGCATAGCACGAAGAATCAATTCATGATCCTGTACCAAGTATCCTTCTATATATAGATATGCATACCCCTTAAACATATCCAACGTCAGATTTTCGGCTTTCATAGTAGCAGCAGCTCCCAGATAAGTTCCAAAAGTACGTTCCCCATCCGGTGAAATGAAAGTAGAAGCCACTCCTGTAGGCAAATCACCGGCGAGCAATTTCATGTCAATTCCCTGCTTCAAACCGTTTTTCTTAAAATATTGCCCAAAATCATCGTTGCCTATCTTTCCGATAAATCCCGGGTGTGCCCCTAGGTTAGCTAACGCCAAAACTGTATTTCCCGCACTTCCCCCTGTAGCTTTATGCGTTTTCATACCAGAGAATTTACCACTGATTTTCAAAAACTTATCTTCATTTATAAGTTGCATGCTTCCTTTGGGCAAACTCATCTCATCTAGTAGCGAATCATCTTGCAAAGTAACAAGAACGTCAACCAATGCATTGCCCATTCCAATTATTTTATCCATTTATCTAAAATTTTTCTGCAAAGATATTGCATATTTCGGAAAAACCTATTATCTTTGCACCGCATTTGAGAGAAAACCTTCTTCGTTAGCTCAGTCGGTTAGAGCATCTGACTGTTAATCAGAGGGTCCTTGGTTCAAGTCCAAGACGAAGAGCACAAAGGTTCGCAGATAGCGAGCCTTTTTGTTATCATACATATCATAAAAGCCTTCATCACATTCTTTTGTAATTCCATTGTAATCTCCAGCCGCCATTTTCCTTATATTACTCTCAGATACAAGATTTCCACTCAAATGTTTTGGAACTATCTTACTATTATTTACATTTGTTGGGAAACAATTACTAATATGAAAACGCACATTATAGCACTTCTTCTACTTACAGGAGGAGTATTGAACTTATTTGGAGAAAACTTACATAACTTTTTCAACCGATATAATTTCAGCTTCATTACAGAAGATACTGGGTTACCCCATAACTTCATCAATGATATTTACAAAGACACTCAAGGATATATCTGGGTAGCTACTAATAATGGAATAGGACGGTATAATGGCTATCAATTCATTCATTATAATTCCCAATCCCACTCCATTCGCTTGAAAAACGACTACGTGCATAAAGTCTGTGAGGATAAGTTTCAACGACTCTGGATAGGGTCGGAAGAAGGAATAGACCTCATTGACTTGAAACATTATACACAGATAGACACGGACAAAGAACTGCCTGCCGAATTGAAATCTCTAGCAAGTAACTACATTGCATCCATCTATCGGGACAAGCAGGACAATCTGTGGATATCGACAGACAAGAATCTATGGTATCTGGAACTAGGCGTAAACGGGCAAATAAAAGATTACTATAAACTGAAAAAAGATACAGAATCCCCCATCCACGCTGTTATTGACCTGCAAGAATACATCTGTGCAGGCATAGATAATCATGTATGCCGTATTGAAAAAGGAAGCAACCACTTACTGAAAACCAGCATGGTATCGGAGCTGCTGAAACCCTTCTCAGAAGACTGGAGAATTCTCTGCATGGAAACTGACGGGGAATTGTTATGGATAGGAACCAATCGCGGACTCTTCAAGTATAACCATACTCGGCAGAGTTTGAACCGGTACCGTTACTCCAATCATCGCCCCGGAATGCTAAGTCAAGCCTATATAACCGGAGTTAAACTGACTAGCAAAGGAGATGTCATCGTTTCTACTCTGAACGGACTCAATGTATACAATCGGGATACCGATACTTTTACTTATATCCGCCAAAACAATGAAATGCCTGACAAGTCGTTGAACTGTAATTTCATCAACTGCCTGCTGACCGACAATGAGAATATCTGGGTAGGGACCGAGATAGGAGGAATCAATTATTGACTCCCAATTGTCTGCAAACGTATGTGTGGCAATATAACTATCTTCGAGAAACCTCTCTTTCCCCCAATCCGTCAATGCCATCAGCGAAGACAAAGACGGAAATCTATGGGTAGGAACAGTAGAGGGAGGACTCAACAAAAAGAGCAAAGGCAGCGATGAGTTCATTCATTATACTTTTGACCAGAACAATCCCACTTCCATCAGTAACAACTCTATCCGTGGCATTCTCATTGATTCCGAAAATCATTTATGGGCATATACTTGGGGAGTCGGAATCAATGAACTAAATCTGAACATCCCCCATAACCAAACTTTCCAACGCCATATCCGGGAAGACTCCATAGGACTGGAAGGAGATTTCCTGAGCAGCGCCTGTGAAGACACCATGAACAATGGTTTATGGTTTGGTACTACCAGAGGGCTTCATTTCTACCATAAAAAGACCAAGCGTTTCACCCGGGTCTTGTTTGACCGTTCCGACAATGAATTCGATGCGGTAGGATCCATCATTATCGACCGCAAGAAACGCCTTTGGATGGGAACATCTGAAGGAGTTTTCATTATGGATTTACACTCGTTCTCCATTTCCTCCGCACAATTCAGCTATACCTATTTAAAACATAAACTGACGGAACCCACTTCATTGCAATTAGAAAAAATAAACTGTATCATAGAAGATCATAATGGTACCATCTGGCTGGGGGCAAATGGGAACGGACTATATCAACTAGCGGAAGAAAACGGAACACAGTTCACATTTCATAACTACACCCGCAAGGACGGGTTACCCAATAATACCATTATAGGTATTGTGGAAGATAAAACGGGACATCTGTGGATGTCCACCAACCACGCATCGCCCAACTGGATACACAAACCATGACTTTCACCAATTATACAAAAGAAGACGGACTGCCCAATAATCAGTTTTATTGGAACGCATCTTATTATTCTCCCCAAAATAACCTGTTATATTTCGGTACTATAAACGGATTAGTCGCTTTCACCCCCGATATAGCCAAGACAAAAAAGCAGGATGCCAAAGTCAAACTGACCTCAATCAGTGTCGCCGGTACCATGGTCTATCCTCCAGCAGACGGAAAAACTCCCTGCGCGGTAACAAATTTACATACCATCCGTCTGCACGAAAAAGATCATGGTTTTTCCATCGAGTTTTCCACCTTAAACTATGGAAACTGTAACCGAGTGAAATATGCCTACCGCTTGAAAAATTATGAGAATGAATGGACAGAAACCCTTCCTGGCGAACATACTGCTAGATACAATTTCGTTCCCTCCGGAAAATATGTGTTCCAAGTCCGTGCCACAGACGAGAAAGGACATTGGTCCGATAAAATAACGGAAGTCAAAGTAACCATCACTCCTTATTTCTATAAATCCTGGTGGTTCTATTTATTGCTTGCCATTCTGATCACCGTAGGCAGCTATTATTTTTATCAATGGAAAATAAGTCTGTACCGTCAACAGAAAAAACAACTGGAAAAAGAAGTAGCCCAACGCACCCATGAGCTAGAGTTACAAAATAAACAACTAGAAATAATGGCACGACACGTCGAGGAGGTAACGGAAGAAAAAATTGCTTTCTTCACCAATATCACTCATGAATTCCGGACACCAGTCACTTTAATCAACGGTCCCATCCAACGCGCCCTTGACGAAAGCCATGAGCCGGAAGTAAAGAAACAGCTACAAATAGCTGAACGGAATTCCAATTATCTGCTATCACTAGTCAATGAATTAATGGACTTCAGAAAGTTAGATGCAGACAAAGTTGTATTAAATAAGACAAACGAAAACTTTATCCGCCTTATACAAAATATATTAATGCCTTTCGAAGTATTTGCCCATGAACGGAACATAAACATCATCACCTACTTCCGGCTCTGTACCCCGTTTGGATATTTGATGTTGAATATATGCGCAAAGCCATTATTAATCTGATATCCAATGCTGTTAAATTCACTCCCGATTATGGAAAAATAAGTTTGTATGTGGCTTCCCTTACCGACAAAGACAACCATACCTGGCTGTTCATAGATATAAAAGATACAGGTAATGGTATCGTACCCGAAGATATAGAACGTATTTTCGAACGCTTCTACCAATCCAAAAAGAGCATCAAATATCCCGTTTATGGACAAAGCAGCACAGGAATCGGACTATTCTTATGTAAGAAAATCATTTCTCTGCACGGAGGCAACATCTATGCAGGAAACAATCCCAAGCAAGGAGCTTTCTTCAGAATACTATTACCTTTGGAAAAAGGTATCCCCCAAGCCAAATCAGAAAAAGAAAAATATGAGCAGAATGAACATCCACTTTCCATTCCTGCCAATGGAAACGAGAAAAAGGAAACCATCCTCATTGTTGAAGATAATGCAGATATGCGTACTTATATTTGTTCCATTCTCAAAACAATTATCAATTAAAAGAAGCACAGAACGGTGCAGAAGCTCTTACTTGATTCAAAGAGAAACGATTGATTTGATTGTCAGCGACCTGATGATGCCCGTCATGGACGGGAATGAATTATCCGCCGGGTAAAAGCTAATCTGGCTACTTCCCACATCCCCTTTCTCATGCTCACTGCCCTCCGGTCTGAAGCCCAAGAAAGAATCAGCTATGAAATAGGAGTAGATGAATATCTGTGCAAACCATTTGATGAGGTTATTCTAAGATTACGTATCCGAAAATATACTTGCCTTACGCCCAGAAATACAAATCCATGTTCTCCACTAGTATGAATTGTGAAACATTGAATATAAACGCTAGTTCCAAAGACAACACATTTATGACATCGGCAATCAATTTAATGAAAGAACATTATGCCGACTCGGATTATAACTTAGAGCGCTTTATCCGCGATATGGGATACAGCAAAACCTTAGTCAATCAGAAATTGCAATCTTTGACAGGGCAGTCCATTGGTCAATTCATGAGAAACTACCGATTAAATGTGGCAAAAGACACTTTAACCAAAGTAGAATGTGACATTTCTGTTGCAGAAATCGCATATGCCGTAGGTTTTAACGACCCTAAATATTTCACAAAATGCTTCAAAGAACTGTTTGGAGTACTTCCAAGCGAATATTTTGGAAAAAAATAGTTCACTTTACTATTTTACTCCATTTGTGCACCATATTCTCCTATAAAAAGCTTTGTTTCCCTTACATTTGTAAAAAACAGAAATGCAAATGTATATGAAAAACACATTCTTATTATTGAGCTGGCTGATATTACTCCCCTCCGGTATACTGGCAAACCCCATCAAGGGAATGCTGGAAAGGATAGACAAGGGAGCATCGGACAAGTTCGTAGTCGAACTACACAAAAGCCCAAATGACTTTTTCGAGTTGGACCAAAAAGGCGACAAGGTAGTGATACGAGGCAATACCTATATTAATATAGCAACCGGAATCAACTGGTACTTAAAGTATCATGCCGGAATCCACCTGTCATGGAACAGTATGCATGCCTCACTACCCAATGTTCTTCCTCCCGTCTTCCGTAAAGAACGCCACGAAACAAATCTGGCCCTGCGTTACGATTTCAATTACTGCACCTACTCCTACTCCATGGCATTTTGGGATTGGAAACGTTGGGAAGAGGAACTGGACTGGATGGCACTGCATGGCATCAACCTGCCACTTGCTGCCGTAGGACATGAATGTGTGTGGCGTAACCTATTACTCCGCTTAGGATTTTCCAAACAGCAAATCAATGATTTTATTGCCGGACCAGCATTCCTTGCCTGGTGGGAAATGAACAATTTGGAAGGCTGGGGAGGCCCTAACCCCGATAGTTGGTATAAACAGCAAGAAGACTTGCAGAAAAAAATATTGAAACGAATGAAAGAATGGGGAATGCACCCCGTACTGCCCGGTTACTCGGGTATGATCCCCTCCAAACTGGATTTGGGAAAACGTATTGATGGTGGAAAAGAAGAGAAAACATTAAGCAACACTTCCTCGGAATCCGCCCAAAGCACTCTCAACAAATGGAACGGATTTGACCGACCGGGAATCTTACTGCCCGACGATCCCAAGTTTACCCAGATTGCCAGCCTTTTTTACGAAGAAACCGAAAAGCTGTATGGAACAAGTGACTACTACTCCATCGATCCTTTTCATGAAGCCAAAAGCTTGCCTGCCAGACTAGACTTCGGCAAAGCCGGCAAGGCTATTATGGATGCAATGAAAAAGGCTAATCCAAAAGCTGTGTGGGTGGTGCAGGGATGGACAGAAAATCCACGCCCGGAAATGATGAAAGCGCTGAATCCCGGCGATCTGCTCATCCTTGATTTATTTAGCGAATGTCGTCCCATGTGGGGCATTCCCTCTATATGGAAACGAGACAAAGGATACGAAGAACACAACTGGTTGTTCTGCCTGTTGGAAAATTTCGGTGGGAACGTGGGTTTGCATGGAAGGATGGACCAACTTCTTCATAATTTTTACCTGACCAAAGACAACCCACTGGCCGCTCAGCTAAAAGGCATCGGTCTGACAATGGAAGGCATTGAAAATAATCCGTTATGTTCGAACTGATGTGCGAACTACCTTGGCGTGCAGAAAAGTTTACCAAAGAAGAATGGATAAAACAATACATCCGCGCACGCTATGGCACAGACGATGAATCTATCTGGCAAGCTTGGCAGATCCTGGCAAACGGTATCTACAACTGTCCGGCAGGCAACAACCAACAAGGTCCTCACGAAGTATCTTTTGCGGGCGCCCATCACTGAATAATTTCCAAGCATCCAGCTGGAGCAAAATGTGCAACTATTACGACCCCACTACCACAGCAGAAGCCGCACGATTGATGGTGAGCGTAGCACACAAATATCGCGGTAACAACAACTTTGAATATGATCTAGTTGATATCACCCGACAAGCCATTGCCGACCGTGCCCGAATAGTGTACAATTACGCTGTTGCCGACTTTAAAAGCTTCGATAAAAAAAGTTATGCCACACATACCCGACAGTTCTTGGAACTACTGATAATGCAAGACAAACTGTTGGGCACACGCAAAGAATTCAAAGTAGGGAACTGGATTCAACAAGCGCGCAATCTAGGAAGTACATCTGAAGAGAAAGACCTCTACGAATGGAATGCCCGCGTACAAATCACCACATGGGGAAACCGTTACTGCGCCGACATCGGCAAGTTACGAGATTATGCCCATAAAGAATGGAACGGACTACTGCGCGACTTTTATTATAAACGTTGGGAAAAATACTGGCAAGTACTGCAAGACCAACTGGATGGCAAACTTCCTGTACTGCCAGTAGGTAATTCATCAACCCCCACTGCCGATAATCCAGCCATGACCATAGATTGGTATGCCCTGGAAGAACCATGGACACTGGCAAAGAACACCTATGCGGCATCTGCCGAAGGTGATTGTATAGAAGTAGCAAAAGAGGCTATAACATTGATAAACAATTGATTGTAAGATGAAAAAGAAAGAACTCGATACAGAAACCGCACAGCAGGCACTGCCCATTAAAAAGAGGCTTTTGTCACTCGATGCACTCAGGGGCATCACTGTAGCAGGAATGATTCTGGTCAACAATGCAGGAGGCAAAGTGTCGTATGCACCTTTACAACATTCTGCATGGAACGGACTGACACCTTGTGACTTGGTTTTTCCTTTCTTTCTGTTCATCATGGGTATTTCAACATATATTTCATTGAACAAATTCAATTTCAACGTTTCCCTACAAGTGGTAACCAAGATATTGAAACGCACATTTCTTATTCTATGCATCGGATGGGCAATCGGTTGGTTTGACCATGTATGTGAAGGTGACTTCCTGCCTTTTGTCCATCTGCGCATCCCCGGGGTACTACAACGCATTGCTTTATGTTACTGTGTTATTTCTTTTACAGCCCTATTTATGAATCATAAGTTCATCCCCACATTAACCTTTATCTTACTGGTAAGCTACACTGTCATATTATGCATGGGGAACGGTTATACCTGCGATGAAAGCAATATTTTATCCATCATTGACAGGCAACTTTTCGGCGAAGCACATCTCTATCAGAAGAGCCCGATTGATCCGGAAGGATTTGTAAGCACTCTCTCTGCTATCGCCCACACTTGTATCGGTTTTTCATGTGGAAATGGATAATACAAAGCCATCAGACAGAAAACAAAGTGCTCCGTTTGTTCTTGACCGGATTCATTCTGATGAGTATCGGCTATTTGTTGGCAGATGCGCTGCCTTTAAATAAAAGAATATGGTCTCCTACTTTTGTTCTGGTGACCTGCGGAGCGGCTTCCATGTCACTTGCCACATTAATGTATTATATAGACATAAGGAATAAACAAAAATGGTGCCGCTTCTTCATCATCTTCGGCGTCAACCCCCTATTCCTCTATGTACTGAGCGAAGTACTTGCCATTATGATGGGAAGTACCGGATGGAAGGCGGCAGCTATGCAGCCATTCATTCAGGAATAACCGACGCTACCTTGCCTCAGCTGTCTACGCCCTCGTTTTCACTCTGTTTTTGGGGTGTATCGGTTATCCGCTATATCTTAAGAAAATATACATCAAACTGTAACAACCAATTCATAATATATAGAGAACTATGCAGTATTAAACAAGAACATATTAATCAAAACCAAAATTAAATTCTATGCTAAACGTACAATCTCTAACCCAAAGGACATTTGCACAGATAGTAGTCTTTGCATTACTCCTATTAAACAGTACACTGGCATTTGCTCAAAATCAAGTTAACGGTATTGTCACAGACAAGACCGGAGAACCCCTTATCGGAGTGAATGTAGTCGAAAAAGGTACTACCAACGGTGTTATCACTGACTTTAACGGACAGTTACATTGAATGTAGCACAAGGAAAGACACTCGTATTCTCTTACGTGGGTTACACTACCCAGGAAATTACAGTAAAAGGATCTTCTTTGAAGATTATTATGGAAGAAGATTCTAAAACATTAGATGAAGTTGTGGTAGTAGGTTATGGCAGTATGAGTCGTAAGGATGTAACCAGCTCCATTACCACTGTGAAAGCAGACAAACTGAATGTAGGAGTTTATTCTGACCCTGGACAGTTGTTGCAAGGTAAGTCCCTGGTTTGACGGTAGTACAAAGCAGCGACCCGACTTCTGGTACAGCTTCTATCTCTTTACGTGGGGCTTCTTCTCTGCGTACCGGTGCGGCAATGGAACCTTATTATGTTATTGACGGTATTCCCGGTATGTCATTAAGTCTGATTGCTCCCGAAGATATTGAAAGCATTGACGTACTTCGTGACGCTTCTGCAACGGCTATTTATGGCTCCAAGGCTGCTAACGGTGTAATCTTGATTACCACCAAAAAGGTAGTAAAAGTGAGCACACTTCTGTAAACTACAGCGCATATCTTGCATTTGACAACATTGCCAAGCGTTTAGATATGATGACTGCCGACGAACTCCGCACCTATGCCAAGGAAAATAACATCACTCTTCCGAATGACAAAGGAGCAAACACCAATTGGAACGATGAAGTACTGCGCACAGCAATCAGTCATAACCACAACGTTTCTATCAATGGCGGTTCAGAAAAGACTCAATACAGTGCCAGCATGAGTTATCAAAACAAACAAGGTATCGTACGTGGTACAGATTTCGAGCGTTTCGGCGGCCGCGCATTCTTGCAAACCAAAGCACTGAATGATCGGCTCACCTTAGCCTTTAATGTGAATGCCGCACAATCAAAAGGTACCACCGTTGATTCCGCCAAAGATGGCCAATCCGTATTCGATGCCATGAATTATTATTCTCCACTAGTTCCTGTCACCAATGCAGACGGCTCTTGGTATAGCGACAAAACTATCTCCCAAAACTTCAATCCTGTATCCATGATCAATGAAGATACTTTGAAAATAACAAGAAACTCCTTCAAGGAACAGCCAAAGGTACTTAGATATCACTAAGGACTTGAAATGGAACTTAAGTCTTTCCTATCAAGACGAACAATATATATGGAACGAATACCATACCAGCAAATCCCAATATAACACCCGAAATGGCGAAGCTAAACGTATTGCAACAGAAAACAAGAAAAAAATTCTTGAAACATACATAAACTATGATCATACATTCGCCAATATCCACAAACTGGGCCTGATGGCCGGTTATTCATGGGAACAGAATGATGACAATGACAGTTTCGGTCTGGATGTCTACGACTTTTACAATGATAACACCACCTTTTATAATCTGAACCTTGCCAATAAAATGGATTGGCAGAATGGCGGTATCACCAGCAATAATAACGGTCATTTGGAAACTTTACGTATGATCTCATTTTATGGACGTATCAACTACTCCTTCAACAGCAAATACCTGCTTCAAGCAACAATTCGACGTGACGGCTCCTCTGCTTTTGGAAAGAACAACCGTTGGGGAACTTTTCCATCTGCATCGTTGGCATGGCGTATGAGCGAAGAAAAGTTCATCAAAGATTTAAATGTTTTCGATGACTTGAAGTTCCGTGTTGGTTATGGTGTTAGTGGTAACTCACTCGGATTCGGAGCTTATTCGGCTATCCAGACTTACAGTACTTCAGGTTGGTTCAACTATACAAACGCCAATGGCACACAGAATAGTTACCATACCCTGGCAGCCGCCTCAAATGCCAATCCAGACCTAAAATGGGAACGTACAGCCATGTTGAACATCGGGCTGGACTTCAGCTTCTTTGGAGGCAGATTAGGAGGAACCATCGAATACTATGACAAGCGTACCAGCGACCTGATATACACTTACGAGGTTTCCACAAACCGCTATCCTTTCGGAACCATGCCGGCCAATGTGGGAGATATCAGCAATAAAGGTATTGAATTTACCATTAATGCCACTCCTATACAAACAAAAAATTTCTCTTGGCAAACCAGTTTGAACTTATCTCATAATAAAAATAACGTAGAAAGTATATCCAACAGTGAATATTCCGTAGATTATATCCGTGCAGCCGATCCTGAAATCGCAGGTTATTCTTCAAATGCAGACGTACAGCGCATCATGGAAGGACATCCTATCGGCACCTTCTACACCTACGAATGGGCCGGCTACAATAACCAAGGAGTATCCATCTTTTATGTACACGATCCTGAAACGGGTGAGCGTACAGGCGAAACGACCACAGATCCTGAAACTGATAGAGACCGTACTATTACCGGCTGTGCACAACCTGATTTAAATTTAGGCTGGAGCAATAACTTCCAATACAAGAACTGGAATCTCGATTTATTCTTTACTGGTGTTTTTGGACAAGATATCTACAACGCCACTGCAGAACAATACTCTAATGTTTCTTTTGTGAAAGAAGGCCGCAATGTATTAAAAAGCGTAGCTACCGAACACCGTGCTACAGACACACAATCTCAAGCACCATCCAATCGCTGGATAGAGAACGGTAGTTATTTCCGTCTGTCCTCGGTTTCATTGGGATATACTTTCGGCAAATTGGTAACTGGATAAACTCGCTCAAGCTATACGCTACTTGTAATAATGTATTCACCATTACCGGTTACTCCGGTCGTGATCCGGAAATCAACCTTGGAGGCTTGGAACCGGGTATGGACAGACGCACCAATTACTATCCGCGTACCCGTTCATTTATGATCGGTGTAAACATGAATTTCTAACCATATAATTGAAAACTGATATGAAAAATAGCATAAAATTAATAACCTGGCTAGTAGGTGGTCTGTTCACCTTCTCCTCCTGCACAGATCTAGATGTGGATCTTAAATCCACTTATACAGAATACCCGGATTCCGAAATTGCCAAAGAAGCGAAAATGGCAGGTTTGTATTATGGATTCGGCGGAGCATTAGGACGTCGTTATATGGAAGCTGCCCTGCTGTCCTCTGATGAATTCATGGCAGTGACATTTGGTGGTAACTGGTATGATGGCGGCAATTATATCCATTCCTCTCTTCATGCCAGCCTTCCAGGAGACGCACACGTGGACTGGGCCGGTGATATTCCGGCTGCAATCACAAAGTGCAATCAAGCAATTTTTGACCTGGGTGGAGAGGATGAAAACAATGCCGAACAAGAAGCCTTGATTGCTCCGGCACTTGCCATGCGTGCTTTCTATCATTTTATTTTTATGGATACATTCGGAGCAACTCCCAAATTAGACCATTTGATCGGCGATTCTGAAGCTATCGACCGTTCTCCCCGTTCCGAAATTACAAAATTTATCGAGAGCGACCTGCTTCGTGCTTTGGCTTCCGGCGGTTTAAAAGAAGATGTTGATGCTTCCACTTATGGCAAGCCAACCAAATGGATGGCTGAGGCTCTCCTTGCCAAACTCTATATAAACTGGGCTGTTTATACCTGTAATGATGTAGCTACTTATGATCCAAGCATGACTAATTCCAAATTGAATGATGTCATAAAATATTGCGATGATATCATCGCCTCTGGTCATTTCAACCTCAGTGATGGTTATCGCAAGAAATTCATGCCGGACAACGGCTATCAGATCAAAGATTTCATCTATGCAATGCCATACCAAAATAATGAAACATCAACCAGAGCCAATACTTACGCCCGTTTTCAATTCTGGCCTAAATTCAACAATGACGGCGCGGACGGCAAAGGACTGTTCGGTATAACACTATCCAAAAATGCTGGAGGCGTTTTCATCGTCACTCCTGAAGCAGCAGACCGTTTTTGTCTGGAAGGAGATGAACGCAATGACATCATCATGAAAGGTGCGATCAACTATTATGACATCAGCACACATACAATGGGAACAGAACCTTATATATACAACGGACAACAAGTTGTCCTCACCAAGAATATCACCATCTTGAATGACCAAATGGATCTTGGAAATGACTTGAACGCATGGTGCCAGGGATACCGATGCATCAAATGGGCTATTCAAGCAGACGATTATAACCTCTATAACCGGAATCAAAGCAATGATGTACCTATCTTCCGTTATGCAGATATTCTGCTAATGAAAGCAGAAGCTATTCTACGGGGAGCAACAGCTACGAACGGTGATACGCCACAATCCCTGTTCAACCAAATACGCAGCTACTGTAACGCTCCATTATTGGAGCATTCTCCTTCATTGGACGAGTTGCTTGAAGAACGTGCACGTGAATTTTACGCAGAAACATGGCGTCGCAATGACCTAATCCGTTTTGGAAAGTTCGAAGACGACTGGGGATATAAAAATCAATATCATCCGGAAGCCAAGACCGAGAAATGGCGTAGAATCTTCCCTGTATCTGTCGGCTTGATGAATTCAAACACCAACTGGAAGCAAAATTACGGTTATTGATAAATTAAATAAGTTTTTATAAGGGCTTGTTACGGCAAGCTCTTATAAAAACCTTTAAAGCAAAAAATAATTCATGAAACGTCATCAAATCTTATTACTTCATATCGCGACATCCATCTTGGTATTATTCCCATTTCCTATACATGCCCATAAAATGATGTACCAGGACTCTATCGAAATCGTAGTACACAGAGGAGCGAACCATATAGCGCCGGAAAACACCATTCCATCAGCTCTAGCTGCATTGAAACATGGAGCCGGTGGATAGAAGTGGACGTGCGCAAAAGTAAAGACAATATACTTTATAATCTGCATGATGAAACTTTAGACCGTACTACCAACGGTAAAGGTCCCATTCAAGATATGCTATCCAAAGATATTGAAAAATTAGACGCCGGCAGTTGGTTCAGTTCTCGATTTATCGGCATTCACGTACCCCGTATAGCCGAAATGCTAGATACCCTACAAGGAAAGGCACACATTTTTTGATGTAAAACGAGGAACTCCGATAAAAGATTTGATTACATTAGTACGCCAAAAAGGATATGAAAATAAAAGTTTCTTCTGGTTTGCAGACTCAGAAATGCTGAAAGAATTTATCAAAATCGCTCCGGAAATGAAGATTAAAGTAAATGCCTCCAATATAGCGGCTTTGGAGAAATGGATGAAAATATGCACCCCGGCCTATGTAGAAACAGATATCCTCAATATCACTCCTCAATTCAAAGAATTCTGCAAAAGCAATCATATCAAGATAATGGCTGCTATTCAGAATGCGAGTGAAAAAGAATATAAAAAAGCGATTGAAGTCCATCCCGATTTAGTCAATCTGGACCGGCCGGAACTCTTTATAAAAATACTCCATCAGGAGATTAAAAAATAACCCTTTTCCAAGAAGAGCTATGAAAGTACCCTATCTTACCTGCTGATTATATGCAGCCTGTTTACTGCTTGTATCGGTCATCAGGAAGAATCCCTACTGTTCTACGTAGATACCCGTACGGCACTGCACCAAGCGCAACCCACACCGCAGAACTTTTCGGCAAAAATACCGAAGAGTACGGGCAAACGCTGCCTGCTGTTCTAGAGCCCAACGGAATGAACTTTTGGACTCCCCAAACACAAGATACAGAAGCAAAATGTAAGGCTCCCTATTATTACAAAGATACGAAAATACAAGGTTTCCGCAATTCACATTGGATTGTCGGAGGTTGTACACAGGATTACGGTTCCATGACCTTGATGCCTGTATCGGGTACACTGAAATATCTTCCCCAAGACAGAGGAAGCCTGTTCTCTCACCAAGAAGAAACAGCAACGCCCGCCTATTACTCTGTCCTTCTCAAAGATTATTCCATCTTTGCAGAAATGACCGGACGTTCCCGTTCAGCCATTTTCCGATTCACTTATAACCAACCGGAAGATGCTTATCTCATAGTCAATCCTAACAGTGATGAAGGGAAAGGATATATTGAAATCGATACCATAAAAAAACAGATACGCGGATACAATCCCGTCCACCGCATCTATCAAGGCTGGGGAGAACCCGCCGGATACAACGGGTACTTTATCATTGAATATCAAAATGAAATAGAAGAATATGGTACATTCCGGCATGACAGTCTCTTCGCCGGACAACGACAGATAGCCGATGGAACAAGTATAGGTGCATATCTCCGGTTCAAAATACACTCAGAAGGACCCATATTAATCAAAGCCGCTTCCTCTTTTACTGACATGGAAGGCGCTCAAAAGAATCTGGACACCGAGATACCTCATTGGGATTTTGACCGCACCCGACAGGAACTGAACTCCATCTGGGAACAAAGGCTTTCACAAGTTACAATACAGACAAACAACCGAAACGATAAAGAGAAATTTTACGGAGCACTCTACCGTGCCTCATTCCTGCCACGTACATTCAATGATGTAGACGGGCGCTATCCTTCTTTTTCCACAGGACACCCGTTCAGACAATCAGCCAACGGTAGAAATTACTATGAAGATTACAGTATGTGGGATACTTACCGTGCTCTCCATCCTTTAGTCAATATCCTAACCCCAAAGAAAGCCGGAGACATGATGCAATCATTGGTGGACAAATATGAACAAGGCGGCTGGCTGCCTATATTTCCTTGTTGGAACAGTTATACCGCAGCCATGATAGGCGATCATTGCATCTCCGCACTGGGAGATGCCTATATCAAAGGAATCCGTAATTTTGATATCAACAAAGCTTGCGAAGGAATGCTCCGGAACGCATTCAGGACTCCCGCCACCTATGAAGAATATAAAAACGGAATGGGACGGCGTGCTTTGAATTCTTATCTGAAATATGGATACATTCCTTTGGAAGACAGCGTACCGGAAGCCTTTCATACCTGCGAACAAGTGTCACGTACTTTAGAATATGCATACGATGATTTCGTATTGGCCCAAGTCCTGCAAAAGTTGGAAACATCAGATGATTACTTTCCTGATCCACAAAAAACAGGACTTTATGATACATTAATGATACGTGCACGATATTACCGTAACGTAATAAACCCTAGCACCGGATATGCCCAAGGCAGATACGCTGACGGAAGTTTCCTCACCGATGCCGGTAACGCCTTTTCTTTCACCCGCTTCATCACCGAAGGAGCTCCCTGCCATTATACTTGGTATGCCCCCATGATATATACGGACTTATGGAATGTATGGGCGGAAAAGAAAAATACATTGCCAAACTGGATTCCATGTTCAGCGAACACCGCTACTGGCACGGCAACGAACCTTGTCATCAGATAGCCTACCTCTTCAACTATGCCGGACAACCTTGGAAAACCCAACGGGAGGTACGTCATATTATGGAAACAGAATATCTGAACGCTCCCGGTGGTCTGTCAGGTAATGATGATGCAGGACAGATGTCTGCCTGGTATGTATTTTCTGCTATGGGATTCTATCCGGTATGTCCCGGTACACCTTATTATATAATAGGAAGTCCTTCTTTTCCCCGGATGAGCATCCGCTTGGAAAACGGAAAGACATTCACCATATTAGCCCACAACGCCAACAAAAAA
>ENA-OQHP01000146-OQHP01000146.1-human-gut-metagenome-genome-assembly--contig:-NODE-146-length-23260-cov-3.175334_pt1 | contig 23260 bp, 24 predicted proteins | sample MGYA00242563_ERZ504717 | MGnify/ENA primary metagenome ERZ504717 (study PRJEB26092, sample SAMD00036212) | human gut metagenome | host: Homo sapiens | study: EMG produced TPA metagenomics assembly of... | reverse complement strand
CTTTTGATGGATTACGCCCGGGCATTGATATGAATGCATTTCCAAGCCAACGTTCTTATGTCTTGGATTAAATGTGACCTTTAAATAGTTTAACCGATAATTTTTTTGTAAAATGAAAAACTAAAATATATATTTTTATTAGCAGGTGCTTTGTCATTGGCATCCTGCGAATCGTGGCTGGATGAAGACCCGCAATATACGATAAATACAAAAACTCAGTTTAGTACTGTGGAAAATGCCAGACAGGCTTTGATGGGATGTTACGGATATATGTCGGCTGATAATGCTTATGGCCAGGCATGGCAGGAAGTAACATTTGGATATTGTGGTTTTGGATGGTCACAAACGAATGGCAGTTCTACAGATTTATTGGTCTCTATGGACGGAGGAATTGATGAAACCATAAACACAATGGCGTGGAGAGGGATGTATAAAGTGATTGGTGAAACAAATGCATTCATTGCCAATATTGCCGATAGTCCGTTAGAATCGGCTGATAAATTGCCAATGGAAGCGGCTGCTCGTTTTTTGCGTGCATTGGCTTATTATAATTTGGCAGTTACCTATGGAGATGTACCTTTAAAGACCACTCCCTCTGCTCATGACGGAGTAGCTGTTCCTCGTTCTCCTAAAAATGAGGTCTTTGAATTGGTACGTACTGACTGGGAGTTCGCTTATGAGAATTTACCGGAAAAAGATGATGACGGTTTTGCAACGAAGTGGGCGGCGAAAGCGTATTTAGGAAAGCTCTATCATACTTTGGGCTGTCAGGGTGATAATACGGCTTGGGAGAAGGCGAAAGCGTGTTTTGATGAGGTAATGCCTAAATACCGGCTGGCGGATAAATTCAGTGATTTGTTTGTTGATTACGTACAAGGCTCTCCGGAATCTATTTTTCAATTGAATTTTGCACTTGCAGGTTCTACCACCGTAACCGGGGTAGCTGGCTGGTCGCTCCTAATGGCTCTTGTAATGGGCAGGCTTGGGACCGCATACGTGCTTCAAAAGCTTTGTATGATTATTTTTTGGCTACTTATCCCGGTGATCCACGTATTGAAAGCACATTCCTGACTTATTGGAAGTCTTATGCCGGAGTAGGAAAAGGTGAGAAACCTAAAGAGGAGCCTATAGCTTCGGCGCGCGATACTGTATATGCCTATCCTTATTTTACATATACCATTGAAGGAGAAGAAAAACCTGCCGGATGGAAGAAACCCAAGTTGTATGTAGGACGGATTCCTTACGAGAAATTAGCTGATCCGGCTAGTCCGAAAGCTGAAGAACTTTATGCTATGATTGCCGATACGGCTACTGCGACTCCCGCTGAAAAAGGGTATTTGAAAGGCTTGTTGTCTTTGTTGGAAAATGCGACAAAAAAGCCATCTACCAATACAAAGTCATGGCCCTATTTCAAGAAACCGTGGGATCCTGAGCAGAGTGGTAATAACAGTCATAAGAATTTAATTTTGTATCGTTATGCAGATATGTTGCTGATGGCAGCGGATGTATATAATGAATTGGGGCAGACTGACAAGCGATAACATTGGCCAATGAGGTGCTGAAGAGAGCGCGTCAATCAGGAAACGCGTCTCAGCCGGCTGACTGGAAGAGTGGCTTGTCTAAGGAACAAGTGCGTGAGAAAATTTATTTTGAACGTATTTTCGAAGGTGCCGGTGAACCGGAAATGTATCAGAAAATGCGTTTACGTGGCACAGAGCTTTTGAAAAAAGCTTTCGAGGTCAACAATGGGCATGGAATTATTCAAGAATCAGTGGCCAATAATCCTAAAGGGAACGGGAACTGGGGAGAACGTATTTTTAATGATGGAAATTTGAATGATGAAAACTTCCTGAAGAAAAATTTATTGCTCCCGGTTCCGAAAGATGAGATAGATACCAATTCTGCTCTTGATTATAGTGATAATAATTATGGCTATACTAATTAAGAAAACATGATAGAACGCTTTATTCAATAGGTCTTTATTGGATTTTTCCGGATGCAGGGCGCACCTGCGCTTTGCATCCGTTTTTCTTGTCTGTAACCTGTTTCTGGACATTCTCGGATATAAAATAGTCATTTCCAGACAAGAAACAATAACATAACTTGTATCTTTGCGGATGTTAATTCTTTGCTTATTTAAATTTATGAATATGAACAACCTACAATCAGGATTACTTTTTTCTTTGACCGGCATTACTGCTGTGGCATCTTTGTCATCATGCGCTTCACAAAAGAAACTGAGGAGCAGAAACCTTACAACATCGTGTATATAATGACCGATGACCATACTGCCCAGATGATGAGCTGCTATGACAAGCGTTATATGGAAACGCCTAACCTTGACCGCATTGCTAATGACGGAGTGCGTTTTACTAACAGTTTTGTGGCCAATTCATTAAGTGGTCCCAGCCGTGCCTGCATGATTACCGGCAAGCATAGTTGTGCTAATAAATTCTATGATAATACCACTTGTATATTTGATGGTTCGCAACAGACTTTCCGAAGCTGCTGCAACAGGCCGGATACCAGACCGCCCTTATCGGAAAATGGCACTTAGAGAGTCTGCCCACAGGTTTCAATTATTGGGAGATTGTACCCGGACAAGGTGATTACTATAATCCGGATTTTATTACGCAAGACAATGACACCATTCAAAAACATGGGTATATACCAATATCATTACTGATGATGCCATAGACTGGATGGAGAACAAACGGGATAAAGACAAACCTTTTTGTATTTTGATTCATCACAAGGCTATTCATCGCAACTGGCTGGCAGATACTTGTAACTTGTCTTTGTATGAAGATAAAACTTTTCCGTTGCCCGATAATTTCTTTGATGATTATGAAGGACGTCCTGCGGCAGCGGCTCAGGAAATGAGCATCGTGAAGGATATGGATATGATTTATGACCTTAAGATGCTTCGCCCCGATAAACAAACCCGTTTGAAGGCTCTTTATGAAAATTATATCGGACGTATGGATGAGGGGCAGCGTGCGGCATGGGATAAGTTTTATGGTCCCATTATCGATGACTTCTATAAAAAGAATCCTCAGGGTAAAGAATTGGCCGATTGGAAGTTCCAGCGCTATATGCGTGACTATATGAAAACAGTGAAATCGTTGGATGATAATGTAGGTCGTGTACTGGATTATCTGAAAGAAAAGAATATGCTGGACAATACCTTGGTGGTTTATACTTCAGACCAAGGCTTCTATATGGGAGAACATGGTTGGTTTGACAAACGCTTTATGTACGAAGAATCCATGCATACTCCGCTTATAATGCGGTTGCCCAAAGGTTTTGACAGGAAAGGTGATATTACAGAACTGGTGCAAAACATAGATTATGCACCTACCTTTCTGGAATTGGCAGGTGCTCCTGTTCCCGAAGATATCCAAGGTGTTTCGTTGCTTCCACTGTTGAAAGGAGAAAAACCTGCTGATTGGCGCAAATCATTGTATTATCATTTTTATGAATATCCGGCAGAACATATGGTGAAACGTCATTATGGTGTACGTACAGAGCGTTATAAATTAATTCATTTTTATAACGATATTGATGTGTGGGAATTGTATGATTTACAGGCAGACCCTACGGAAATGCATAATCTTTATGGTCAGAAAGAATATGAACCGGTTGTGACGGAGCTGAAGACTGAATTGGCAAGATTGCAGGAGCAGTATAAGGATCCGGTACGCTTTTCACCCGATAGAGACAAAGAATAAGAAAAATAGCATATATCATGAAATACACCTGTTTGATTTTGCTATGGTCGTTATTTGCGACTATGGCCTTACCTGCTGACAACCTAATCCAATCTATATCTATTGTTCCCTGCCCGGAGAGTATTACTCCGGGTACAGGTTATTTTACTTCTCCGGAAAACAGACTTACGGTAGAAAATGAGGAGCAGGCAGAGGTTGCACGCTGTTTCTCTGCTCTTTTTACCCAGGCGGCCGGATTTACTCCTTGTGTGAAGGTTGGAGAAAAGAAGGGGAAAATCAGTTTCCTCACCGATGACGCATTAAAGAGTGAGGCGTATCATCTGGAAATAACTCCCAGGCAGATAATAGTTAAAGCTTCAGATACAAAAGGTTTTTTTATGCCTTGCAGACTATTCGTCAGTTATTGCCTGCTTCCATTGAGGGCACAGCGGTGGCGGAAACTGCGGATTGGAGCGTGCCGGCTATGACAATCAAGGATGAACCTCGTTTCGGATATCGTGGATTGATGGTGGATGTGGCCCGCTTTTTTATTCCGAAAGAGAATCTGCTTCGTATTATCGATTGTATGGGAATGTTGAAAATCAATACCCTGCATCTGCATTTGGTGGATGATAATGGTTGGCGTATTGAAATAAAGAGATATCCTTTACTTACGGAAATCGGTTCACGGCGTGTAGATCGTCCTGGAAAATCTTTTCCGGAGCGTCGTAATCCCCGGCAGGGTGAATCGACTGTAGAAAAAGGATTTTACACACAGGAGGATATCCGTGAGATAGTGGCGTATGCCGCCCGACATCAGGTTGAAGTGATTCCTGAAATTGAAATGCCGGCTCATAGTAATGCTGCGTTGGCTTCTTATCCGTTGTTGGCTTGTCCTGTGGTCGATAAATTTATCGGTGTCCTTCCAGGATTGGGAGGAAATCATGCGGATGTGATCTTCTGTGCAGGAAACGATAGTGTATTCACTTTCTTGCAAGGGGTGATTGACGAGGTGGTGGAGCTGTTTCCCTCCAGGTATATTCATTTGGGTGGGGATGAGGCTCGGAAAACGCATTGGAAGGAGTGTCCGCTTTGTCAGGAGCGTATGCGACAGGAAGGCTTGGAGGACGAAGAAGCGTTGCAAGGTTATTTTATGGCGAGAATGAGTAAATATGTACAAAGCAAAGGGAAAGAAGCCATGGGCTGGGATGAACTGACCAATACCCGGATTCCCGACGGAGCAATTATTTATGGTTGGAGAGGCTACGGTCAGGCTGCCGTCAAGGCAGCGGAGCAAGGGCATAGGTTTGTCATGACTCCTGCACGTATCATGTATTTGATTCGTTATCAGGGACCGCAATGGTTTGAACCTTTGACCTATTTTGGGAATAATACATTGAAGGATGTATATAGGTATGAACCGATACAGAAAGAATGGAGTCCGGAGGTACGTTCCTTGCTGATGGGAGTACAGGCTTCTATGTGGACTGAGTTTTGCAATAAACCGGAAGATGTGGAATATCAGCTGTTCCCTCGTCTGGCTGCTTTAGCCGAAGTGGCTTGGACACAGCCTTGGCATAAAAATTGGAGAAGTTTTTTGGTGGCAATGGATAAATTCAACGAGCATCTGTCTGCTAAAGGGATTGTGTTTGCCTGTTCCATGTATAATATACAACATACGGTAACCCCTGTAAATGGAAAGCTACAGGTGAAACTGGAATGTGAACGTCCTGATGTGGAAATCCGTTACACAATGGATGGTAAGGAGCCGACAGACCGGTCTCTGCTATATAAGAGCCCGTTGATGGTGACCGGTACACAAACTATAAAGTGTACGACTTATAGAGCAGGTCGGCAGATGGGAAAAACATTGACATTGCCTTTGGTCTGGAATAAGGCTACCGCCAAACCTGTTTTAGGAAATACACAGGCCGGGAAGATTTTAGTAAATGGTATACGTGGCAGCTTGCGCCAGTCGGATTTCGAATGGCATTCATGGGAAAGCAGTGATTCTGTCGCTTTTACTATAGATTTGCAAAAGAAGGAGTCGCTTCGTTCTGTATCAGTGGGATGCATAACGAATTATGGCATGGCAGCCCATAAACCGGCAGATATTGAAGTGTGGGTTTCAAATGATAATCGGGATTATCGTAAAGTATCCGGTAAACAGTTCACGGATGGAGAGATTTTCCGTGAAGGGACTTTCAAAGAGGATGTGGTACTTGATTTGAATAAGGAAATTGGCCGTTATGTGCGGATTATTGCTAAAGGAGCCGGAGAGTGTCCTGCAACCCATGTACGCCCCGGACAAGAGGCAAGGATTTATTTTGATGAGGTAATGATAGAATAAATAGATATATGAGAAATACATTATTATATTTTTTGGCTGCTCTGGTTATATTTCCAATAATGGCGCAACAACAACCCGAATGGCAGAGCCAATATGCTGTCGGACTGAACAAACTGGCCCCTCATACTTATGTGTGGCCTTATCAAACCGTATCTGATATCCGTAACGGAGATTATGAATCTTCTCCTTATTACATGAGTCTGAACGGTAGTTGGAAATTCCATTGGGTAAAGAATCCCGATAACCGTCCGAAGGATTTTTATAAACCGGAGTTTTATACAGGAGGATGGGCGGATATTCAGGTTCCCGGCAATTGGGAACGTCAAGGATATGGAACAGCTATTTATGTAAACGAAACCTATGAGTTCGATGACAAACTGTTCCATTTTAAAAAGAATCCGCCTTTAGTTCCATATAAAGAGAATGAAGTCGGTTCCTACAGACGTACCTTTACAATTCCTGCCGATTGGGAAGACCGCCGTGTGGTTATCTGTTGTGAAGGAGTGATTTCTTTTTACTATATTTGGGTGAACGGACATCTGTTGGGCTATAATCAAGGTTCAAAGACACCGGCCGAATGGGATATCACTGATAAATTGAAGAAAGGTGAGAATACGGTGGCATTGGAGGTTTACCGTTGGAGTGCCGGTTCGTATTTGGAGTGCCAGGATATGTGGCGGTTGAGTGGTATTGAACGTGATGTGTATCTTTACAGCACTCCTAAACAGTATATAGCCGATTACAAAGTAACCTCTTCTCTAGACAAACAACAATATAAAGAAGGTATTTTCGGTTTGGAAGCTACCATTGAAGGACCTTCTACTTCCATGACTACCTTTGCTTACCGACTGGAAGATAAAACCGGTAAGGCGGTTCTGCAAGGTGAATATCCTATCAAATCGAAGGGATTGAGCCATTTCTTGAAGTTGGATGAACAAAGTTTGCCGGATGTGGAAGTCTGGAGTGCTGAGCATCCGAATCTTTATACGCTGATCCTGGAATTGAAAGATGTAACAGGTAAAGTAACGGAACTTACCGGATGTGAAGTAGGTTTCCGCACTTCGGAAATTAAGGACGGACGTTTTTGCATCAATGGTGTGCCGGTCTTGGTAAAGGGAACGAACCGTCATGAACATTCCCAATTAGGACGGACTGTAAGCAAGGAACTGATGGAAAAAGATATCAAATTGATGAAACAGCATAATATCAATACGGTCCGCAATTCGCACTATCCTACCCATCCTTATTGGTATCAGCTTTGTGATCGTTATGGACTTTATATGATAGATGAAGCTAATATTGAATCACATGGCATGGGGTATGGACCTGCTTCATTGGCCAAAGATTCCACTTGGTTGCCTGCCCACATGGATCGTACCCAACGTATGTATGAGCGTTCCAAGAATCATCCGGCTATCGTCATCTGGTCATTGGGGAATGAAGCCGGAAACGGTATTAACTTCGAACGTACATATGACTGGATGAAGTCAGTGGAGAAAAGTCGTCCTGTACAATATGAACGGGCCGAACAGAATTATAATACCGATATCTATTGCCGTATGTATCGCAGCGTGGAAGAACTCATGGCCTATGCCCGCCAGACAGAACCTAAAGTCTATCGTCCTTTCATCATGACAGAGTATCTGCATACTATGGGTAATAGTGGCGGAGGATTAAAGGAATATATGCATGTATTCGAAACCGAACCGATTGTTCAGGGAGGTTGTATCTGGGATTGGGTGGATCAATCTTTCCGCGAGATAGATAAGGATGGTAAATGGTATTGGAGTTATGGTGGGGATTATGGTCCGAAGGATGTGCCAGCTTTGGCAATTTCTGTTGTAACGGGTTGGTCAATGCAGCCCGCGAACCGCATCCGCATCTCATTGAAGTGAAGAAAGAGTATCAATATATCAAATCGGCACTGACCGATCCTAAGAAGCTGACAGTGGAAGTCAAGAACTGGTATGACTTTACCAATTGAATGCCTATACGTTGCACTGGCAGGTCATGGGGGATGATGGGAAAGTGATAGCAGAAGGAACTCGAAAAGCAGACTGTGCCCCTCATGAGGTTGTAACATTCTCTTTGGGTGCTGTAAAGTTGCCTTCTACGATTCGTGAGGCTTATTTGAATCTGTCTTGGACGCCTGATAAGGAAACTCCCTTTATTGGAACTCATGACGAAGTGGCCTATGACCAGTTTGTACTGTCTGCCAACAAAGGGTATCGTGCGCCGGAAATCAAATTGGCTGATAAGGTGAAGATAGATATTGATCCTGCAACCGGCGCTTTACGCTCTTATATATATAAAGGTAAAGAGATGCTTTCATCTCCTGTAGTTCTCAGCCTTTATCGTCCTGTAACGGACAATGACAGCAGGGAAAAACAGGAGGAGCCAAAGTTTGGAGGAAAGAAGGTTTGGATAATATGATTCAAAAAGCTACTTTTGTCAAAGCATCTGAAACAGGTGGTAAAGCGGAAGTAGAATTATGGAATGCTAAAGCGTAAAGTTGGGAATGGCTACCTTTGTATATACTTTGCAGAGCAATGGTGCATTAAAAGTAAAGACAACTTTCCTGCCGGATACTTCTGCTGTTACTTCATTGGCTAGAGTGGGCCTGGCATTTGAAATGCCGTATGCCTATAACAAGGTTTCTTATTTGGGACGTGGTGAACATGAAACTTATATAGACCGTAATCAGTCTGGATGTATTGGAATTTACCATACAGATGCAGAACGTATGTTCCATTATTATGTGAAGCCCCAGGCTACAGGAAACCGTACGGATGTGCGTTGGATGGAATTGGCGGATGGAGGCAGGAGAAGGTTTGTCTTTCCGTTCGGATAAAGTGTTTCAGTTCAGTGTTATTCCATTTACGGATTCTAATGTAGATAAAGCTACTCATATTAATAAACTTGAGAGAACAGGGATTATAAATGTTCACTTAGATGCGGAACAGTCGGGGGTAGGTACTGCGACTTGTGGTCCGGGGGTATTGCCGCCATATCGTGTTCCGGTGGAGAAGCATACGTTTGAGTTTATGATTCGTCCATTAAAATAACCTAGTAATAAAGAAAAATGAGAAAAACGATTCTAACCGCAGCCTTACTTTGTGCTTTTCTGGGAACTCAGGCACAGGAGTATTATGAGAAACACGTAGCTTTTCCGGCAGGAGCGACTACGGAACAGAAGATAGATATGGCTTCCCGTTTGGTGCCTACACCGCAACAGTTGGCATGGCAACAAATGGAATTCACTTGTTTCCTTCATTTTGGTATTAATACCTTTACAGGCCGTGAATGGGGAGATGGTAAAGAAGATCCGGCCATTTTCAATCCTACCGAATTGGATTGTGAACAATGGGTAAGAGCTCTGAAGGAAGGTGGCTTCAAAATGGCTATCATTACTGCCAAGCATCATGATGGTTTCTGTTTGTGGCCTACCCGGACAACCAAGCATTCTGTTGCTTCTTCTCCATGGAAAAACGGAAAAGGGGATGTGGTACAGGAACTCCGCAAAGCTTGTGACAAGTATGGATTGAAATTCGGAGTCTATCTTTCTCCTTGGGATCGTAATGCGGAATGTTACGGACAAGGAGAAGCTTATAATAAGTTTTTCATCGAACAGCTGACTGAACTGCTTACCAATTACGGAGAAGTGCATGAGGTATGGTTTGATGGAGCTAACGGCGAAGGACCTAACGGAAAGAAGCAGGAATATGATTGGGACGCTATTTTGAAGACTATCCGTCGTCTTCAACCTAAGGCAGTTACCGCTATCATGGGCGATGATGTGCGTTGGGTAGGTAATGAAGGTGGATTGGGACGTACCACGGAATGGAGTGCAACGGCTTTGATGCCTAATTCTTATCCGGGTTCTGATGAAGTCTATAAGAGATTGGGCATAAATGCTATGTCCAAGGATTTGGGAAGCTGTGAATTGGTATCTAAAGCATCGGATTTGTTCTGGTATCCTTCTGAAGTTGATGTTTCTATCCGTCCGGGATGGTTCTATCATGCCGAACAGGATAATCAAGTTCGTTCACTTGCCAACTTGGTGAATATTTATTATCGTTCTGTGGGTTGTAACTCTGTTTTGTTGCTGAATATTCCACCCGATAAACGTGGTTTGATGCACGAGAATGATGTGAAACGTATCAAGGAGTTGACGGAATATATAAAAAAGACCTTTGCCGATAATAAAGTTGAGAAGGGAAATAGGATATGGACAGCCAAAGTAGGAGATACGAAAGAATATAAGGTGAGGAAGAATACACTTGTTAATACTTTCTTAATTCAGGAGGATATTACAAAAGGCCAGCGTGTGGAAGGTTTTACAGTAGAAGTGTTCGCCAATGGCGCATGGCATCATGTGGGTGAGGGAACTACGGTGGGATATAAACGGTTGTTGCCTTTCTCGGATAGTCATGCCGAAAAGGTTAGAGTGACAATTACGGGTGCTCGTGGAACCGTCAATATCAGTAACATAGGCTTGTATTATGCTGAACCATTGGTTGATAAAACGATGAAAGTAACCTTGAGTGATGTCCCGGTGGATGGTTGGAAAACAGTGGGCATGGATGCAGCCGCAGCCATCGATGGAAAACAGGAAACTGTTTGGAAAACCGAAACTTTAACTCCCTTGGTGGTTGATATGGGTAAAGAAGTGGAAATAGCCGGTTTCAGTTATGCTCCTGCACAGGAGGAGGATCTGACTGGCACTATCTATAAATACAACTTTATGTCAGCCGGGATGGTAAGGATTGGATGAAGTGTGACGCTACAGGTGAATTCAGTAATATCATGCATAATCCTGTTCCTTATTTTGTACGTTTCGGAAAGACTTATCCAGCCCGTTATTTTAAACTGGAGCCTGTTACCGAAATAAATAACAAAGCAGTAACTGCTGTCGGTGAGATAGGAGTATTGTTGAAATAAATCAGGTTAATATATTTTTTTATTTTAGGAGAAGTTATGTCAAAAGTCGGGTGAGAGAATCATCTGGGTTTTGACGTAACTTCTTTTGTATATGGAGGGCATATTAAGGAATTAGCTAATAATCTGTTAAGAGCTTTCCGGATTTTGAGAAAACGTATTATATTTGCATAAGCATAACAGATATTCAACTTTTTGATTAATTGTAGAAAGCCTTTGTTTAATCGATATCACTTAAATGAGTAAAATATGAAAAAAAGCTTGTACTTCTTTTTATATTAGCCTTGTTCTGTTTGACAGGCTGCAAGGATGCGCTTGTTCCGAAACCTATAAAGCTCACTTGCAATATCAATACATTTGACGCTCCTATATCATGTATCAGCCGTTCGACAGCAGATGCGGATAAACTTTATATTGGTCAGGAAGACGGTTGTATCATAGAAAAAGTGAACAATAATTGCCAGACCTATTCCATTAATAGCAACCGGCGTATATATGATATATTGGAATATAGTGAAGATTCTCTGTTTGTGGGAACAAGAGATGCCGGTTTGAAACTATTGGCTAAATCCTCTCGGCAGACCCAGACTTACTACATAAAAAATAAGAGGATGAATTATTCGGTATATAGTATGGCTCTGGATGATGACAAACAGTGTTTGTATGTGGGGACTAGTAATGGACTGTTTAGATTGAATTTGAAAGATGGTTCCACATCTCATGAACTCACTCCCATTCAACTAGGGAAATGTAGTAAAAACTGTGGGGTGAATAAGGTTGTGATAAAGGAAAAAAACTATATGTGGCTAGTGAACAGGGGTTGTTTGTTGTCCGTAATCTTGAAAAGGACTTTAAACGACCTGTTATAGATTCTCTGGTTACCAATGTCAGTGTTTATAATGATACAGTATATGCTTTGTTGGAAAATTCGGTTTTTAAGATATCTCCCGATGGAAAAAAGACGCTTGTACGCAAAGGACGGTGCTACTTGTATGCTCAAGGACCCGACAAGGATGAATGGTTTATCAGTGCTAATTCTATACTTTATGTCAAAGACGGTTGCACTTTAGAATATGATTTGCCGAATGGTATCAGTACTATCGCCAGGCAGATAGGCTTTATGGGGAAAGATTTTCTGCATCTGGCATGCAGAGAGGCTATGCTTTCTTTTGCCTTGCGACAGAACTCGGCAGATTTAGACAATAATGTATTGGCGGTTAGTGATAAAAGGACGGGAGACTCCATTTTCTTTATTACCGATGATCTTCGTTTACATCTGTATAAGTTTGTCTATAATCATCCGGAATTCAAATCAAAGTCTTTAGGAAAGATTGAAGGCTTGGATATTGTGGGTAATGATATTATAAAATTTTTGGAAACCAGTCCTAATACTTCTTTCTTGCTACGCGTAAGAAACTTTATAAGATTAAAGGCAATAGAGCGGAGTGTCTTTTGCAGTTCAGTAACACGAAAGGGCAGAATAATATCACTTCTCTTTATTATTCCACCGCGGAACATTGTCTTTATGTGGGTACTAGGGAATATTTAGGTATTATAGATGAACAGCAGGACCATATTGTAACTCCTATTCCGGTTGTGTCAGATAAAGGGGTGAAAGATACTATCGACGCTTATATTACCGGAATTTGTGAGAATGAGGATAGTATTTATGTAACGACCTTGAACAAAGGATTGTATGGAAGACCTTTAAACAGGCCGCAGGAATCTTTCTGGCAGATACGTGATTTATCAGGGTATGAGAGTGTTTATGGTGTGATAATGAATGGTAGAAATAAATATTTGAATACCTCGTTGGGAATCGTTAATGAAGAAAATGCGACCTTGTTGCCAGTGAAACATGTGAAATCAATATCGGGAACTCTTGAAAAGAATCCTAATGAGGGCTTTTTCATACTCTATTATTATGGTATGAGTTTTAAGGGATTGGATGATGCCGGTGTCCCAGAACCATTATTCTGCGATTTGGCTTTTAGCAAGTCTTGTATTGCCGTCAATGGACGGAAAGCGGTTTTGGGATGTAAGTCAGGATTATTCCTTTTTGATGGTAAATCAGGCTTGCTTCCTATCTCGATAGAAAAAGAAGAGATGTCCTATGCGCTGTATATCATCCTGTCAATAGCGGTGCTGCTATCGGCTTTTCTTGCTCTTTTCCTTTTGAAAAGACGGAAAAAAGGAACTCGGAAAGCGCTGATGGATAAAAAAGGGATAAATCCGGATGATGTCGGGATGAATTGGGAGGAACTGGAAATGGACGTTCATAAGGTTGACAAAAAAGTCAAGACCTGTTTGATGCCTTGGGATACAGAAAAACAGAGGGAGAGGATGATATGCGTCAAGAACTGAAACAGGTGTGTTTGGATTTTGCTGACAAATATCCTGAATTGGGTAAATTATCCTTTATGAAACGAAGGGGAAAAGAAAGGTATTTTATAACGATACTTCTGATGATAGAAGATATTGATGCTGCTATTATTTCAAGAGTGCTGGATGTGGATCAGGCAACGGTAACAAGACATAAGTATAATGTAAGGAAAGAAATAGAACAACTTATCCTGATGGGGAGTTTGATTGTAAAGTCATCAATCTGCTTTATGACCGTATCAATCAAGAAGAAAATAAGTTCATCTTTAGAGTTATCTCAATTTATTGTATTTCGTAGAGCCGGCTTCGTGTATCTGTTTTGTTATGAGGAATGGCTTTTTTGCCGGAAGTGCTGAAACACTTCCGGCTTTCCTTTTTTCCTCCTTTTCTCTTCTAGGATGTTTTGGTCATATAAAAGGAGGAAACGGGATTAAAAAGGTATTTTCGGGATAATTTCAAACACTACTTTTGTTTCCGTCAGATGCGGACACTCTGATTGTTTGTCGTACGTTCCGTAGATGATTAAAATGTTTTTCGAAAAACCAATTGAATTTTATTAATTAACCGTTTAAACTAAACTTTTATCATGAAACAAAGTTTGCCTTACTTCTAGTGTTTTGTGCCATTTCATTAAACATTTTTGCACAAGAGAAAAAAATAAAGGATAGAAGAACCAATCCCGAACTTTATTATTTGGAAGAATCGGAGGTTGCCAATAGTCTGGAGTTACTGCCTCCTCCTCCTGAAGCAGGAAGTATTTTGTTCTTGTATGACAAAGCCCGTTACGACTGGGGGAAATTGCAAAGGGATACTCCTAGGGGTGAACAAGCTGTCAGTGATGCCCGTGTAAATGGTGATGGCGTTCCCTTTGCCTTTTCGGAGGCTTTTGGTATTGAAATAACGAGGGATAAAACGCCGGAACTGTATAGGCTCATTATTAATATGAGAGAGGATGCCGGAGATTTGGCTACCCGTCATGCTAAAGAGTATTATATGCGTGTACGTCCTTTTAGTTTTTTCAATGAAATGACTTGTAATCCCGAACAGCAGGAAGAACTTTCAACGAACGGTTCCTATCCTTCGGGACATACAGCCATAGGATGGGCTACTGCCCTTGTTTTGGCAGAAATCAATCCTGACAGGCAGAATGAAATTCTGAAAAGAGGATTTGAAATGGGACAGAGTCGTGTTATTTGTGGGTATCATTTCCAAAGTGATGTAGATGCTGCCCGAATTGTGGCTAGTGCTGTTGTTGCCCGTCTCCATGCCAACGATGCTTTTGTGAAACAGCTTAATAAGGCGAAAGATGAGTTCTCCAAGCTGCAAAAAGCAGGACTCATTCAGTCTGTTTCCAAAAAATAATTCCCTATAACTTAACCATAAACCGTAACTATTTAATGTAATGTTTTTCTTAGATGAACCGGACAAGAGTATTTGCTGAGCCTAAAAGCATGACTATTGATCGGATGCTGATGGGAGGAGGAGTCTGACTGATTGCTTTCATTGTGTGGTCTTACAGATTCTTCACTGCCCTCAGTATGATAAAATCAGAGACAGACTGACAGGATACTTGGATGGTTACCATTAAAACTGTATATTATGAAAAATCTTATATCATTAGGAGTTTTTCTCCTGATATTGCTCTCCGTACAGGTAAATGCACAGGAACAATCAGTTTTGAAAATACGTCCTACAGGACGAATCTTGATGGATGGAGGCTTGTTTCATTCAGATAATAAAAACTTTGTAGATGGTGTAGCGATTCCTGATGCCCGGATAGGTGTAAAAGCAACCTATGGAAAATATAAAGCGAAAGTGGATATAGGCTATGCGTATGGAAAGGTCAGTTTAAAAGACATATTTGTAGAAAGACAATTTTCCTCACATGCGTTATTACGTGTAGGGAATTTTGTACATCAGTTCGGGCTTCAAAGTTCTACTAGTTCGTCTATGAAAGTAACCATGGAGGAGCCGGCAAGTAATGAGGCTTTTTTCAACAGCCGGCTGATGGGGGCTATGTTTGTGTATGACAAAATGATTTTTCGGTACAGCTAGTGTTCATGTGGAGAGCGAGGCTCTTAAGAAGAAATCCAATGAATTGGGTAAAATGGGTTATGGTGCTATGAGCCGCCTGGTCTATCGTCCTTTACATGATACAGGGAGATTGTTTCAGTTGGGTATTTCCGGTGCTTACGAAACACCTAGATACAATAGCGAACCTACACTTAACCATACTAGCTTTGACTTGGGGGCTAATTTCCCGACGCGTATTGCAAAAGTCAGAGCTGTGAATGCCTTGATTCCGGATGCAAAGAACTTGATAAATTACACCGGAGATGATAGCAGGATATGGTCCTGTGGCATTGGAAGCACAATATTATTATCTTCAAGTGAACCGGGAAAAGGATTTTAAGAATTATAAAGCGAGTGGTATGTATGGAATACTGAGAGGTTTGCTGATAGGTGGTAATTATAGATATTCACATACGGATTGTGGTATTGCCACTCCGGACTCTGGTTCGTTGGAATGCGTATTCGGATATAACTATACTGATATGTCGGATACCCGGTCCCATATTTATGGCGGGCGTTTGAACGATGTCTCTTTTACTGTCAATTATTATATCAATAAGTATATGATATGGAGATTCCGGTACTCTTATACTAAGATAACGGATAGAGTGGGATTTGAAAATCAGTCATTAAGTGCGTTTCAGACACGTTTTCAAGTGATATTTTAAATAGAGGGTCAGAGTTTCATTTTGTTTCAAGAGTTTGAAGCAAGGTGGAACTCTTATATTTGAAACAGATTGGGTGGCAAGAAGAATGTCCTTTTGGGGTAGAGGGTAGCATAAACCTGTTACTGTAAGAACGAATATTGAAAAATAGCTTTATCTTTGTATTCTTTATACTAGGAATTAAATGAAAAACAAATGAAAGAAGCAACCATAACTCCTTTTGCAAAGCCGCTATATATAATGACCAAACCTGTAGGTGCGGTTTGTAATCTGGCCTGTGATTATTGTTACTATTTGGAAAAATCCAAGTTATATGAGGAACAGCCGCGTCATGTGATGAGCGATGAATTACTGGAGAAATTTATTAAAGAATATATTCAGTCGCAAACCATGCCGCAAGTTTTGTTTACCTGGCATGGGGGAGAAACTTTGATGCGTCCTTTAGTTTTTTATAAGAAAGCCTTGGAACTTCAGAAAAAATATGCAGGTGGTAGAACCATTGATAATTGCATTCAGACAAATGGCACATTGCTGACAGATGAATGGTGTGAATTCTTCCGTGAGAATAATTTTTTGGTAGGCATTTCTATAGACGGTCCTCAGGAATTTCACGATGAATACCGGAAGAACAAGATGGGACAACCTTCTTTCTATAAGGTAATGAAAGGGATTAACCTGTTGAAAAAGCATGGAGTGGAATGGAATGCCATGGCAGTGGTCAATGACTATAATGCAGATTATCCGTTGGACTTCTATCGTTTCTTTCGTGACGAACTTGATTGTCATTATATACAGTTTACTCCCATTGTCGAGCGACTGTCTAGCCGTGCGGACGGTCTTCGGCTTTCTTCATTAAAGCAAAAAGACGGTGAACTGGCTCCTTTCTCCATTACTCCCGAGCAGTGGGGAATTTCCTTTGTACTATTTTCGACGAATGGGTACTGAATGACGTGGGCAATTACTATATTCAGTTGTTTGATTCTACGCTGGCCAATTGGGTGGGACAGCAGCCAGGCGTTTGTTCATTAGCTAAATATTGTGGACATACAGCCGTGATGGAATTCAACGGTGATGTGTATGCTTGCGATCATTTTGTCTTTCCTGAGTATAAATTGGGAAATATTTATCAGAAGACTTTGGTGGAGATGATGTATGGTAAAGAACAGGAAACTTTTGGTGTGATGAAGCACAATAGTCTGCCACAGCAGTGCCTGAACTGTTCTTATGAGTTTGCCTGTCATGGGGAATGTCCGAAGAATCGTTTTATGTTAAGTAAAGACGGTGAACCGGGATTGAATTACTTGTGTAAGGGATATTATCAATTCTTTGACCACGTAGCACCCTATATGGATTTTATGAAGAAGGAATATCTGGCGGAACGCGCTCCGGCTAATGTGATGGAGTGGGCGAGAGAAAGGAGAAATAAATAGACTGTTTTCAGTAAGCCGACTGTATGGAACAAGCAAGTCAACTTACCTGGTCGTTTCAGTTGACTTATTTGATCATTTAAGTTAAGTTACTTTTTCATGGCTGTTCGGCTTAGTTGGAAAAATAAAAGGAGCAAAGTCTCTACGACTTCACTCCTTTTATTTTTTCCGGTCAGATGAATTATTTTCCGTTGTATTCATCAGATACAGTTAATTTCTTACGACCTTTTGCACGACGCTGGCTAATACGCGACGACCGTTAGCAGTTGCCATTCTTTCACGGAATCCATGTTTGTTTTTTCTCTTTCTGTTAGAGGGTTGGAACGTTCTTTTCATTGTATATACTTATTTTATGTTATTATTCACCATGAGTAACGGGCTGCAAAATTAGTGACTTTTTTGAAATAAACAAAGAGATAACTCATTTTTAGTGATTTCTTTTTGCGTTTTTTCTTGATTTACATTACTTTTGCACTCGAAATCACAGCTATAAGTGAATATAATCTGAAATAATAATCAAATATAAGCGAAGAAAAGTATGATTAATGCTCAAGACATTAAATCGGAACAGCTATCCGTATGGACGGCAAATTGTATTTCTGTATTGACTTCCTGCATGTAAAACCGGGAAAAGGTAACACATTCATGCGTACTAAATTGAAAGATGTGGTTAATGGTTACGTTTTGGAACGTCGTTTCAACATCGGTGAAAAATTGGAAGATGTACGTGTGGAACGTCGTCCACACCAATATTTGTATATGGAAGGTGCAGACTATATTTTTATGAATCAGGAAACATTCGACCAAATTCCTATTGCTCATGACTTGATTAACGGAGTAGACTTCCTGTTGGAAGGAATGGTGGTGGATGTGGTTTCTGATGCTTCTACAGAAACAGTATTGTTTGCTGATGTTCCGGTAAAAGTGCAGATGAAAATTACTTATACCGAACCGGGTCTGAAAGGGGATACGGCTACCAATACGTTGAAACCTGCTACAGTGGAATCGGGTGCTACCGTGCGTGTTCCTTTATTCATTAATGAAGGTGAAACAATTGAAATTGATACTCGTGACGGTTCATATGTAGGCCGTGTGAAAGCATAATCTATTTATATATGCATATAAAAAGGCGGAACTTGTTGCAAGCTCCGCCTTTTTTATGTTTCTTTGTACTTCTCTGTGATGGATAAAATCAAAATAAAGCAATGAGATATTCTTTTATTATACCGGTTTATAATCGTCCTGAAGAGGTGGATGAGTTATTGAACAGTCTTACAAGGCAGACAAATAAGAATTTTGAAGTCCTGATAGTGGAGGATGGTTCATCTGTTCCGTGCAAGGAAGTGGTAGATAATTACGCTGACCGGTTGGATATATGTTATTATTTCAAATCCAATTCCGGTCCCGGGCAGACCCGCAATTATGGAGCGGAACGGGGGCATGGAGAATATCTTATCATATTGGATTCTGATTGCATTTTGCCTGAAGGGTATTTGGCGGCTGTCGAGTCAGAGCTTCAACGGCAGAAGGCAGATGCTTTTGGTGGTCCTGACCGTGCTCATGATTCGTTTACCAATATACAGAAAGCAATAAATTATGCCATGACTTCGTTTTTTACTACCGGAGGTATCCGTGGAGGGAAGAAAAAAATGGATAAATTCTATCCCCGTAGTTTTAATATGGGGGTACGGGCTGAGGTATATAAAGCGTTGGGAGGATTTTCTAAGATGCGTTTTGGAGAAGATATTGATTTCAGTATCCGTATCTTTCAAGGGGGATATGCTTGTCGGTTGTTCCCTGAAGCATGGGTGTGGCACAAGCGTCGTACCGATTTGAAGAAGTTTTTCAAGCAAGTGCATAATTCGGGTATTGCCCGTATCAATCTGTATAAAAAGTATCCTGAATCATTGAAAGTTGTACATTTGTTACCGGCACTTTTTACTATAGGAATTGTATTCCTGTTGTTATGTTCGTTGGTTTGTAGCTGGAGTTTGTCTTTGCTGCTGCTTTTTGCTCTTATCATTTGTGTAGACTCCACATTGCGAAATAAAAGTTTCAAAATAGGATTATTATCCATCCTTGCTTCTTTTATTCAGTTGATTGGCTATGGAACTGGTTTCCTGCGGGCTGGTGGAAACGCTGTGTGTTGGGGAAAAACGAATTTGCCGCATTTGAGAAGAATTTTTATAAATAGAATTTTACCATGAAGAGGTATTAAAAGTGATGGACTTTTTATACGTCTTTATGGCGGGGAAAAATAAAGAAAGATGGCAGAAAAACTAACCATAAACCAATGGGCGGAAGAAGATCGTCCTCGTGAAAAGATGATGTTGCATGGAGTGGGGACACTTTCGGATGCTGAGTTGCTTGCTATTCTGATAGGTTCGGGAAATACGGAGGATTCTGCTGTGGAGTTAATGCGTAAGTGTTGAGTGATTATCATAATAGTTTGAATGAATTGGGCAAAACTACCGTAGATGAACTGTGTCACTATAAAGGAATAGGTCCTGCCAAAGCTATCACCATTTTGGCGGCTTCCGAATTGGGAAAGCGCCGAAAGGAGGAAGAAGGAAAAGAACGTAAGGTCATTCTCAGCTCCCGTGATGTTTATCAATATTTTTATCCGTTGATGTGTGATTTGCCTACAGAGGAATGCTGGGTCTTGTTGTTGAATCAAGCTTCCAAAGTAATTGACCGTATAAAGATAAGTTCCGGAGGCCTGGTCTCTACAGCGGTAGATGTCCGTTGTGTATTGAGGGAAGCATTATTGAAACGGGCCGTTGCCATGGCACTTTGTCACAACCATCCTTCCGGCAGTATGCGACCTAGTACAGAGGATGATCGGTTGACGGAACATCTTGACAAGGCGGCAAAAGTAATGAACATAAGACTGATAGATCATGTTATTTTAACGGATGGCAAATTTTATAGCTATGCTGATGAAGGAAAAATATAGAAAATCATTAAATTTGCAATTAAAACAACGAGAGATATGGATGCAGATACCCGTTTAAAAACAGAAGAGAAGATTATAGCCATGTTGAAAACCGTATATGATCCCGAGATTCCGGTGAATATATACGATTTAGGCTTGATATATAAGATTGATTTGCAAGATGATGGAGAAGTAGTGTTAGATATGACATTGACTGCCCCCAATTGTCCTGCTGCTGATTTTATTATGGAGGATGTCCGTCAGAAAGTCGACTCTGTGGAAGGAGTTACTTCATCGGTCGTGAACTTGGTTTTTGAACGAATGGGATAAAGATATGATGAGTGAAGAAGCTAAATTGGAATTGGGTTTCCTCTAATAAATTGAAAGTTGAGAATTAAAATTGGAAAATAAGAATTGCCAATATGTCTAAGTTATTGGACAAGGTGTTGTTTTTTAATTCTCTATTCTCGGATTTTTAATTTATGAGGTATTTAATTTAGTAAGATTATGAAGAACGTATATTTCCTTTCCGATGCACATTTAGGTTCTCGTGCCATAGCACACGGGCGGACACAGGAGCGCCGTTTGGTGAATTTTCTGGATAGTATAAAACATAATGCTGCAGCAGTGTACCTGTTAGGAGATATATTCGACTTTTGGTACGAGTTCAAACTGGTAGTGCCGAAAGGCTATACTCGTTTCTTGGGGAAGATTTCCGAGTTGACCGATTTGGGAGTGGAGGTGCATTTCTTTATCGGTAATCATGACATCTGGTGTGGTGATTATTTGGAAAAAGAGTGCGGGGTAACTATTCATCGTCAGCCGTTGACCTGTGAGATTTATGGGAAGGAGTTTTTCTTGGCGCATGGGGACGGATTGGGAGATAAAGATGCCAAGTTCAAATTGTTGCGTTCCATGTTTCATAGTACCACTTTACAAACGCTGTTTTCTACCATACATCCCCGTTGGAGCATAGAACTTGGCTTGGAATGGGCCAAGCATAGCCGTCTGAAGCGTGAAGGCGGTAAGGAACCCGAGTATATGGGAGAGGATAAGGAACCGTTGGTCTTGTTTACTAAAAATTACCTTAAAGACCATCCGGATATCAATTATTTTATTTATGGTCATCGCCACATTATGCTAGACTTGATGCTGAGCCGTACTTCACGTATGTTGATTCTTGGTGACTGGATACAAGATTTTTCGTATGCTGTATTTGATGGTGAAAATATGTTCCTTGAGCAGTATGTTGAGGGAGAAAGTCAATATTCCTAAAAAAGGCTACTATGCATCACGCGTAGCAGCCTTTTATAATTTATATATTTAACCAAACAATAAAATTACTTATTCAGAATAGCCAGAGTATCGCTGGCAATCATCAGCTCTTCATCAGTTGGGATAACAGCTACTGTCACTTTGGAGTCATCGGCAGAAATAATAGCTTCTTCTCCACGAACCTTGTTCTTTTCAAGGTCAATCTTCACACCCATGAATTCCAAACCTTCACAAACTTCAGAACGGCAATTGGCTTGATTTTCACCTACACCGCCAGTGAACAGGATGATGTCTACACCACCTAGAGCGGCAGCATATGCACCAATATATTTCTTGATGCGGTAGAAATACATCTTTTCAGCCAAAATAGCTTTCGGATTTCCGGCGGCAACAGCGGCTTCCAGTTCGCGCATATCGCTGGATACACCTGAAACGCCTAATACACCACTTTTTCTTGTTTAGTAAGTTGGATACGCCGGTTGCATTTAATCCTTCTTTTTCCATGATGAAAGTAACGGCGCCTGCATCGATGTCACCACTACGAGTTCCCATTACAAGACCTTCCAATGGGGTCAGCCCCATACTGGTGTCTATACATTTACCATCTTTGATAGCTGAAATGGAACCACCGTTACCGATGTGGCAAGTGATAATTTTCTTTCCTTTCGGATCAACGCCAAGGAATTCGCATACACGTTGTGAAACATAGCGATGAGAAGTTCCATGGAAGCCATAACGGCGCACACCGTATTTTTCATATAGTTCGTATGGAATGGCATACATATATGCATAGTCGGGCATTGTTTGATGGAATGCCGTATCAAATACACCTACTTGGGGAACGTTGGGCAGAATGGCAGAAACAGCATTCACACCTTTCAGGTTAGCCGGGTTATGAAGCGGGGCTAAATCGTTGCAAGCGATAAAAGCATCCAGTACTTCTTTATTCAGCAATACGGATTCGCTGAAACGTTCTCCGCCATGTACCATACGGTGACCTACTGCGTTGATTTCATCCAATGACTTGATTGCGCCATATTCTGGGCTCACCAATGTATTCAGAATGAACTCGATACCTGCGGTATGTTCTGGGATGTCTTTTTCTAATATTTTCTTTTCACCGTTGGGCAAAGTCAGTTTCAGGAAAGAGCCTACCAAGCCGATTTTTTCTATACCGCCCTGTGCCAGGACTTCTTTGGTAGTCATATCAAATAATTTATATTTAATAGAAGAACTACCGCAATTGAGCACTAATATTTTCATGATGTTGTTGTTTTTTGGAGAATGATTATTTGTTTTCTTTAGCGGCAATTGCTTGATTGGCAGTAATGGCAATCATCTTATAAACATCGTCGATAGAGCAACCGCGTGACAGGTCATTCACCGGACGAGCGATACCTTGCAGGATCGGGCCGATAGCGGTAGCGTGTCCCAGACGTTCTACTAATTTATAAGAAATATTACCTACTTCCAGACAAGGAACAACCCAGTACGTTTGCCTTACC
>ENA-OQHP01000145-OQHP01000145.1-human-gut-metagenome-genome-assembly--contig:-NODE-145-length-23319-cov-2.593265_pt1 | contig 23319 bp, 23 predicted proteins | sample MGYA00242563_ERZ504717 | MGnify/ENA primary metagenome ERZ504717 (study PRJEB26092, sample SAMD00036212) | human gut metagenome | host: Homo sapiens | study: EMG produced TPA metagenomics assembly of... | reverse complement strand
CAGAACTGGAAAGCAGAAAGCTTACCTATACCTTCGACTTAACGGCAAATATGGTTACACCCGTATGCTGCGCCGGCAAATTGAAGGTAAAAATAATTCATGGGCCATTCGCTGGAATGCTTCACTTTTTCTAAAAGGCATACTCTCGCTTAACGTCGGGAAATCGCTGGTGCAAAACGAAGGATTCGATGGAAGCGGTACCAACTGCGGCGGAGGAGGATTGTACGCATCCGAATTGTACATGGAGCGACTTCCTGTAAAAAAGATTTCCCTATAGAAGAAAATATACAGGCACGTAATGCCTATGTCCGCTACTATGCCCGCACCAATTCATTCATGGCAAAGGCCATACGACGCATCAAACGTACATTGAAAGGAGACTTCGGCGCATGAAAATATACTATTACCACACCCGACCTATTGCTTCTGCCCTAAAAGAATGGAAGGAGCATACACATCCTGGACATATCCTATACGGACTTACCCACTTCCCTAAAAACGGGATTGACCCAGTGCTTCACCCATACAAACATTTCACCTCACGCTGGAAACTGATGTGGTATAACCTACACGCCATTCTGAGGTGTAAAGAAAATTATGATGTAGTTTATGGCACCTCTTACCGGGGACTGGAACTTCTCATATTCTTACGAGCTCTCGGCCTGTTCCGTAAACCAATAGCCGTCTGGCATCACCAAGCCGTCCCCCAAAGCAAAGGTTGGCTGAAAAATCTTCTTTCCCGCCTTTTCTATAAGGGTATAGACTGTATGTTCTTTTTCAGCAAGGCATTAATAGACGATTCCCTGAAAACTGGAAAGGTAAAAGAAAAAGACATGTACCTTATCCATTGGGGGGCCGATCTGGACTTCTACGACGCATGCGGAATGAGGCGAAAGACAAAGAGTTCATCTCTACAGGAAAGGAAAATCGAGATCTGGCAACCTTACTCCAGCTTTCAGCCATACCGGACTGGAATTCGACCTCTATACTTCCCCAGCCTAACGGTGACCAGAAATATGAGGAAATCACCAACCGGTTTCAAGGGAAAAACAATATCCATATCCACATAGTAGAAGGTATCATACCGTATCAGTTAGCACTGGAGGTAGCTCGCTCAAAGTTGTCGTCATTTCCTGCCTTAACTATCCTTACACTGTCGGACTAACTACGCTGGTAGAGGCACTGGCACTCGGCTTCCAATCATTTCAACCCGAAACACCAACTTTGAAATGAATCTGGAACTGGAACAAGCCGGTATGTTAGTAGATTACGGTGATGTGGCAGGATGGGAAAAGGCTTTACAATATCTGCATGACCATCCGGAACAAGCCCTCAAAATGGGAGAAAACGGTAGAAAACTTGCAGAAACGACCTACAACCTGGAAAATTACAGCCGTGAACTTCGGAAGTCCTGCTAAAAAGATTTAACCGGTAGCATGCTTTCAAAAAAGAATAATGTACCTTTGCAATAAAATTAAGCCGACAGACTAATGAGAGTACTGATCATCAATACCGCAGAACGCATCGGAGGAGCTGCCATCGCAGCCAACCGACTGATGGAAGCTTTAAAGAACAACGGAATAAAAGCCAAGATGCTGGTCCGTAACAAGCAAACCGATCAGGTGACAGTGGTTGCCCTCAAGAAATCATGGCGCAGAATCTGGCAGTTCACATGGGAACGAATTGTCATCTGGCAGCCAACGGCTTCAAACGGCATAACCTTTTTGCGATGGATATTGCCAACACGGGTACAGATATTACCTCCTTACCGGAGTTCCGTCAGGCAGATGTGATTCACCTGCACTGGATTAACCAAGGCATGCTTTCCTTGAAAGATATCCAGCGCATTCTTGCTTCCGGGAAACCTGTAGTATGGACCATGCACGACATGTGGCCTTTCACCGGTATCTGCCATTATTCCGGAGAATGCGAGAAATACACTGCACAATGTCATGACTGTCCGCTTCTACTGAAGCCTCATCATCATGACTTGTCGGAAAAGACGTTCCATAAAAAGCAAAAGCTCTACGCTACGGCTCCCATTACGTTTATAGCTTGTAGCCGATGGCTGGAATCTATGGCACGCAGAAGCAGCCTGCTGCAAGGACACACCATTACAAACATTCCTAATGCGATTAATACTAATCTGTTCAAACCACGTACCAAGAAATTCGCACGCGAGAAGCTGAATCTACCTGCGACAAGAAGCTTCTTTTGTTCGGCTCCATGAAGATTACGGATAAGCGTAAAGGAATAGACTACCTGATTGAGGCATGCAAACTGCTGGCTCAACAGGAACCGGAATTGAGTCAGCAATTAGGAGTAGTGGTATTAGGAAGTCAGGCCGAACAGTGCAAATCACTTTTCCCCTTCCCTATCTATCCCATGAATTACGTAAGCAATGAAAAAGAGCTGGTAGATATATACAATGCCGTCGACCTCTACGTCACTCCTTCCTTGCAGGATAACCTACCAAATACCATTGTCGAGGCAATGGCCTGTGGCATTCCTTGTGTAGGATTTAATGTAGGAGGTATTCCGCAAATGATTGACCATTTACACAATGGCTACGTGGCCCAATATAAATCGGCTGACGACCTGGCCAACGGCATTTGCTGGACGCTGACAGAGGGAGACTACGAAACATTAAGCTCCGAAGCCTATCGCAAGGCTGTGACAACCTACTCTGAAGCAACTGTAGCCAGCCAATACATTCAAATATACAACCACATCACCGGAAAAAATGCATAACATTCATCATTTACATCCGAAGTTTTCCATCATCACGGTTACTTATAATGCCGGAGCCGTACTGGAGGACACTATTCAGAGTGTCATCACCCAGACCTACAAGAATGTGGAATACATCATCGTGGACGGAGGTTCCAAGGACAGAACTTTACAAATCATTGAACAATACAAGGAACATATACATACCGTAATCAGTGAGCCGGATAAAGGACTGTATGATGCCATGAACAAGGGAATCAAGCTGGCCACCGGTGATTACCTTTGCTTCCTGAATGCAGGCGACGAACTGCATGAGGATGATACTCTCCAGCTGATGGTACACTCCATTACAGAGTCCACACTTCCGGATGTGCTATATGGTGACACAGCCATTGTGGACGAAGAAGGACACTTCCTGCACATGCGCCGCTTGGCTCCTCCAGAAAACCTGAACTGGAAAGTTTCAAGGAAGGCATGCTCGTATGTCACCAGGCTTTCTTCGCACGACGTGACCTTGTAGAGCCCTACAACCTTCATTATCGTTTTTCAGCAGACTTTGACTGGTGCATCCGCATCATGAAGAAAAGCCAGGTACTCCACCACACTCATCTGGTGCTTATCGACTACCTGAATGAAGGAATGACTACACGCAACCACAAAGCTTCCCTAAAAGAACGTTTCCGCATCATGTGCAAGCATTACGGTGTAGTATCTACCGTACTGCGTCATGCCTGGTTTGTCATCCGGGCCCTGAAAACTAAAAAACGTCCCAGTTAAGTGGCCTGAGCCTCTTCACTGGAACGCTTTTATTTCTTCAAACAAACTTCCCGGCCTGTTTACTTCTTATTTTTCTTTAGAGCCAGCACAATGGCGACCAATATTGCCAAGCCCAATATGCCCAATGCAATGAAAGCAATAGTTTCCGTCACATGGAGTGATTGCGGGTCAAAGGTAAATTCTACCACATGCTTTCCAGCTGTACATTCATCGCACGCAAGATATAATCTGCACGGCCATGCAATACCTCTTCTCCATCAATGAACGAACGCCATCCCGGATAGTAAATCTCAGCAAAGACTACCGTACCGCCCTTCGGAGAGTTTACCTCATACTTCAACGCATTAGGTTCATAGCTGGTCAATACAATCGTACTCAGGCTGTCGGCACCTACAGAAGCTTTCACTTCGTTCTGGAACTTTTTATCTACCACTACTACGTGGGCCGGATTTACCTGATGCAACGCTTCTATTTCTTCATTGGCATTGTTCACATACTGCACCTCGTTAACAAACCAGGCATTGCCTAATGCATGAGGATTAAACATCGGAATAGTCTTGCCCTGCTGCAACGGAATGATGAAATAACGTGTATTCAGCATATTCAGCACCGGAGTCAACGTATCACCTACCTGACTTAAATCAGCTCCTACCGAGGGTAAAGTCTTATACAGAGCCGTAATTTCACCCTGAATGTGCTCATCAATCATTTCCTGATAACGGCGAAGCTTCGCTGCATGATACCCTCCAATACTTTTGTGCCAGTAGGCTGTATTATTCTCATTAAAGGTATTGACCGACAGATTCAATACACGATAATCCAGAGACTTGTCCTGAAGTATCTGCTTGTCTGTCTCCGAAGGTTCCAGGAAAGGCTGCATTTCTGTGCCCTTTGCCACAAACTGCTCGTCATACAGATAGCGCTTGTTTACACTCCACATATCTACCAGACAAAGCAAAGCCAGCAAACCAACCAGCAGCTGTGCTTTCAGTTTTCCGGCACAGTATCCCCATAACAACACAGCTCCTATCAATACGACAAAGAAGCTCCTCCAGGCATCCGAAGTAAAGATGGACTTACGTATCTCTTCCAAGTTAATTAAAATCGGAGCCAGCTGATCGGCCGGAATCGCATTCTGCAATGCGTTCATTTCGGCAGAAGACACATACGAAGGGAAGAAGAAGCCTGGCGCCAATGCAAACAGCAAAGAAAGACCTCCCGTCAAAGCAAAAGTAATATAGAAAGACTTACGTGATTCATTCCACAACTGCGGACGTTCTACCACTTCTTTTAACGCCATAATGGCCAGCAACGGTATGGTAAACTCTGCAATAACCAGAATAGAAGATACCGCACGGAACTTGCTGTACATGGCACATAGTCAATAAAGAAATCTGTCAGGCCCATAAAGTTATGTCCCCAGGAAAGTAATATGGAGAATACGGTTCCACCCACCAGTGCCCACTTCATCGGTCCTTTTACGATAAACAATCCCAGAATGAAGAGGAACATAACAAAAGCACCTACGTATACCGGACCGGAAGTACCCGGCTGTTCCCCCCAATACTGTCCCAACTGACTATACAATCCCATATAGTTAGGGTCGGCCTTCTCCATGGCTTTCTCATTTTGAGCCAAAGGAACAGAAGCACCTCCTTTCACATTCGGAACCAGCAACGAGAAGGTTTCTCCGATGCCATAGCTCCACTGTGTGATGTAGCTTCGTTCCAGTCCGCTATTGGTCTGGGTTGCACTATTCTCCTTTACCAGTCACTTTACCGCGCATGGTCTCCTTACTGTACTCATACGTATGATACAAGTTTGACAAGTTCACACACACGCCCAACAGGCCGGCGATTACCAGTACCACACTGGCTTTGATAAATTGAGGTATCATCTTTTCCCGCCATGCCATCACCCCATACGCAATGGCCATGAACAGCATGACAAACAAGAAATAGTAACTCATCTGCGGATGGTTAGCCACAATCTGCAAGGCCACAAACAAGGCCGTTACAATCCCTCCAGCCAACAGCTTACCACGATAAGCCAGCACCATACCGGCAATGGTAGGAGGAATATAAGCCAGTGCTACAAACTTCCAGATATGACCGGCCGCAATGATGATGAAGAAATAAGACGAGAATGCCCAGATAATGGCACCCAAGGCTGACATCCACACTTTAAAATCAAATGCACGCAAAAGAATGTAGAAGCCCAGCAGCATGACAAACACATACCACACGTAAGTAGCAGGAACAGATGATATACCTGCTGAATCCAGCCCAACGTATCGGTAGAGTCATAGCTCGGAGACATCTGGTAGGTAGGCATTCCTCCAAAAATGGAGTTTGTCCAGCGCGTACGTTCCCCCGTCTTCTCCAGGTATTCACTCATTTCACGTCCAGAACCGATGCCAGCTACTGCATCATGCTGAGCCAGAATTCGTCCTTCATTTACCGCAGGATAGAAATACGCAAACGAAATAAGGGCAAAAGCACGATTACCACTACATCGGGTAATAGTTTCTTGAACAAGTTCATATTATTCATAATTAATGTTTTCGGCAGGCAAAGATAACACAATACTGCCTGAAAAGTCGTAAATTTGCCGCTGAAAATCTTTTTTAACGCATGAAAATAGGAATCATTACGGCCATGTCTTCCGAACAGAAGCAACTGGCTAATCAACTCGAGAACAAGACTGAACGCAAAGAAGGCCCCTTCACCTACATTGAAGGAAACATCAAGCAAAATACCATCATCCTGATGCAATGTGGCATCGGCAAAGTGAATGCCGCTGCCGGAACGGTCGAACTTATCCGCAACTTCCAGCCCGACTGCATCATCAGTACCGGAGTAGCCGGAGGAATCGACACCTGCCTGAAAGTGATGGACGTAGTAGTCAGCCAGCAGATTGTGTACCATGACGTATGGTGCGGCGAAGGCAATGCCTACGGACAGATTCAGGGTCTCCCTACTTTCTTCCAGGGAAATGAAACCCTCTTCCAGTGTGCCCTTTCACTCGATACAGAAACGGCTATCCACGGAGGTCTGATTTGTACAGGCGACAAGTTTATTACTGACCGCAGCGAACTGGACGAAATCAAGCATAACTTCCCGGAAGGACTGGCTGTGGATATGGAATCGGCTTCCATTGCCAGGTGTGCTACCTCTATCAGATTCCTTTCATCAGTTTCCGCATCATCAGTGACACTCCGGGAGCTGACAAGCACTTTGAACAATACCAGAATTTCTGGGGGGAAATGGCTGACCGTTCTTTCCACGTCACTGAAACTTTCCTGAAAGCATTACCCAACAAACTATAATCGCTTTATGAAAAAGATACCAAGCTTTACAGTAGACCATATTCGTTTGCAACGCGGTATTTTCGTGTCACGCAAAGATGAAGTTGGAGGTGAAATCGTTACCACCTTCGATATTCGTATGAAAGAGCCTAACCGTGAACCGGCCTTAGGTCCTGCCGCTATCCACACCATTGAACACCTGGCAGCGACTTTCCTGCGCAATCATCCGGTATGGGCCGACAAGATTATCTATTGGGGACCAATGGGCTGTCTGACCGGAAACTACCTGATAGTAAAAGGCGATTTACAATCCAAAGACATTGCTCCGCTGATGACAGAAACCTTCCGCTTCATCGCCGATTATGAAGGTGAAGTGCCGGGAGCCAGTGCAAAAGACTGCGGAAACTACCTGATGATGAATCTTCCTATGGCCAAATGGGAAGCAGCCAAGTTCCTGCATGAGGTGCTGGAACAGCTCACCGAAGAAAACTTAAACTATCCGGCTTCCCTATAAAATCAAACTACCTGTTCCAAAATACGAACAGGCTATCAGCCGGAAAACAAAGCGTGCCGGCAGGCGCTTTTCAGACAGCCTGCCGGCACGCTTTCAGTACTTCTTAGGCAGTACTCCAGTACTTTCACGGAAGTACCGCAGTACTGCCTAAGAAGGATTACTCAGCCTTCAATACCACTTCCGTTCCTTTCAAGAGAGGAGAAGTCAGTTTCACACGAATCTCACCTTTCTCGCCTGTAGTCTGGATATAAGCCAGCAAACGTCCGTGAAAAGCACGGTGGTGATTATCTGTATAATCACTCATATCTCCGTTATTTGAACCTTCCAATCCCAACAAACGTGCCGGACCTTCAATCTGACAAGTTACGTCGTTATCGCCTAATTTTACAATAGTACCTTGTTCATCCACCACTTCAATCGTCACATGTGCAGTAGCCTTATCCGGCGACAAGACTTCCTTATCCACAGTAGCCCGCAAGGCGTATGGACGTCCAGAGGTCTTGATGGCATAAGAGGAAAGCACTTTTCCTGTTGCATCACAACCTTCTGCACGCAATTCCCCATCCTGATAAGGAATATCCCAGTAAATGATACCGCTCTTATCGTCGTAAGGCTTCATCTGGCTCACTTCTTTTCCGTTCAGCAACAAACGGGCCTGCGGTGCATTGGTATAACAAACCACCCGAATCAACTGGCCCGGTTCGTAGTTCCACAAATCCCATGCATCCATTGATACCCAGTCGTGCTTGGGATACGTACCGATGTAAGTCACAGGTTTCTCACTCCAAAGCGAAGCTCGGAAGTATCCACGGGGTTTAGGGAAGCTGCCAAAGTCCAGCAAACCGGTATACAAACCTCTGGAAGGCCATCTGCCTGATTCACCCAGATAGTCCGTACCCGTCCAAAGGAATTGTCCGAAAATAAATTCCTTGTCGCGTACCGCATGCCAGGCTTCAATTCCCACACCGGTTTCACTACCGTAAATCACACGGTCAGGATAAGTAGCATGATCTTCATCATAACGGTTTTCCGTATAATTATATCCTACTACATCTACTGCTTCAGGATATTCTGTCTGATTCGACATTACCACTCCGGCCAATGCACCGGTAACAGGACGAGAAGTATCTACGCACGTACACAGGCAGCCAGACGCTTTGCAATCTTACCGATACGCATGGCATCCGGCGCATCAGGCTTGTATCCTCCGAACATAGGCTGGTTAATGGTTGTGCCATCCAGCACCGGATGAGAATAAGGGTCATTCGGATAGTCTACCTCATTGCCGATACTCCACAAGAATATACAAGGGTGATTCCGGTCACGACGCACCATATCCGTCACATCGCGTTCAATCCATTCTTCAAAGAAATCAAATGTTCCGTCATAGCTTGGCTCACCGACATTCCATCCCTTTATCCATTTCCGTTTCGGGAACTCCCATTCATCCGAAGCCTCATCCATCACCAGGAAGCCCATTCGGTCACATAAATCATACAATACCGGTGCCTGCGGATTATGGCTCATACGGATGGCATTCACACCTATTTCTTTCAGGTTTCTCAGACGGCGCTCCCATACCTCAGGAGGAACTACTGCTCCCAGTACACCAGCATCATGATGCAGACATACTCCTTTCACCTTCATCCACTCTCCGTTCAGGCAAATCCCTTGTTGGCATCAAACTTCAACGTACGGAGACCTACATTCGTCGAACTGCCATCTATCCGTTTGCCGTCACAAAGCAGCTCTGTCTTCAACGTGTACAGATAAGGTGCATCCAGATTCCAGCGGCGAGGTTTCTTCACCTTCAATGATACTGTTTCTTTCGCAATACCTTCAGCCTTATCCGCCACTTTCTTACGGCCCTGTGCTACCAGTGTACCTTCTGCATCATAAAGTGCCGCAGAAACCTCCAATGCACCAGCAGCCTTCACATGTTTCTCTACTTCCATATCGACTGCCACTACCGCCTGCTTATCGGTCAGCGAAGTAGCGTGCCAGCTATTCCCCATTGGGCAAAATGAATGTCAGGAGCAGAAATCATCCACACATCCCGGTAAATTCCAGAACCAGTGTACCAGCGTGAATCGGCATAACGGCTGTGGTCAATACGGACTGCCAGCACGTTATCTCCTTCCTTCAGGTAGGGAGTCATGTCATACATAAAAGAGATGTATCCGTTCGGACGTTTACCAAGCAAGTGTCCGTTCAGATAAACCTCGCTGCGGTTATATGCTCCCTCAAAATAGATATAATGGCGTGCGGCCTTATCGGTAACCTGAAAATGTTTCCGATACCAGCTATACCACCCGGCAAATAACCGGTACAGCTTGCCAGTGAAGGAGAAAGCTGTCCTTCTACCGACCAGTCGTGCGGTAAATCCAGCTTTCGCCATTTACTGTCATCATACGATGCAGAAGCACCCAGACTATCGTCTGACAAGCTGAACAACCAATTCTCATTGAATTTTGCTTCGCCAAAAGATACTTGGGCTTGCACTGAAAAGCATGCAAGCAGAATGAATGAACAAAACAAAAAGAATCTGTTTCCCATAGAACCGTTTTTATTAATCATACAAATTATTTGCATAAGCTCAGAATAAGCTTACAAGAGTACATTTTTAGAAAAGCTAAAGTTACAGATGTTTTTCTGATAAAGGACAAGACCTATAAACAAAATAATAAAATCTCTATATAAAAATCTTTGAATCAGGAGCATATCCATTAATTATAAAGGCTGACTCCTCAATGGAATCAGCCCTCCATGTTAAACAGTCTATATCTTAGCAATAACAGACTTATTCAATCTTAGTAGACTGCGTAAAACAATATTCAGATGCCTGTCCAGATTTTACTCCTACTCGTGCAAAGAAATAATCCTCAGAAGCTAAGCTTTCTGGAATATCAATCTCAGCAGTAATTTCTTGATCCAATGTAATGTTTGATCCTAAGCTAAGGTTTGCACGATTCGTATTATTATCTGTGATAAGAGTTTCTCCCAAATATATGCGTACATCTTCCAATGCAGCACCTTCAGAAACTTCTTCACCGTAAATTTCGCAGTTACCTTAGAACCGTTTTTAGTGAACGAAGCATTCTTTATCACAAAATAAGGAGTAACAGGAATATCCTGTACCGTATTTCCATGTACTTCTATAAGAATCGTATCATTTGTAGGGCGTTCCCAAGGAGCATTACCCATACGTACGAGTTTATATTCTCCATCAAAAAGCACGGCAGAATAAGTTCCATCCTGATTAACATACACAGGAATAGAGTTATGAAGGGCATATCCGTCCTGATAAAGAACGAATTCAGCACCTCCGGCACGTACGCAAACGGGCTCACCATCATAAATGACTCTACCCGTCAACAAAGACTGAGGTTCATCATAATTATCATATCTACAGCTGCTTATTGCTAAAAGGCAGCACAACAAAGTAAAAAATGATGTTATCTTTTTCATATTTTTTTATTGAAGCGGGTTCTTTACAATTAACGGGTTATTATTAATTACATCATCTGCAATAGATGAATAGTAATTTGACATTCTGAACATACGGGCCAGGATGAAACGGCTTGAACGATGTTTCACAAAAATATACTTATCTGTATCATTCGTTCCCGGTTTTGCCTTAGCAATTCGATAAGGATACAGGCCATATACCACAGCTGTACTGTTTTCACTTTCATCTCCATCCCATACATCATCTGCAATTCTCCAACGTTTCAGGTCAAAGTAACGCTGGTCTTCAAATGCCATTTCAACTCGACGTTCATTCTGAATCTTTTCCAGTGTCAGGCTTGTCAGACTGTTTGCAGGGAATCCAGCACGTTCACGCAACTTATTAATATAGAACAATGCTCCCGGATCCTCATCTCCCAATTCAAAGGATGCTTCTGCTGCATTCAGATAAATTTCTCCCAAACGGAACCAGGGCCACCAGTTTTCTTCGTAGTTTCTCAATGTAAAGCCAACTTCTTCGCTTATATATTTACGAATATAGAAACCAGTATTACTTACATTCTGTGCTCCATCCAAAGGACCATCCTGACCAACATAAGTCTTACCATCCGTATAGGTACTACCCAGTGTCGGGTCAGACAACAGATCGTAATCCTGTTTTTCATCATTCCAAACAGCTACGCCAGCCTGTATGTCTACATCAGAACCTCTATATTTTGTACCCGGATAGATAACGGTTCCATAAAGACGTGCATCCTTATTGGCAAACAGGTCTGCAGGATTATCAAAACCTTATAGTTATTGTTCTCATCCATATACTTCAGCTTTCCCGGAGTTCCATCCAGGTAATCAAAAGCTTCAACTAATCCCAATGACGGGCCGATGCAAGAAGAGTTTTCATTATCTTCTTTCAAATGCTGGATTACATTATCAAAACCAAAGCTATGAACTTAACAGGATTCTTATAATCTTTGGCCCAGATTATCTCCGGATTTTTCTCCTTATCCATAAAGAGCTTATAAAAGTTTACACCTTTATCTGCATTCTTATTATACAAGTCATATCCTCCGTCTTTGATAATCTCTTTAGAAGCAGCAAGAGATTTTCTATAATAATCATCAGCCATACTTGCCGGAATACCGACCTCACCGCCATCTGTTACGAGTGTAGGAGTATATAAGGCATTGTATTTGGCAATTGAAGCAGCATACAACATCGCACGGCTTTCCAAAGCCAATGCCGTGAAATAGTTCGCTCTTGTCTGACTTCCGGCATTTGCCTTCAAGTCATTCTTCACAGCCTCACATTCACTGTAAACGAAGTCATAAACCTCATGTTCCTTCGCACGTGGATGCTGCAGGTAAGAAGGATCACCGCTATAATCATATTCCAGTGTAGAGGTAATCAAGGGAACACCACCCATACGTCTTACCATATCAAAATAAATGTAGGCACGAATAAAACGGAACTCTGCCTTAAACAAGCTTTTTTCCTCTTCTGTCAATTCTGTACCATAAGTTTCCAGATTCTCAATGGACATGTTGATATCGCGCATCAGACCGTAATCCCATAAGCGGCCATAATCATTTCCATATTGGAAATTATTTCTTCCGTTTCCGTCTAACGCACCACACCACATGGCATCATCAATTTCGGTCATACCTCCGGTATTAAAATCTCCGTGCAGATGCGTAATACGGTTATACAAGTTTGCCAACTGCGACTTTACCATATTGGGGTCATTCCATACCTGCTCATTTGTCAGAATATTTTTAGGATCCCTTTCGAACCAGCCATCACCACAACCCGACAAAACAGAAGCGAAGGCAGTTCCTATTATCAATAGTTTTATAGAATTCTTTTCATCTTAATGATTGTTTTTTAGAATGTAACATTAAATCCAACAAGGAAAGTACGCTGCTGAGGATATACAACAGCTGCGGCAGCTGTAATTTCCGGGTCAATGCCATACTGATGTACATTATCAAATGAACACAGATTAGACACACTACCATAAATACGTACCTTCTGTGCATGAATCGGCTTCAGCATCCAGGTCGGTAAGCTGTATCCGATTTCCAGATTTGAGATACGCAAATAATGTACATTATGTAACCAAAAATCACTATTCTTATTATTGTAAGCAAATTCACCGTTACGGATTGCCGGATAACGTCCAGGAACCCATTCACTTTCCGGTTCATAAAGATCCAAGCGATGCCAACGGTCTTCCAGCAAATAAGCTGGAGAGTTACCACCGTTATGATATGCATTGGTCAACTCATAGTTCTGTCTCCATCCCTGCATAGCACCTCCAGAGAAATCAATATTCAAATCGATTCCTTTCCATTCCAATCCGATATTACCACCAAAAGAAAGAATTGGAGCCCAGCCTTCAGGGAAACCGATAGGACGTTCATCCATACCGTTAATTACACCATCATTGTTCACGTCTTTATAGATAAGGTCACCCGGTAACAATGTGGTATTACCTTGTCCATCCAAGTTTACTGGATAATTCTTGATTTCTTCTTCAGACTGGAACTGTCCGATAACTTGATATCCCCAATAAATACCTCCCCAGCGGTCTTCAGAAGAGTTCCGGTATTCATCCCAAGAGTTGCTGAATCTCGGCTTGTATGACTCAATATTTCTGTAACGAGAGAAGTAATGTTACCGCTTACTCTATAGTTGAAATCACCAATGTGGTCTGTCCAAGTGGCCATTGCTTCAGTACCAACATATGCCTGCTTGTTCAGGTTTTCGTTCGGCAAGGAATATCCTACTTCACTCGGTAACAATACGTCGTAACGTGCTGCCGGAACCCCTGTAATATCTTTACGGAACGCATCTGCACTGATTGTCAAACGGTTACCAAACATAGTCAAGTCAAAACCAATGTTCTTTGTAGTATTCTTCGTCCATGACAAGTTTGTTACAGGCAAACCTCTCTGATTCAATCCAGTTACATATTCTCCATCCAGAACGGCACTTCCCTGATTCCAGTTATAACCGCTCAGATAACCGAATAAAGATACTCCACTTTCTGTACCAGTCTGACCAATAGATGCACGAATCTTCAAATCATCTACTACTGATTTCAAAGGAGCAAAGAAGTTTTCTTCTGAGATTCTCCATCCGATAGAGCTCCAGGGAAGAATCCCCAACGCTGACTGGGAGCATAAAGATAAGAACCATCATAACGGGCTAACAATTCAACCAGGTACTTATGAGCATAATCATAGTTTACACGAGCCAGCCAACCAGCACGGGCCTCATAGCTCCATTCATCACCAAAACTGTTGATTTCATCCATCTGCAGCAACGGCAAATAGTCTGTAGAAGGTTCAGTTCCGTAAGTTTTCTTGCTCCAATCATAATCAGAAGCTTCATAACCTAATACTGCAGAAATATTATGATCCTTTATCTGCTTATTATAGTTCAACTGCAACTGCATGTAACGGGTCGGCACGCTACGGTCAATTTGCAATCTCCAGCGACCTGCTGCATTAGTACCATTATAAGTATCAGAGGCTTCATCATAAGTATAAATCTGATATGCATACTGGTAACCGTCAAAACGGCTGTTAGTATAACCATAAGAGAATGTAGCCTTTGCTGTCAATCCAAAACCGAAATCATACTGAGCGTATGCATTGATATTTGCGTAACGAGTCATGCTATCTTTATAACCGGCAATGTCACGTCTGAATGCAGCCGGGTTATATCCGTTACGATAAGAGTCAATATTTCTGATATAATTAGGATTATCATTTGCATACGGGCTATCAATAGGACGCATTTTAAATACTGCCAAGATTGCAGAGTAATAACCGTCACCACCAGGCAGACCAACATCGTTTGTTTTTTCATATCGTCCACTTACCTGTGCACCGATAGTAAACCGATTGGTAATTTTTGTATCCAGGTTTAACTGGAAGTTAGTACGCTGATAATTAAAATCAGGCATCATGGCTTCCTGACTTGTATGCGCTACAGAAAGATAATAATTAGTTCTTTCAGAACCACCGGTCACACTTGCATTTACATGATACTGCGGTACATTTTTTCTCATGATCATGTCATAATAATCATAGCTTTTATAGCCCTTTTCTGTTCCAGCAGCCCATTTAGCCAGTTCTTCTTTTGTATACACTGAGTTTGGATCTTCTCCTCTATTCTGAGCAGCTTCGGCCAAACCTCTTGTATATTGTTCAGCATTTGCAAGCTCAGGGAAGCGAGTCAAATTCTGCCAGCCATAATATCCGTTTACATTGATGCTGACTTTCGTTCTTCTTACCTTTTTTGTAGTTACCAATACAACACCATTGAAGCTCGCAAACCGTAAATTGCTGCAGAAGCATCTTTCAATACGGTAATGCTTTCAATATCCTCAATATTTAAGGAGTTAAAAACATCATTCCTGATACTTCTGAATTGACCAACCAGTCATTTCCGGTGTTACCACCATACGGAATACCATCAATTACATACAAAGGAGCACCCATGTTACGTATCTCCAAACTGATTCCTTTACCAGGACGGGCATCTTTTGCACGAGTTGAGATACCTGCAATCTTACCGGAAAGCGCTCCGGCTGTAGTGGTAGATACCGAACGTGTCAATGATTCAGACTTCACGTCACTGATCGCACCGGTCAGGCTTTTTCGATTTTGTGTACCGTAACCTACAACCACAACTTCATCCAAAGTTTCTGTGTCTTCCTGTAGTATTACATTAATAGGTGATTTCCCCTTAATTGCAGCCTCAGCTGATTTATAACCAATAAAAGAAACCACAAGAGTACCGTCGGTGGAACCCACCTCCAGTGTGAAATTACCGTCAATGTCTGTGATTGTTCCAACTGTTGTTCCTTTCACTGTGACATTGGCTCCAATAATAGGTTCCCCGGTAGCGTCTGCTACGTGACCTGTAACTTGATTTTGTGCAAATGCTACTACAGACATGAGTAGCATAAAGCAGGATAATAAGAATTTTAAATTCCTCATAGGTTATTAGAGTTAATGAATGTGAACGCAAAGATATGTAAACAAGGAATAAAAATGAGTAAATAAATTATGCATTAATGAATAAGAAATGATGCAATGTAAGATTAATAACAGTTCAAAAAGAGCATTATCAAATAGATCTATCCTTATTTATAAAAGGATAAGAATCCGCAGTTTAATTGTATTTACTAAGCCATACAAACATACAAGAAGCCCTCTAAGCGCATTATGAGACGCTTGCCCACCTTACTTTGAATCACAAATCAATCATTAAACGATTTCATATCAATCATTCTCGTATCCAAAAGAATTTTATCCAATAAATATTAGTATTTTTGAATTCACCCTAATTTTAATAAAGCATGAAATACTTTTTTATCACATTCTATTTGTTCTTGTGCATTGCTGAAATATCTTCACAACCTTATACAATCAAAAAGTTGGGTTTAGAAAAAGGGTTATCCAACAATTATATCAATGACATTGTAGAAGATAAAAAAGGATACCTCTGGTTTGCCACAGAAGAAGGATTGAACAAATTAGAGGGAAATCATTTACCAGTTTTTATAAGAAAAGCGGTAAAGTGCTAAATCTGACAGGAAACGAATTAAACTGCTTACTTGACGACCCGACAGAACCTATTTTATGGATTGGTACCCAAAGAAGCGGATTAAATGCATTCAATTATCAAACCAACCAACAAATAATCTATCAACATGACAAAAAAATCCAAATAGCATTTGTACAAACGATATAACTGGCATATATCCCACCTCAGACGGGAATCTATGGATTACAACTTATTGGCAGGGAATTGACTATTTAGATAAAAAAACGGGGAAATTCACGCACTATAATCAAACGACTATACCTGAACTCCCAAGCAATACCGTATGGACCTTGTTAGATGATAATAAAGGCAATTTATACATAGGACACCATGCAGAAAATGGGATGAGTATACTTTCACTAAAGACCAAGAAGGTCAAAAACTTTACACACGACCCAAACAACAAGAAAACACTTCCCCACAACAATGTTCAATGTATATTCAAAGATAACACAGGTAATATCTGGGCAGGAACAGGAAGAGGACTGGCTCTTTTTAACCCTAATACAGAAGAGTTTATCTGGTTAGGAGAAAAAAATCCATCACTGTCACATCTCGTTTATGATATTCAGCAATTCAATGAGAACCAATTATGGGTAGCTACAGAACTGGGAGGTATTGCCATTATAGATCTTTCAAAAACCCTGTTCAATACGGCAGAAGAGATACATGTAATCCAAGCAGGAAATAATGAACATAATCTAAACAATTCAACCGTCCGTTGTTTATTTCAAGACTCTCATCAAAATATCTGGGCTGGAACCTGGGGAGGAGGCATCAACTTCCTCAGTTCGGATGGTGCTTTATTTAAGTCATTTAGCTATTCGCCCAATTCGCCAGAAAGCTCTCTCAGCACACAAATTGCCAGTGCTGTCTGTATCGATAAACAGGGATTATTATGGATTGGCACAGATGGAGGAGGAATTAATGTATTGAAAGACGGACAAAGAATAGCCACCTACACAGAAGAAAGTGGACATCTTAGTGGGAATTCCGTACAAACTGCTCTATGCGACCAAAAAGGAAATCTTTGGTTTGGCATTTTCAACGGAGGAATAATGTATTATAACATACAGACTAAATCATTTCAGCAAATATTCCCAGAAAAAGAATCTACTCAGGATGTACGCTCGCTTTTCGAAGATAATAATGGCACTATATGGGAGGAACAAGCAACGGCGTATTTCAAATAGACAGAGAGTCTAAAAAGATTCTTCAGCACATGAATGCCAATGCTCCTGACAATTTGGTCCGCTCGGTTATGAAAGACAAAAAGGACAGATATGGGTAGAAGTTTCGGAAGAGGAATATTTCTTTATGCTTCCAATGGTAAACGATTAAAAGAATTCAACACCTACCTAAACTTCCCATCCAACACCATCAACCAGATTTTTGAAGACTCAAAGGGATGTATATGGCTGCAACAGGAGAAGGTCTTGTCCAAATCGAGAACAGTTCACCTTGGAAATATAAGGTCTACCAGCGCAATGAGGGATTGGCCAATACCTTTATCTGGGCCATTGAGGAAGATGAAAACCAGAATATCTGGTTCAGCACCAATCAGGGAATCAGCTGTTTTGTTCGAAATGAAGAAAATATCTACAATTACGATTTCAGGGACAATATTCCAATGGCAAGTTTCACCGGAAGAAGCGTCTGCAAGGGCAAAAATGGAGTTATGTATTTTGGCTCCACGAACGGCTCTGCTACTTCACTCCCAGCTATATTCTGGAAAAGCGACAGGCTCCAAAAGCCATTATCGGAAAGATAACCGTTTTTGAACCTCTTGTTTCCGAAAACAGTAATGAAACCGAAATTTCTTTAATCAACAAAGAAAGTGTACGGTTAAAACACCTGCAAAACAATTTCAATATTTCATTCAGCATACAAGATTACTCACTGAATGAAAGAGTAGAATATGCCTATATGCTAAAAGGGCTGGAAAACTCCTGGTACACTGTAAAGGATCCTAACAACGTCACTTTCCGCAACCTACCCCCCGGAAAATATGAATTCATGATCAAGACTCGTATCCGAAACCAGGAATGGTCAGACGAAATATCATCCATAGAAATTATCATTGCTCCCCCACTCTGGCTTTCCTGGTGGGCTAAATTACTCTATGTAATTAGTGGTGTAGGTCTGCTTTTCACCGGACTATGGGCTTACAAACGCAAATTAAATTTAGAGTATTTATATGAATCCGAAAAGAAAAGTCATGAACAGGAACAAGAACTGAATGACGAACGTCTGCGGTTCTATACCAATATTACCCACGAACTGCGCACTCCGTTGACACTGATTTTAGGCCCATTGGAAGATTTGGTAAAAAGCAATACACTTTCCAGCAAAGACCATCATCGGATTTCTGTTATTCATCAGAGTGCCGTACGATTACTGAATCTGATAAACCAGATACTGGACTTCCGGAAGACAGAAACACAGAACAAGAGACTGTGTGTGACAAAAGGGAACCTGACCAGCGCGGTCTATGAAACCGGACTGAAATACAAGGAACTGAACAACAAGCCGGAGATTCAGATTCTGATAGAGGTGGAAGAGGAAAACATGGTGCTGTTCTTCGACAAGGAAGTCATCACCATGATTCTGGACAACCTGATTTCCAATGCGTTGAAATACACAGAAAAAGGATATATCCGTATCCGCGCCGAATGGGTTACGGAAAATGGCATACGCTATGCGCAACTGTCCGTAGAAGACACCGGCTATGGTATCGGACAGGACGCTTTGGCACATATCTTCGAACGCTATTATCAGGAGAGCGGAGAACATCAGGCTTCCGGAACAGGCATCGGACTGGCACTGGTGAAAAACCTGGTGAAGCTGCACGAAGGGACATTCAAGTAAAGAGCCTGCCGGAAATCGGCACGACCTTCTATCTGCGCCTGCCGGCAGGCAATACCTATCCTCAAGCCCTGCACGGAGAAGATATACATACAGACAAGCAAGACGGAAAGGAAGAAGAGCCGATTGAGAAACAAGAAGTGGCAGATAAAGATAAAAATGCCCGCCCGATTATCCTGGTGGTGGAAGACAATGCCGACATACGCGACTACATTGCCGACTCGTTTACGGACTTATATGAGATAAAGACTGCTGCTAACGGAAAAGAAGGATTACAAATAGCCACAGATTGTATTCCGGATATTATCGTCAGTGACATTATGATGCCGGTAATGAATGGGGTTGTCATGTGTCAAAAGCTGAAAGCAGACATTCGTACCAGTCACATTCCGGTTATCCTATTAACGGCAAAAGACAGTATTACCGACAAGGAGGAAGGCTACCAGGCAGGAGCTGATTCTTATCTGACGAAGCCTTTCAGTGCCGGTCTGCTGCAAAGCCGCATCAGCAATTTGCTGACCCAGCGGCGACTTTTATCAGAGCGCTTTGCCATCCGTCCAGACAAACCGAAAAAACAAAGCATGGAGGAAAAGAGGGCCATTATCACGGAATCTATGAACAAGTTGGACAAGGAATTCCTAGATAAAATCACCAATACGATTACCGAAGGATTAGCTGCTGCAGAAAATATAGATATTACCGTACTTTCCAATGTGATGTGCATGAGCAGTTCCACACTCTATCGCAAGGTAAAGGCACTTACGGGTATGTCAACTAACGAGTATATCCGGAAAATCAAAATGCAGCTGGCTGAAAAGTATCTGTTGGAAGGAAAATATTCTATCTCTGAAATCGCATTCAAGGTAGGAATCAACAGTAACGTATACTTCCGTCAGTGCTTTAAAGAAGAGTTCGGCATGTCTGCTTCCGATTACTTGAAGCAACTGACAGGTAAATCTATTGATGAGAAAGTCGATGAATAATCAGCTATAAAAAACGTCCTTACGTTTGATTCAAAACACAAGTACATTTGAATCAAAACGCAAGGACGTTTCAAAGCAAACGCTTAGACGTTTTAATCCGAACGCCTAGGCGTTTTTTCATGCTCATAAACCACATCAAAAAAGCGGCCGCTTTCACGAGGAAAACAGCCGCTTTCAAACATTATATCAGATTTCTAATTTATTCTGCTTCACCAGCCTGTTTCGGCATCTTATGACCCATTGTCAGGTAAGCTACCGGAGCAGCTACGAACAATGAAGACAATGTACCGATTACTACACCCAGAATCATAGCGAATGCGAAGCTGCGGATGCTGTCGCCACCCAGAATGAAGATACTCAGCAACACAATCAAGGTACTGAAAGAAGTGTTGATGGTACGGCTCAAAGTGGTGTTCAGCGAATCGTTGAACAATTGCGTACGGTCACGTTTCGGATACAAGCCGATGAACTCACGCACACGGTCGAAGATAACCACCTTATCATTGATAGAATAACCGATTGCAGTCAGGATGGCTCCGATGAATGTCTGGTCTATTTCCAGAGAGAACGGCATCCATCCGTGACACAAGGAGTATGCTCCGATAATCAGCACAGTATCTACCGTCAATGCAACCGTAGCACCAATACTGAAGGCAATGTTGTTGAAACGAACCAAGATATACAGACCAATGGCAATCAAGGCCAGTACCACTGACCATACGGCGGAAGTCTTAATATCGTCGGCAATGCTGGGACCTACCTTCTGGGAACTGATGATAGAACCTCCGGCACGGTTATCGCGGTCGATGAAGATTTCCAGTGTGGTACCTTCTCCCAACAGGTTACCTTCCTTCAACGCATTGTAAAGGAACTCTTCGATTTCGGCATCGATTGTAGGAGAGTCTTCGTTGATACGGTAGTTGGTAGTCACACGGATTGTCTTACCGTCTGTACCCAAAGCAATAGCCTGCACGTTTGCATCACCCACTTTCGGCTGCAGCAAGCTACGTACAGTTTCCGGCTGTACAACCTGTTCAAACTGAACCACGAAGTTACGTCCACCGGTGAAGTCGATACTCTGTGCAAGACCACGTACAAAGAATGAAATGATACATACTACGATGACAACTCCCCAGATAGTAAACGAACGTTTCGTAATACCCATGAAGTTATAGTGTACATTCTGCATCAGGTTCTTTGAAATACCTGTAGTGAATGTCAGGTGCAGCCATTTGTCCTTGTTCATGAAGTGTTCGTAAACCAGACGAGTCAAGAACACAGCTGAGAAGAATGAGCAGAGGATACCGATAATCAAGGTAGTGGCAAAACCACGGATAGGACCAGTACCGAAGTTAAACAGGATGATACCTGTAATGATAGAAGTCAGGTTCGAGTCGAAGATGGCAGAGAAGGCATTCTTGTAACCTTCGGCCAGGGCCTGCTTGGTTCCCTTTCCTGCACGAAGCTCTTCTTTCGTACGTTCGTAAATCAATACGTTCGCATCCACGGCCATACCCAGTGACAATACCATACCGGCGATACCGGACATCGTCAAGGCAGCCTGGAATGACGAGAGGATACCCAGCGTGAAGAAGAAGTTGATGAACAGCGCACCGTTCGCCACCATACCCGGAATGAGTCCGTACATCACGCACATATAAAGCATCAGGCAATCAGAGCCACGATGAAAGACACAATACCCTGGTTAATAGATTCCTGACCCAGAGACGGACCCACGATGTCTTCCTGTACGATGCGTGCAGGAGCAGGCATCTTACCGGATTTCAATACGTTGGCCAAGTCTTTCGTCACTTCCGGAGTAAGTTACCGGTAATCTGCGAGTTTCCTCCGGTGATTTCAGAGTTCACACGCGGAGCACTGTACACGTATCCGTCCAATACGATGGCGATTTCCCGGCCAATGTTCTTCTTGGTCAGGGCAGCCAGCGGCGGGCACCTTCCGTATTCATGGACATGCTTACGCAAGGCTTGTTGAACTGGTCGTATTCATCTCTTGCGTCAGTCACCACATCACCTTCCAGCGGTGCACGGCCGTTACGTTCTGTAGACTTGATAGCATACAATTCGAAGATACGTCCTGTCTTGTCCATATCCGAGGCTTTCACGCCCCACATCAGTTTCAGGTCGCGCGGCAGGATTTCCTTCACGGCCTTCATATCCAGAATACGGTTTACGTCGGCAGTATCCTTATAGTCTGCATATCCGACGATGCAACCTACTCCGCTCTGGTTCAGCTGCAATACGGCCAGCAACGGATGTTCTTTCTTCAGTGCTTCGATATTCGCACTGGAAGCGGCAGCGGTTTCGCCCTTCAATGCGGCAGCCAGACTGTCTTTGGCAGACACTGCTGAAGTCTGGGCTACAGCGGCCGTATCAGCTTCCACCTTTGCCGAATCAGCCGGAGTTTCCACATTCAGCAAACCACGAGCACGATTGTCGGCAGAAGCCAGTACCGGAACGATGTCCTTTGCTTCGAATGTTTCCCAGAATTCCAGGTTAGCAGAACCCTGCAAAAGTTTTCTCACACGTTCGGGTTCCTTGATACCCGGCAATTCTACCATGATACGGCCCATCTTACCTTCCAGTGTCTGGATGTTCGGCTGAGCTACACCAAAACGGTCAATACGTGTACGCAAAACATTGAATGAGTTATCAACAGCAGCACTTACCTCTTCACGTAATACTTTTTCTACTTCAGCGTCAGTACTACGGGTATTTACTTTATCCTTCAACTGCTGAGTTGCAAAGAGTTCGGCAAGCTTGCCCTCCGGTGCCAGTTTCTTGTATTCTCTGATAAACAGCGTAATAAAGTCTTCCTGGCTGTTAATTTGCAATTTTGCAGCTTCCGCTACAGCTTTATTGAAAGCTTCATCCGGTTTGTTGTCGGCCAACGCCTTCACTACATCTGGTACAGAAACTTCCAGAATGACGTTCATACCACCTTTCAGGTCCAAACCCAACCCGATTTCCATCTCACGGCATTGTTTCAGCGTGTAAATCCCCAACCACACCTTCTGATTCTGCATGGAATCCAGG
>ENA-OQHP01000144-OQHP01000144.1-human-gut-metagenome-genome-assembly--contig:-NODE-144-length-23320-cov-2.690251_pt1 | contig 23320 bp, 31 predicted proteins | sample MGYA00242563_ERZ504717 | MGnify/ENA primary metagenome ERZ504717 (study PRJEB26092, sample SAMD00036212) | human gut metagenome | host: Homo sapiens | study: EMG produced TPA metagenomics assembly of... | reverse complement strand
AATCTGAAAAGCAGTCTGCCAAACAATCAGAGAAGCAGAATACAAAAAAGCCAAAACAAAAGATAATTGACATGAAAGCCGGAACAAAGAGATTACAGCAGGAATTGATATTGGTTCTCGACAAGGCAGGCATGCCAAAGGAAGTGGTAAACTATGTTTCCACAACTGTGGAGAAAAATGCAGAAGACAAAAACAGAAAGCAGCAGATTTACAGATCTATCATTTCCAAATACGGACAGACAAAAGGACTGAATATCTATAACCATATTAAAAAGAAAATTTAATGGAATAGGACTGAAAAATATCGGAATAAAAGAAGGAGCCGGGAACCTTATGGATTCCCGGCAAAAGTATGAAAAAGAAAAAGTTTTATTTGCAATTACTCTTTGCTCTGTACAGGTATTAATATAACCGGAAATGTGAGAAATATGTGGTGAGAATTGAAAAAATGTGAAATTGTGCCTTTTAAAACTGCTATAGAAAATGGAGCAGATTGTGTAATGGTTGCACATATGTCATTACCTAATGTTACAGGGGATAATATTCCAGCAACATTGTCTAAAAAAGTAGTAACAGATATGCTTAAAACAGAACTTAATTTTAAAGGTGTAGTATTTTCCGATTCTATGTCAATGGGTGCTATTACAGAAAATTATGGAACAGGAGATGCTTGTGTAAAGGCTGTTGAGGCTGGTATTGATATGGTGCTTATGCCAGAAAATTTAGATGAAGCATACAATGCTGTTTTAGAGGCTGTTAAAAATGGCAAAATATCACAGGAAAGACTTGATGATGCCGTTTCAAGAATAATAAAAGCAAAAATCCAAAGAGGAATTATAAAATAGGAGGTTTTTATGAAAGTAATTGCAATAGATGCTATGGGTGGAGATAATGCACCAGCAGAAATAGTAAAGGGTGCTGTTGAAGCTAGTAAAAGTGTTAAGTACAATTTGGCACTTGTAGGAAAAGAAGAACTTGTAAATGCGGAATTATCAAAATATAAGTACGATAAGTCTAAAATAACTGTTGTAAATGCTACAGAAGTTATTGAAACTTGTGAAGTACCTACAGTTGCTATAAAACAGAAAAAAGATTCATCAATGGTTGTAGGTCTTAATATGGTAAAAAAAGGGGAGGCACAGGCCTTTGTGTCTGCCGGTAATACAGGTGCTTTGCTTACAGGTGCAACTGTTATTGTTGGTAGAATTAAGGGGGTAGAAAGACCTGCTTTAGGTACACTTTTACCTACAGAAAAAGGTCATACTCTTTTAATTGATGCCGGTGCAAATGTAGATGCTAAGCCTTCTTACTTCCCACAGTTTGCTTTAATGGGTTCTATTTATTATGAAAATGTAATGGGTGTAAAAGAACCAAAGGTTGGACTTGTAAATATAGGTGTTGAGGAGTCTAAGGGTAACGCTGTTGTAAAAGAGGCTTATGGTCTTTTAAAAGAAACAAAGGATATTAATTTTATTGGCAATACTGAGGCAAGAGATATAAGCTTGGTGATGCTGATGTTGTTGTATGTGATGCCTTTGTTGGTAATGTAATTTTAAAGGTTATGGAGGGCTTTGGTAAGAGTATTCTCCGTATTATCAAGAAAGAAATTTTGGCTACAGTTATGTCTAAATTAGGTGCTGTTTTAGCCTCAGGTGCATTTAAGAGAATAAAGAAATATTTTGACTACGATACTGTTGGCGGTGCACCTTTCCTTGGCTTAAAAGGTCTTGTTGTAAAGGCTCATGGTAGTTCAGATTACAGAGCTGTTGCTGGTGCTATTTTCCAATGTGAAAAGTTTATTGATGGAGATATAGTATCTAAAATTGCGGAAAAAATTAGTCCTAAAACAGAAGAATAAATCTTATAAAATACTGATTTTTAAAGGAAAAACAGAGTATTATTATTAGAATAAATAAAAAATTTATTAAAATACAAAAATGTACTTGTAAAATTATTCAATATCTAGTATAGTATTAATGATAATATTATTAAAGGAGGAAATTTTAATGGAATTCGATAAGATTAAAGAAATTATTGCAGAACAGTTAGGCGTTTCTGAAGACGAAATCGCTATGGAAACAACTTTTGAAGATTTAGGTGCTGACTCTTTAGACCTTTTCCAGATTATCACAGAATTAGAAGATGCTTTCGATATGGAATTTGCTAACGATGATGCTGAAAACATCAAGACTGTTGGTGACGCAGTAGAATATGTTAAGAACGCAACAAACAACTAATTTTTAGTAATTTGTTAATAACTGCTTGGCTGTGACGGTAAGTCACAGCCTACTTTTTGTATGGAATTATGTGATATTTTGTTGAAATATGTTTTATCGGTGAATATAGTAGCTTGATAACGGTAAGGGTTGTAAAGTTACTATATTTACTTAGATGGAGGATGTATGATTTTAGATTATCAGTTTAAAGATGAAAATTTAATTAATACAGCTTTTACTCATAGCTCTTATGCAAATGAACATAAGGTTATTTGTAATGAACGCCTAGAGTTCTTAGGCGATGCTATATTAGGCTTTGTTGTTGGTGCTTATATTTATAAGAAGTATCCAAATTGGCCAGAAGGTAGACTTACTAAATTAAGAGCAAGTGTTGTATGTGAAACTATGCTTGCTAAAAGGGTAGAGAAATTAAGTTAAACGAAGTCTTAGATTGGTAGAGGCGAAGAAAATACTGGTGGTCGTGATAGAAGTTCTATCATCGCCGATGCTATGGAGGCTGTTATTGGTGCTATATACCTTGACGGTGGTATTGAACCAGCACAGAAGTTTATACTTGATATGCTTATTCCAGAAATTAAGGCAGTAACAACTACTGTTAGAATTTTAGATACAAAGACTTGTTTACAGGAGATTTTACAGAAGCATAGTCAAGCACCTGTAGAATATAAGATTATCAGAGAAAGTGGTCCAGCTCACAATAGATTATTTACAGCTGAAGTTTCTCATAGAGGTAAGGTACTTGGTACAGGAGAGGGTCACAGCAAAAAAGAGGCTGAACAGGTTGCAGCTATGTCAGCTATAAAGGCACTTTCTAAGTAAAAGAATTGAAATTTTCAGACTTTTTTACTATTTTTCAGTATATTTATAGTAGGAGTGATGAAAATGGATAACAAGTTAGATAAATTAATGGGCATTATAATAGGCTTGTGCCTTATTGCCTGTGGATTACTTTTTGTAATTAGAGATTATTTTACATTACCTTTTGGGTCAATAATATGTATGATGATAGGCTTTGTGTGTATTGTGTACTATTTTGACAGGAAAAGGGTTTGGGCATTGGCGATAGGTATGTATTTATTCTACTGGGGTGCTATTAGTGGTTTTTATATAAATAATGCTTATTTTGGAAATCTTGTGGCAGCTATGTTCTTTTTAGCACCGGGACTTTCATTAGATGTTCTCTACATTGAGAATAGAAAAAGGTATCAGCTTATGATAGGTTCAATACTGACTTGTATAGGTATTGGAATTGTGTTAAAGCCTATAATTAATATTGAACCAGTAGAGATTATGCCTTTGGTAATAGGTCTTGCTTTTGTTATTGACTATGTATTTTCTTTTGACTATGGAAATAGATGGGGATTGTATTTTGGCGTTTTAATGTGTATATATGCTTTTAAAAATGCTATTCCTATGGATAGTACAGTAAATATAATATCAGCAGTTGTACTTATTGGAGTGGGAATAAGCGTTATTTTTAAGGCATTAAAAAAATGAAAGGTGATAACTATGGCTGAAATTGGTAAAGTTATTGGTACAGAAAAAAATAAACTTGTTGTAAGAATGACAAGAAAAGAGGCTTGTGCTAAGTGTAGAGCTTGTTCTGCTGGTTTAAAGGAACAGGATATGCTTTTGAAAGCTGTCAACCTTTGTAATGCAAAGGTTGGAGATAGAGTAGAAGTTATGCTTGAAACTGCTGATTTTATGAAAGCTACCTGCATTATGTACGGTATTCCTTGTGCTATGTTCATTATAGGTATTTTAGCTGGCTACTATGGATTTGAGGCATTAGGAAAAAGTGGTGGCGAGTTCGCAGGTTTTGGCCTTGGAATTGTGTTAGTAGTATTAACTTATTTAATTATAAGAACTCAAGAAAAAAGATTTAAGAATGGAAACTATGTTCCAAAGGCAATAAAGTTGTAGAATAATATTATTTAAAAAAATGGGTATTACTAAGGTAGTACCCATATCTTTTTAATGGCTTATATTACAAGCTGTAGATTAAAAAAGTTGAAACGAAAATATCCCTGTAACAAATTAAGAAATGAGTTACAGGGATATTTTTATATTAAGTAGAATTATTTTTTGCTTAATTCTCTATCTTTCAAAATAGAGTTTTCAACTGCCTTTACAACACCAGCAGTAAATTTATATTCTTCAAGAGTTGTAACACCCTCAATAGTTGTACCACCAGGAGAACAAACTTTATCCACAAGCTCCTGTGGGTGTTCATTAGACTGAGCGTACATAGAGGCAGAACCAATTACAGCAGATGCTGCAATTTCAAGAGCTTTCTGTTTATTCATACCCATTTTTTGAGCACCTCTAGCAAGACCGTCTATAAACATATAAACATAAGCAGGAGAACAACCGGCAATAGCAGTAAATATTGCAAACTGGTTTTCAGGCACTTCTGTAGTAAGTCCTATAGATGAAAAGAGGTTTTTAATAGTTGCTAAATCCTCATCAGATGCAAATTCATTTTTGCAAACAGCTGTAGTTGACATAGCAATAGCAGCATTAACATTTGGCATAATTCTTATTATTTTTGCGTCATAGCCAAGCATTTCCTTAATGCTGTCAGTTGTAAGACCAGCAGCCATAGAAACTACAAGAGGATTTTTCTTTTTAACTGATTTTGCAATCTGTGGTAATAAAGTAGGGAAAACAACTGGCTTAACACCAAGGAAAAGTATATCGCTGTTTTCAATAAGACTTCATAGTCATTACAGCCATTTATACCAAGTTCACTAGCCTGTTGAGCCTGTTTTTCCTTATTCTGTCTGATAAAGTAAATATCAGAAGAATTTACACAATTTGTTAACAAAACCTTTAATAATTGCTCCTGCCATATTACCGGCACCTATAAAACCTAATTTCATATAAATCTACTCCTTTTAGCTTATTTTTAGCTTAAAGACAGCATTGTATTAAGAGATTTTACAGCATCCTTTGCAATGTTGTCGTCTACAGTAATCTGTTTTTCAAAATTGTTTTCTTTAATCTGTTCAAGTGTTTCCAAAAGATTTTCAACAGATGTCTTGTTCATATTTGTACAAACACTTCTTGTGTTAAGTATAGAAACTTTTTTGTCTGGGTTAGTTTCTACAAGTCTTAAAACAAGGTTAGCCTCTGTACCAACTACCCATTCAGAACCAGCAGGTGCATTTTTAACCTGATTGATTAAGAATTCAGTTGAACCCTTGCCGTCAACAGCCTTACATACTTCGTGAGTACATTCTGGATGAACAATAATCTTAGCATTTGGATGAGCTTTTCTGGCTTCTTCAACTTTGAAAGGGCAATAGCATGATGAACATGGCAATAGCCATTCCAAAGTACCATTTAACATCTTCTTTTGAACAGGCGTAAGTAAGTTTTTCTGTTGACTGGTCATAAAGTGCCATATGTTCCTCAGGAATACCTAAATCAACAGCTGTATTTTTACCAAGGTTCTGGTCAGGTAAGAAAAGAACTCTCTTTTTCTGAGATAATGCCCAAGAAAGAACTTTACCGGCATTACCAGAAGTAACAGTTGTACCACCATGTCTACCACAGAAAGCCTTGATTTCAGCCTTTGAGTTGATGTATGTAACAGGAACAGTTTCCTCGTCGCCAAATTCAGCCTTTAAAAGTTCCCAAGCTTTTTCAGCCTGGTCAAGGTCTGCCATATTTGCCATTGGACAACCTGCTGTAAGAGCTGGAAGTAATACTTTCTGCCAATCTTCAGTTAAAATATCAGCAGTTTCTGCCATAAAGTGAACACCACAGAATACAATGTATTTTGCAGTTTTGTTCTTTTCTGCCATCTGTGCAAGTTTAAGAGAGTCGCCTACATAGTCAGCAACAGAAACAATCTGGTCATTCTGATAATGGTGAGCAAGGATTAATAAATCATCACCCATTTCTTTCTTAATTTCTTTGATTTTGTTTAACATTTTTTCCTCCGTTATTATTCAGGCTTTATAGCTGTTGTACTTACAAAACTAATATCAAGTGGCTTTACACCGTTGGTAAGAGAACCAACAGAAATGTAATTAACACCACAACCACCAAATGAGGCAATAGTGTTTAAGTTAATACCACCAGATGCCTCTGTAATTATATTATTTGGTACAAGTTTTTGAAGTTCTTTTATTTCATCTGGCTTTCTGTTGTCAAACATAATAACATCAGCACCAGCATTTACAGCCTCAATTACTTGTTCTTTTGTTTCAGTTTCAACTTCAACTTTAACCATATGTCCTAGCTTGCTTTTTACAAGCTTAACAGCTTTTGTTATACCTCCAGCAAAGGCAATATGATTATCTTTTAACATTACACCGTCATAGAGAGCAAAACGATGATTGAAACCGCCACCACAAGTAACAGCATACTTTTCAAATACTCTAAGACCTGGATGAGTTTTTCTAGTGTCGCAAACCCTTATGTTGTCGTCATTAAGGTTGTCTACATATTTACGAGTAGTAGTAGCAATACCACACATAAGTTGCATAAGATTAAGTGTAACTCTTTCACCTGAAAGCATTGTAGCAACTCTTGCCTCAACAGTAGCTATAATTTCTCCCTTTTTAACACTTTCTCCGTCTTTCTTTAAAAGTGTAATATTGTAGTCATCAGAAAAGAAAGAATAAACCATATCTATAATTTCTGTACCACAAACAACACCGTCATCTTTAGCAACAAAATTACCACTTGCTCTTAATTCAGTGTCAAAAACTAAGTCAGTAGATAAATCGCCTGTTCCAATATCCTCTATAAGAAAGGATTTAATAGCCTCTTTTGCTAATATTTTATTCATTATTTTTCGTCCTTTACAATATAATGAGCACCAATGCTTTCGTGTCTGTCCATAGCTGATTTAGCTACAAGATAGCCAGTTGTAAGCATATTGTATATTTCGTACTGTTCTTCTGTTGTTTTTTCTGGATTAAGCTTTACAAAATCCTTGCCATCTGGCATATACTGCTTAAACCAGTCAATAATATTATGTATTTCATTACTGTGACGAACTATACCCACATATTCCATCATTTTACGCTGAATTTCTTTTTTAGTTGGAAGATTATCAACAGTTGTTTCAGGAACATCGTCAATAATGTTACCAACTTTTCTATGATGAGTGAGAATATAATCAGCAAGGAATTTACCAAATACAAGTCCTTCAAGAAGTGAATTACTTGCCAATCTGTTAGCACCATGAACACCTGTACAAGCTGTTTCGCCTACAGCAAAAAGTCCGTCAATGTTTGTAAGACCATCTGGAGTAGCCTCAACACCACCCATATGGAAGTGAGCACCAGGAGCTACAGGAATAAGGTTTTTGCTTACATCAACACCATTGTCTTCACAAATTTCAGTTACAGTAGGAAATTTAGACTTAAAATCGTCTACAGCACTTATATCAAGAAAAATCTTTTCGCCCTTTAAGTAGTGAGCATAAACTTCTCTTGCAACAACATCACGAGGAGCAAGGTCCTTGAGAGGATGAACACCCTCCATTATTTTTTCGCCTTTTTCATTTACAAGTATACCACCAGCACCACGACAAGCCTCTGAAACAAGACCATATGCTTGACCGTCAATAGTAAGCATAGTAGGGTGGAACTGTACAAATTCAAGGTTCTTTAATTTAGCACCAGCTCTATAAGCCATTGCAATACCGTCACCTGTAATTGTTACATCATTTGAAGTAGATGGATAGAGCTGACCAATACCACCTGTAGCAAGAACAACATAGTTAGCGTGGTATGTGTGGAGATTTCCGTCACTATCCTTTGTAATAACACCGTAGCACTTGCCGTCTTTTACTCTTAAATCAAGTGCCATTTGATTTTGTATTACAGTAACATCAGTTGTTAAATTTCTTATAAGCTGTTCTACAACTCTAAGACCAGTTCTGTCCCCACCGGCGTGGATTACTCTGTTAAGTCTGTGAGCGGCCTCTCTACCAAACATAAGATTGCCTTGACTATCTCTGTCAAATTCCATACCTGTGTCAATTAATTCTCTGATAACATTAGGAGCGGTAGAAACTAACTTCATTACTGCGTCAGAATCATTGAGGTTGCAACCAGCTGCCATAGTATCTTCGTAGTGCCATTCGTAATTGTCCTTGTCAGAAAGGGCAACGGAAATACCACCTTGAGCAAGAGAGGAGTTACAGGACTTCTTTAAGCCTTTAGTAATTACCAGAACCTTTCTTCCGTTTTTACAAAGTTCGCCGGCTACACTTAGTGCACCTATACCTGAACCAATTATAATTATGTCTGCCTCTGTCATAGTGGAGTACCTCCGTAAATTGAAATCGCAATTAATGCTTTTTAAAAAATTATATACTTATTCCATTATCGCACTTTTTTTGTAAAATTTCAAGACCTATTTGAATATCTTTTAATATAAGTATAATTAAATTTGAAATTGGATATAATTTACAGGAAGGAGGAATAAGGACTATGAAGAAAAAAAATATTTTTAGTTGGTGTAGTAGTAGCTGTGTTTTTTGCCTTTGGAATTGTAAAATATAGCTATAATACTGGCGTTGTAAAGGCTGAAAATAAGGACAATACCTTAAAGTCTGGTGCAGTATATGCTTATGTACCTGTAGGTGCAGTAGTCTATGACAATATTGACGGAAAATGTGTTGATATGATTGCATCAGGAAAGAAAGTGGAAATAATAAAGGACAGAAGTAAACAATGGTATTATGTGAAATATGGTAGTCATTTAGGTTGGGTAAAGGAAAATAGTCTGAAAATACCTCCAGATAGTGGTACAGAACAGAAACAGCTTTCGGCTGATTTTATAGAAAGTTATGCTGATAAAAATTTTAGTAGTAAAACACCTCATTTTGTTTGGGTGGATATTGACAGACAGAGAATATATATTTTAGAAAAAAATGATAGTTGGAAGTTAAAGAAAATTATAGTTTGTTCTACAGGTAAAAATGAATCACCTACGCTAAGAGGTGATTTCACTATTGAAAATAGAGGAAAGTGGTTTTATTCTGATAGATTAGGTAGTGGTGCTGTAAATTGGGTAAGATATAAAGACAGTTATTTGTTCCATTCAGTGGCTATGGATAAAAATAAAAATGTTATAGATAATACTTTAGGACAAAAACATTCCAGTGGTTGCGTAAGAATGAGTGTTGAAAATTCACAGTGGTTTTATGACAATATAGAATATGGTACGGGAGTATGTATTTATTAGATAATTTAAAGGGGAATGATGCTTAGTTGACATTTCCCTTTAATAATTTTATTCAATACCAAAAAATACTCCATATAATACAAAAAATAAGTAATTTGTTAGGTTTTACAGGCATTTATTAATAAAAGTTTAATCTTTCGTTTATTGATAAGTGAGGCTTTTTGTTGTATCATATTAAATAGAAAAAATCCGAAACAGGAGGGATATGCTGTGATTGAAGTAAAAAATTGACCAAAAATTTGGCAGTCACACTGCTGTAGACGGTATAAGTTTTACTGTTAATGACGGAGAAATACTTGGTTTTCTTGGACCAAACGGTGCAGGAAAAACAACCACTATGAATATGATGACGGGCTTTATTTCTTCTACAGAAGGAGAAGTTAAAATAAATGGTTTTGATATATTATCTGACCCAATAAATGCAAAAAGACAGTTAGGCTATTTGCAGATGTTCCACCTCTTTATGGTGATTTAACTGTTGAGGAAAATCTTAAATTTGTATGTGACTTAAAGGGTGTAAAGAAATCTGACAGAAAAGAAATGTTAGAGGAAATTTGTCGCATAGTACATATTGAAGATGTGTATAAGAGATTATTTAAAAATCTTTCAAAGGGCTACAGACAGAGAGTTGGACTTGCTCAGGCTTTAGTTGGTTTTCCAGATGTTATTATACTTGATGAACCAACTTCAGGACTTGACCCATCTCAGATTATAGATATGAGAAATGTTATTAAAAGCCTTGGCAAAAAGCATACAGTTATTATTAGCTCACATATTTTAAGTGAAGTTAGTGCTGTATGTGACAGAGTAATAATTATAAATCAGGGGAAAATTGTAGCATCTGATACTACAGATGGACTTGCAGGCAGAGCAGATAATCATGTTCAGCAAGTGTCTTTTAGGGGCAGTCTTGAAAAGGCGTTATCCTCTCTTAATCAATGGAGTGCTATTAAGGATATAAGTATTGTAGATGAAAAAGAAAATTCAGTTTATACAATAAATGTTTCAGGAGAACAGGGAACAGATATAAGAGAGATTATATTTGCTTCTTTTGCACAGGCTGAAATACCAGTTCTTATGTTAAAGCCGGCTAGTGATTCCTTAGAAGATGCCTTTATAAATGTAGTAAATGGTGCTTATGATGAGGTTATAACAGATTCTGAGGAAAAAAATGAAGAAGTAGAAGAAGTTGAAATTATAGAAGAAAGTGTAGAAGTGCTTTCTGAAGATGAGGAGGTTGATGAATAATGGGTGCTATATTTAGAAAAGAAATGAGAACCTATTTTACAACAATCTCAGGATATGGTTTTTTAGGATTTTTTGCTTTAATCACAGGTTATTTCTTTATTGGTCAGAATATTGTAGGCTCTAGTGCCAACTACAACGATACATTGACAGGTTCAATGATAATGTTTCTTATTCTTGTACCGGTTCTGACAATGCGACTTTTTGCGGAAGAAAGCAGACAAAAAACAGACCAGCTATTGTACTCAGTACCTATAAAAGTAACAAGTATAGTTGCTGGAAAGTTCTTAGCTGCTGTATGTTTGTATTTTATTGCTTTAGTTATTACCTTTGTATTTCCTATTGTTTTAAGTTCCTTTGGAAATGTTGATTGGGGTATGACATTAACTGGTTATTTGGGATATTTCTTAATGGGAATGTGCCTTATTAGTGTAGGTCTTTTTATTTCTGTGCTTACAGATAATCAAATTGTTGCAGCAGTTTCAACTTTTGCTGTAGTATTTGTTCTTTTTATGATGGATAACATTACATCATCATTACCAGCTACTATATTTTCTTCACTTATTTTTGTGGGAATTGCAGTTATTATTTTAGCTGTTATGGTGTATTCATCAACAAAGAGTTTTGCACCAACTGCTATTTTTGCTCTTTTGGGCTTTGCCGTAATGACAGGCGTATATGTTGTAAAACCTACTTTATATGACGGTGTTATGGCTAAGTTCTTAGTTGGTTCTCAATTTTAGGTAGATTTGAGAATTTCTATTTAGGAATTATAAGTATTGCAGATGTAGTGTATTATATTACTTTTTCAATTGCACTTTTATATCTTACAGTAAATGTAATTGAAAAAGAAGATGGAACTAGGAGGTAGACTATGAAAAACTTATTTAAAGATAAAAGAGTTAAATATGGTACATATTCTACTGTTGTTGCTATGATTTTTCTTGCAATACTTGTAATGATAAATTTGGTGGTAGGACAGTTTAATAGGAGTTTTGATACTACAAAGGATAAACTTTTTGGTTTAAGTTCTGAAACACAGCAGGTTTTGGATAATATGACTTCCAAAGTTACTATTTATACTACTTCAAAAACAGGTAGTAGTGACTCAATAGAGGATAGAGTTGAACAGGTTCTTATGCAGTATAAGCAAAAATCAAAGGTTGGTAGTTTAAGTGTAGAAAATATAGATTTATACTTGCATCCGGATTTGCAAAGAACTATAATTCAGAAGACAAGCCGGTTTCAACTGGCTCAATAATAGTTGTTAGTAATGACAAGTACAGAGTAATTTCTGAAAGTGATTACTATGATTCAGAAAATGGTCAGTTTAGCATAGAATCTGCTATTACAAGTGCAATACAGTTTGTAGACGCAGAGGAATCTCCGGCTGTTTATTTCGTAACAGGACATGGAGAGGCTGAGCCGGAAAACTTTTCTTCATTGTCAAAACAGATGTCATTAGCTAACTATAGTGTAAAAACCATAAATCTTTTAGAGGATAATATTCCTACAGATTGTGCTGTGCTTATGATTACACCTTGTTCAAGAGATTACTCAGATGTAGAAGCTCAAAAGGTAAAGGATTATCTTACTTCTGCCGGTAGAGTTTACTGTATAATAGGTGGCATTGATACAGCCAACTGTAAAAACCTTATGGGTATTATAAATAGCTATGGACTTACTGTAAATAGTGGATATATTTATGAGGGCGATGAAAATAGCTATATGATGTACCCTTATGCAGTCCTCCCTACTATAGCTAAAAGTGACATTACATCACAGATTACTGAAAAGGGTTACAAAGTTCTTGCTGTTGCATCTCAAGCTCTTGAAAATACTGAAATAAAGAAAAAAGATGTTGAGATAGAGCCTCTTTTAACTACAAGTAAAAAATCTTATGTAAAAGAGGGAGAAAATAAGGCAGTAAGTAAGGAAAGTGGAGATAAATCAGGACCTTTTAATATTGCTGTTTCCGTAAAGGATAAATCCAATGACAGCAAACTTATAGTAACAGGCTGTAGTTATTATTTAGTAGAGCCTAATGTGGATTCTATGGTAAATGGTGCAAATGCTACATTTATCATTAGTGGCTTAAATTGGCTTAATGACCAAAGTGATAATATTTACATTTCTCCAAAGGATATTATGACAGAAACTATTGTTGTAGATGAGGCGTCAGCTAGCAACTTAAAATACTTGCTTGGGCAGTAATTCCGGTTATTATTTTTGTAATTGGTTTTGTTGTATGGGCAGTAAGGAGAAATAAGTAATGAAGAAGAAATTAACTCCTCTTATTTGTGGCATAATTATTTTAGCTATTTTAATTGTGCTTTATGTTGTAGGTTCAGCCAGAAAGAATAAAACTACTGAAACTAAAGAAAGTACAATAACACAAGACGAAATAGGACAAAAACTGTCTACTAATGATAATGCTGTTGATATTTTAGTAGAAAATAAAAATGGCAAATTTGAATTTGAAAAAGCTAAGGATAGTTGGAAAATAAAAGGTTACAAAGATGTTACACTTTCAAATGATGCTGTAAATTTAATAGTAAATGGTGTTGAAAGTTTATATGCTATTGAAACTATAGAAGAAAATCCACAAAGTGTTGAAAAATATGGATTAAGTAAACCTGTGGCTACAGTAAGTGCAAAGTATGAAAATAAAAATCAAACAGTTTTAAAAGTAGGAAATTTATCTACTGATAAAAAATATTATTATGTTCAGGTTGATAATAGTCCAAGTGTTTATATGGTAAATGCTAATGCTTGTAGTTTATTTACTGGTACAATGAACGATTTTGTTGACAAAAATGTGCCTAAAGTAGATACAAATTCTATTGTTTATATGGAAATAGACTACAGAGATAAAGACGATATTCTTGTTGAATATGATAAAGATAATTCTCTTGTAAAGGAATACGCTGATAAAAATGGTTTGGCTACTCTTGTACTTAAAAAGCCGGTTTCAGATATTGTAGTTTATCCTTATAGCTTGCAGGCTACAGCTTTGGAAGATGCTAGTGCTTTAAATGTAGAAAAGTTAGTAGACCCAAAGCCTACAGACCTTTCAAAATACGGACTTGATAATCCAGAAATGAAAATAGTTTTAAAGGATAGAAATACAGAATTAACCGTAAAAGTTGGTTCAAAAGTTCAAGATGATAGTGATATTAACTATAGATATGTTCAGATAAATAATAGAAACGAAGTATTTACAATGGACCAAAGGGCATTACAGAGCTTTTTTGATGCTGATATTGTAGACTTTGTTCAGCCTTTTGTGTCACTTCATTCCAGAAGTAGTGTAAATAAAATAGAGGCTGAAAACAATGACAAGAAATTTAATGTCGAATTTAAGTCAGAAGGCGAAAATACCTTTGTAAAGACAAAGGAAGACATTGAAAAAGATAATAGAAATGCCTATGTAAGTGGAAAACTTGTTAAAAGAGAATTGTTTACACCTTTTTATCAGAATATAGTTGGTTTAAGTTTTGATAGTATATTAAAGGAAAATGCAAATGTTACAGGAACTCCACAGGCTGTTATAACCTATGTTATGAAAGACGGCTCAAAGGAAAAAATAGAATTTTATAACTATGATGATAGCTATTATGTTGCTAAAAAAGGAGAGTCTTCAACACTTGTAGTAAATAAACAAAGTGTCAGAAAATTATTCCTTGATGCTGAAAAAGTCTTAAAGGGCGAAAGTGTAGAAAATGGTGATAGTGAAAAAGGTCAATCATCATAAAATTAAATGTGCGAATGGATTTTGTCTGTTCGCATATTTTTTTATCTTTGTTAATTTGTTTTGACCAGTGAATCGGAAAGATAAATCCGATGGGTTGGATACAAGCCACATTTGCAAAGCAAAATGTTCTGACCATGTTGAAATTTTAAAATATTTTAAATTCATAATACAAAATGAATTTAAACAACAAATGTGTAATTTATTGATGATAAAAACGAGTTTATGAATAAAAATAATATTAAACTTGCAAAAGGGTTGATTTTATTGTGTTATTTGTTGTATAATATGAAAGATTTATTAAATTTTAACGGAGGAATTAAAAATGAATGTATGGACAATTTTAGCATTTGTTCTCTATTTAGGTGCAATGCTTTATATTGGCTTTCTTTTTTCAAAAAAGTCCAATAATGTCGGCGATTACTTTTTAGGTGGTCGTGGTATGGGTAGCTGGCTTACAGCTCTTTCAGCACAGGCATCAGATATGAGTAGTTGGCTTTTAATGGGTCTTCCAGGTGCTGTTTATTTAAGCGGTCTTGGCGAGGCTTGGATTGCAGTCGGTCTTGGTATTGGTACATATCTTAACTGGCTCTTAGTTGCAAAGCGTCTTAGAAATTATTCTTATGTAACAGGCGATGCAATTACTATCCCAGAATATTTCCAGAACAGATTTAATGCAAAGTCTACAGCTTTAAGAGTAACTTGTGCAATTATTATCTTTATTTTCTTTTTGGTATATACAGCATCTAGTTTCAATGCTGCTGCAAAACTTTTACAGACTGTTTTTGGTATTCAGTATCAGGTTGGTCTTTTAATTGGTGTTGTTGTAATTATGGCGTACACATTTATGGGTGGATATTTTGCCGTTGTATGGACAGATTTCTTCCAGGGTATGCTTATGTTCTTCGCACTTCTTATAGTGCCTATTGTTGCTTATGCATTTATTAAAGCTGATTTTTCATCAGTTGTAAGTGAAATGCCTGGCTATATGAATTTCCTTAAAGAATCTGACGGTAGCACATCTACATGGCAGTATGTAGTATCTAATCTTGGTTGGGGTCTTGGTTACTTTGGTATGCCTCATATCCTTGTTAGATTTATGTCTATTAAGTCAAGTTCAATGATTAAAAAATCAAGAAGAATTGCTATTGTTTGGGTTATAATTACACTTGTTGCATCTGTTGCAGTTGGTGTATTAGGTTATGTTTACTTATTCCAGACAGAGGGTACAGTATTACAGGGTGCTGCATCTGAAACTATATTTATGGTTCTTGTACAGCGTCTTACTCCTGGCTTTATTGCAGGTATTCTTCTTTGTGCTATTGTTGCGGCTATTATGTCATCATCTGATTCACAGATGCTTGTTACAGCCTCTGCCATTTCAAATGATATTTACAAGACTATTTTCAGAAAAGAAGCAACTGATAAGGAACTTTTAAGAGTTAGTAAGATTGCTGTTATTGCTGTTGCCGTTATTGCTTTCGTGCTTGCACTTAATCCTGATAATTCTGTAATGAACCTTGTAAGTTATGCTTGGGCAGGTCTTGGTGCTGCTTTCGGTCCAGCAATGATTTTAAGTCTTTACTGGAAGAGAATGACAATGAAGGGTGCTTTAGCAGGTATGGTTTCTGGTGGTTTAGGTGTTCTTTTCTGGAATACTTGCCTTACAGAATCTAGTCCAATTTTTGGCGATAGATTTGTAATCTGTGATACAGGTCTTTACGAACTTGTACCAGCTTTCATTCTTTCAATCATTGTAATTGTTGTAGTTTCTTTAATTGACAAGAAACCTAGTCAGCAAGTATATGATGAATTTAATAGAGTTTGTACTGAAAAATTTGATTAAAAAGTTTATATAAATTTAAGAGTCGAGTCTATGCTCGGCTCTTTATTTATGTTCAGAATTGTGTTATAATTCCTTTCGAATGTAAATTTTTAAGGTGAAATTATGGATAAATTAAAAGTTTTAAAAGATGTATTTGGTTATAGTAGCTTTCGTGACGGACAGGAAGAAATTATAGACAGTATACTTGAGGGCAGAGATGTATTCGGAATAATGCCTACAGGTGGTGGTAAGTCTATATGCTTTCAAGTTCCGGCACTTATGCTTGAGGCATAACTCTTGTAGTTTCGCCTTTAATATCACTTATGAAAGACCAAGTTGCAACTTGGTACAGTCTGGTGTAAGGGCAGCATATCTCAATAGCTCCCTTACTTTCAGACAGTATAATAAGGCACTTGAAAATGCCTATAATGGCGTTTACAAAATTATATATGTTGCTCCCGAAAGACTTTGTACACCAGAATTTTTAAGGTTTGCAAATACTGTAAATATTTCAATGGTTACAGTTGATGAGGCACATTGTGTTTCTCAATGGGGACAGGATTTCAGACCTGGGTATTTGAAAATAAGCCAGTTTTTAAATTCCTTAGACAGAAGACCTAGAGTAAATGCTTTTACTGCTACAGCAACAGACAGAGTAAAAAAAGATATTATAAAATTGTTGGAATTAAATAAGCCATATATGGTAAAAACTGATTTTGACAGACCTAATCTTTATTTTGCTGTAGAAAGTCCTAAAAGCAGAAAAAAGGCTGTTTTGGATTTTGTAGCTGAACACGAGGACAGTTGTGGGGTAATATATTGTCTGTCAAGAAAAAATGTAGAGGAAATATGTGAGCTTTTATGTGTAAATGGTTTTAATGCTACACGATACCACGCAGGTCTTGAGCCTGAAGAAAGAAAGCAAAATCAAGAAGATTTCATATACGATAGAAAAAATATTATTGTTGCTACAAATGCCTTTGGTATGGGCATTGATAAAGGCGATGTGCGATATGTTCTCCACTACAATATGCCAGCCAGTATGGAGGCATACTATCAGGAGGCAGGACGAGCCGGTCGAGATGGGGATAAATCAGAATGTGTGCTTTTCTATTCCCCTCAAGATGTCAGGGTACAGCAATTTTTAATAGACCAAGATAATGAAAATGAAGAATTGACAGAAGAAGAACAGAAAATAGTAAAAGAAAGACAGCGAGAAAAGTTAAAAGAAATGACTTCTATGCTACTACTGATGACTGTTTGCGAGCTTATATGCTCAGGTACTTTGGAGAAAAGGCAAAGGGAAAATGTGATAATTGCTCTAACTGTAAGGGCGAATACGATACTTACGATGTTACAAGAATAGCAAGGTCGGTAATAAGATGTATTAATGACTTAGACGAAAGATATGGTACAACAGCTATATGTGAAGTTCTTACAGGGCTTGAAACAGACAGAGTTATAAGAAATGGTCTTGATGATGAAATTTCCTTTGGTTTACTATATGATGTGGAAATATCTGAAATTAGAAATGTTATAAACTACCTTGTAAGAGAAGAATATATTACTCAAACTGACGGAAAGTATCCAATACTTACACTTAATCATAAGGCTAGAGAATTTATGAAGAAAGATGTAAAAGTCAATGTTAAGGTTCGTAAGAAGAATACTGTTAAGCCTAAGTTCGTCAGAGAAAAGACTGCTGATAGCAACTTGTTCGAGCTTTTAAGACAATGCCGTATGAAGATAGCACAGCAAAAGAGGGTGCCGGCATTTATGATTTTTACAGATGCGTCATTGAGAGATATGACAGTAAAACAGCCTACAACAGAAAAGGAATTTCTTACTGTTAGTGGTGTAGGTTCAGCAAAAATGAAAGCCTATGGCAAAGAATTTATGAATGTAATAAAACAATACAAAAAGAGATAGTTTAGGAGGGGCGTTAATGTCTGCTAAAATAAAAGAAAAAAAGATTGATTTAGTAGCTTACTGGAAAGGACTAACACTGGATATATGATGCTTGCGTGGATAGTGTTGGTGTTTTTTCTCAGATTTAAGGAATGGATATTAATACCGGCATTGTTGGTGTATTTGCTTGTAAGTGCCGTTGTATGTAATGCCTATGTTATAGGTATGATTGGTAATATGTATTACTTCTTGAGAGAACCGGAAAAGGCAAAGAAGTTTTATACTATAGCTGTAAAGAAAAATACCAGAAATGTAAAGGCACTTTATAACTATGCTCTTGATGCTCTCCACGAGGGTAGGGCTGATGAGGCATTACCTATATTCCAAAGAGCTGAAAAGTTAAATGTAAAGGTTCTTTTTGATAAACTTATACCTCTTGCTGTTTCAAGCTGTTATTGGGTGTTGGGAGATATTGATAAGGCTATTTCCACTATTGAAGATTTACAGAAAAAGTATAACTATATTAACCCTAATACACTTACTACTCTTGGCTATTTCTATATGTTAAAAGGTAATTATGAAAAGGCTGTTGAATTGACAAATAGTGCATTAAAGGATAATGAGGAGTATGCTCCGGCTTGGGATAATTTAGGTCAAATATACTATAATCGGGGGGATTATAAAAAGGCCTATGAAAATTTCCAAAAGGCTATAAGCTATAGAGAAAATATGGTTGAAAGCCTTTACTATATGGCTCTTTTAGAAGAAAAAAATGGCAATATTGAAAAGGCAAAGGAATATCTTGAAAAAGCAAATGGTTGCTATATTTCAGCTTTAAATACTGTAAAGAAAGAACAGATTGAAGAAGAATTGAAAAAATTAGAAAAATAAAAATGTGGAACTTCGTTACTGTATGGAGTTCCACATTTTTTATTGTGAATCGGAAAGATAAATCCGATGGCTTGCTTGTCAAGCCACAAATTAACAAAGTTAATTTGTTCTGAATTGTGATGATATTCGTATAACAATATTGCAAAATGATTATATAAATGGTAATATAATGTATATAGTATAAATATAAAAACAAATGTATGTATTTTTATTTAGTCTATGACGCTATGATATAAAATTATCTTAAATTATAATGAGAGGTGTGGGCGAAATGAAAAGAAAAATGTTAGGTATGTTTTTAGCAACGGTTTTGATGTTTGGAGCATTTGATGTAACTTATGGGGCAACTATAGAAAATACAGTTACAACACAATCGACATCTGCTACTATTGTTAAAGTGGTAAGTGTGGAGATAATGTAACATATACTTTAGATAGCGATGGGCTATTGACAATAAGTGGTAGTGGGGATATGTATAGTCTTAGCTATGGAAGTCTCCATTTTGTAACAATTGTGATATAAAAAAGTTGTTATAGAAAAAGGGGTGACAAGTATAGGGGATTATGCGTTTCAGGGTTGTAGCAACTTAATAAGTATAGAAATCCCATCAGGAGTAACAAGTATAGGAATCTATGCATTTAGTAGCTGTAGTAGCTTAGCAAGTATAAAAATCCCAACAGGAGTAACATGCATAAAAGATTCTACATTTTTTAGGTGTAGTAGTTTAACAAGTGTAGAAATTCCAAATAGTGTGACAAGTATAGAATATAGAGCGTTTGGTTTCTGTAGTAACTTGACAAGTATAGAAATCCCAGACAGCGTAACAAGTATAGGAAATATTGTATTTTTTAATTGTAGTAACTTAAATACAATATACTGCTACAAAAATTCCACAGCAGATAAATATACTGATTACCCATCAACAGCAAAAAAGGTATATTTAGATGATGTTACAACGACAGAAAGAACAACAGAAAATACAAGTGTTACAGAAACAACAACAGTGAAAAATACGGAAACTACTACAGAAACTACAACAACAGTTGAAAATTTATTTAATTTCAATTCTTCAACAGGAACAATTACAGGCTATAGTGGTAGCGAAAAGGTAGTTAATATACCATCAACTATTGGTGGTATTTATGTTAAGGCTATAGGGGAAAATGCTTTTAAGAACAATACTGATATTGAAACAGTTATTATTCCAGAGGGAGTTAATTCTATAGAAGACTTTGCTTTTTATAAATGTACAGGTTTAAAATATGTTTCTATTCCTGAAAGTGTTACATCAGTTTCAGAAGATGGCTTTTATAGATGTGGAGCATTAAATGTAACTTGTAAGAAAGGCAGTACAGCAGATAACATAAGTTTATATCCAAGTGGTTCAACAATAGTTTACTATGTTGAAAAGGGTGATATAAATGGAGATGGCTCTATAGATATGAGAGATGTTATACTTCTTATGAAGTATGTAACAGGAAAAATTAGCGAAATATGATAAAAAGAAAAGGCCGTTTTCTGCGTAGGAAACGGTCTTTCTATGTAATATATCTATGTGAAACGAAAAAAGACCACCTGAAACAGATGGTCTTAGTATTACTTTATTAAATTTAAAACTTCTTCCTTTGGAATAACGCCAACACTCTGGTTTACAAGTTCGCCACCCTTAAAAACTAAAAGAGTAGGAATACTCATAACACCGTACTTTATAGCAAGCTGTTGTTCCTCGTCTACATTGACTTTGCAAACTTTTATATCTGGATTTTCTTCTGCTACCTGGTCTACAACTGGGCTTAACATTCTGCAAGGACCACACCAAACAGCCCAAAAATCAACTAAAACTGTTTTATCACTTTTTAAAACCTCTGCTTCAAAATCTGCTGTCTTTACATCAATAACTGACATACCGTTACCTCCTTTTTCCTTATTCTGTGCATTTGGTGTAACTATTACTCACTTAAATTGAATTTTTCTTTTATTCTTTCAAAAGTCTGGGAACTTATTATATGTTCGATTTTGCAAGCATCAGCTGCTGCAACATCTGCATCTACACCGATATGTTCAAAAAACTTTGTCAAAACTCTGTGTCTTTCGTAAATTCCTTCGGCGATTTCTCGACCTTTGTCAGTAAGTAAAATCTGGTTTAAAGGGTCAATTTCTACAAGACCCTCTTTCTTCAATATTGATACGGCTCTACTAACACTAGGCTTAGAAAAACCTGTTTCGTGTGCAATATCTATTGAACGAACATAACCGTTGCGTTCTTTCAAAATAAGTATAGTTTCTAAATAATTTTCACCGGATTCTTGAATCGCCATTTTTCTCACTCCCAATATATCTTCTATGTAACATATTAACATAAAATTGCAATATTTTCAATGGGTAATGTGGCTAATGAAAAAATAAAATTAGTTGTGGAAATTTTGTCAATGAATGGGATTAAATATACATCAAATAGGCTTGTACAGAGTTTGGCGATGTGTTATAATGAAACGGTAAAGAAAGAGAACATTTTTAAGGGAGGAAAGTAATATGATAATGGATAAATTTAGCTTAAAAGGTAAGGTTGCAGTTGTTACAGGTGCTAATACAGGACTTGGTCAGGGTATGTGTGTTGCTTTGGCTCAGGCCGGTGCAAAGGTAGCAGGTGTTGCCAGAAGAAGTTGCGAAGAAACAAAGGCTTTAATTGAAAAAGACGGTGGCGAATTCCTTGAAGTAATTGCTGACTTAGGTTCAACAGAACCTATTCAGGGTATTATTGACAAGACTGTTGAAAAATTTGGTAAGGTAGATATTCTTGTAAATAATGCAGGTATTATTTTAAGAGAAGATGCTATTAATGTTCCTGAGGCTGATTGGGACAAGGTTATCACAATCAACCAAAAGGTTGTATTCTTTATGTGTCAGGCTTTTGCTAAGGAGTTTGAAAAAATTGGTGGTGGCAAGATTGTCAATGTAGCATCAATGCTTAGCTATCAGGGTGGTATCAGAGTTCCTGCTTACACAGCAAGTAAGTCTGCTATTTTAGGCTTAACTAGAGCTTTAGCAAATGAATGGGCTTCAAAGAACATAAATGTAAATGCTATTGCACCAGGTTATATGGCAACTAACAATACAAATCAGCTCAGAAGTGATGCAAATCGTTCTGATGAAATCCTTGGCAGAATACCTGCCGGTCGTTGGGGTACACCAGAGGATATGCCGGTGCTGTTGTATTCCTTTGTTCTGATGCAGCAAGCTATGTAAATGGCTTTACTCTTGCTGTTGACGGTGGCTGGCTTGCAAGATAAAATAAAATAACAGGAGAAAGATTATGTCTGGACTTTTTATAACCCTTGAGGTACAGACGGTTCTGGAAAAACTACTCAGATTAACAGACTTAAAGAATATTTTTCTGAAAGAGGATATAGAGTAGTTTGCACAAGAGAACCAGGTGGTACTCCAATAGGAGAAAAAATTAGAGAAATTATAATTGATAAAAATAATAGTGAAATGGCTAATATTACAGAGGCTCTTTTGTATGCAGCAGCGAGAGCTCAGTTAGTTAATGAAGTTATTGAACCTGTGCTTAAAGACGGTGGCGTTGTTATAAGTGACAGATTTTTGGATTCAAGCCTTGTATATCAAGGTTTTGCAAGAGGTATGGGCGAAAACTTTATAAAGAACATTAACAGAGCCGGTGTAAATTCACTAGAACCGGACATTACTTTTCTTTTGAAACTTAAACCAGAAGATAGTATTGCTAGAAAGTCTAAACAGGCAGAGCTTGACAGACTTGAGGCAGAAAAGGCAAATTTCCACCAAAGAGTTTTTGATGGATATATTAGCCTTGCCAGAAGAAACAAAGAAAGAATTAAAATCATTGATGCTCTTAAAACAGAGGAGGATATTCACAACGAAATTCTCAATCATATTGAGAGCTTTATGAAAAAACGAGGTTTTTAATGTGATAGGCTTTAACCGGATATTAGGACACGAGAACATAGTTCATAGTTTGAAAAATTCTATAATTGGAGAACGAGTAAATCACGCCTATATCTTTAGTGGAGAAAAAGGCATAGGAAAACATACTCTGGCTAAAGCCTTTGCTAAAACCCTTAATTGTCGCAACGGTGGTACAGAACCTTGCGGACAATGTATAAGTTGCAAAACTTTGATACAGGAAATAATCCGGATATTATTACTATTACCCATAGTAAAAGAGATATTACAGTTGATGTAATAAGAGAACAAATAGGGGAAAATATTATT
>ENA-OQHP01000143-OQHP01000143.1-human-gut-metagenome-genome-assembly--contig:-NODE-143-length-23373-cov-1.823669_pt1 | contig 23373 bp, 28 predicted proteins | sample MGYA00242563_ERZ504717 | MGnify/ENA primary metagenome ERZ504717 (study PRJEB26092, sample SAMD00036212) | human gut metagenome | host: Homo sapiens | study: EMG produced TPA metagenomics assembly of... | reverse complement strand
TGAGGATGGTGAGTATACACTCGGTGGACAGGCAGTGACGGTCAGAGGTCCGCTTGCCACACTCCATGGATGGGACAATTGCCGGCTCGGCAACCAATCTGATGGATTGTATGCGTTTCACAGTAAGGCAGGCAGGTATTCCGCTTGAGGAGGCAATTATGTGTGCTACAGCCAATCCGGCTAAGGAGATTGGCATCTATGATGAAGCAGGCAGCATTTCTGCAGGAAAGAGAGCAGATTTTGTGCTTCTCAATGATGATTTGGATATTGTGAGTGTGTATATCGACGGAAAGGAGATATCATGTTAGGTTTTTTAAGAATAAGTCAAAGGGAAAGGTGATCTGTTCTCCGTGCAACGCAGAGTGGTTCCTATTACAGAGGTTCCGGATCCTACTTTTCTGAGAAGATATTGGGAGACGGCGTGGCCGTGATTCCTTCTGAGGGCAGGTTTTACGCTCCGGCGGATGGCGAGGTGACAGCTGTATTTGATACGCTTCATGCTTTTACCATGACGACCACTCAGGGAGTCGAGCTGCTTTTGCACATTGGTCTGGATACAGTGACACTAAAGGGTGATCCTTTTACATCACATATTTCCGTTGGTGATCAGGTGAAGAAGGGTGACCTTTTGATGGAGGCTGACCTGAAGCAGATTAAGGCAGCAGATCTTAATGTCATTACTCCGGTTTTAATTGGCAACACTGCTGATTATAGTGAGATAAAGATGCTCAAAGAGGGAAATGTATCCGCCGGTGATGAGATTTTAAGTCTCGCGTAGATTTGTATAATAATAACGAACTTTATTGGAGTATCTCCAGTTTAGTATACATAATGTAAAGGAGGGGAAATTTATGAAATTTCTTCAAAAACTGGGTAAAGCTTTAATGCTTCCCGTAGCAGTACTTCCTATCTGTGGTATCCTCATGGGTATTGGATATTATTTATGTCCTGCAACCATGCAGGGTGGTGACATCGAGGGTGTACGTAATTTAATAGGTCTGTTTTTAGTTAAAGCAGGGGGCGCTTTGATTGACAACATGGCCATCCTTTTTGTAATCGGCGTTGGTGTCGGTATGTCGGATAAGAACGACGGTACTGGCGGTATTGCAGCTTTAGCTTCATGCTGATGATGACAACACTCCTGTCTACAGGCTTTGTTACCACAATCATGCCATCTATCGCTGACAGCGCTACAAAGACACTTGCATTCGACAAGATTCAAAACCCATTTATTGGTATCTTGGCCGGTATTATTGGTTCTTTGTGTTACAACAGATTTAAGGATACAAAGCTTCCTGACTGGCTGTCATTCTTCAGTGGCAAGCGTTGCGTAGCAATTATCGCAGGTGTTGTTTCAATCCTTGTATCTGTAGTATTACTGTTTGTATGGCCATTACTTTTCGGTGCTCTTGTATCTATCGGTAAAGCAATCGTTGGTTTTGATGTAGTCGGTGCAGGTATCTATGCATTCCTGAATCGTCTGTTAATTCCTACAGGATTACACCACGCATTAAACAATGTATTCTGGTTCGATACTATCGGACTTGGAGACCTCAAACATTTCTGGGCAGGCGAGACATCAAAGGATGTTTCATGGAGCCTCGGAATGTACATGTCAGGTTTCTTCCCATGTATGATGTTTGGTATTCCTGGTGCAGCACTTGCTATGGTTAAGTGCGCAAAGCCTGCTAAGAAAAAGGCTGCCATCGGTATCCTTGCTTCTGCAGCTATCTGTGCATTCATCTGTGGTGTTACAGAGCCTTTCGAGTTTGCATTTATGTTCCTTGCTCCTGGTCTCTATGTGATTTATGCTTTACTTTATGGTATTTTCACAATGGTTACAGTAGCTCTTGGATTTAGAGCAGGCTTCTCATTCTCAGCCGGTGCGATGGATTTATTATTCTCATCTTCACTTCCGGCTGCAGCAAGGACATGGCTCATCATTCCTCTTGGAATCGCAGCTTTTATCGTATTCTACATTGTATTCTATTTCGCTATCAAGAAATGGAATCTTAAGACCCCTGGTAGAGAGGACGATGATGTCGAGGCAGAGAAGAAGGCAGTGCTTTCTAACAATGACTACACAGCAGTAGCAAAGACTATTCTTGAGGGCTGCGGTGGCAAAGACAATATTGCAAGCATTGACAACTGTATCACAAGACTCAGACTTGAGGTTAAGGATATCACTCAGGTTGATGACAAGAAGATTAAATCTGCAGGTGTTGCAGGCGTTATGAAGCCTGGTAAGAATTCTGTTCAGGTTATTATCGGAACCAAGGTTCAGTTTGTTGCGGATGAGTTTTCTAAGCTTTGCGAGTAGATTTGGTCTGCAATATAGCAGTGTTGATTCACATTAGGTGATTCGCATAATTTCATAATACATGATTAAAAGCCACACCGGGTGTTATGCCTGGGTGGCTTTTTAGTTGGTTCGGGCCGTAGCTCCGCCCGGTCGTGGTGCACACGGACTCTCGTTTTCGCTACGCTGCGCTGTTAAGATACTGTACGGATTATGCTTTTGGGTTTTCAATGCTCGACGAAACCGGCTTTTATGCGCCGTCCGTGGCGCATACGCTTCCCCAGCCGTCCATGGCTGCGGATTTCTGTGCTTCACGAGCATAATCTACAGTATCTAAACAGCTTCGCTATGCGCTCTCACGAGAATCCGTGTGCACCCGCCAGGCGGGGCTTACGGCCCTTACGCTGTGGTGGTAATCCACCTAGGAGAGCGTCGCTGGTCATACTGTTAGGTGTGAACAGTAACTTCAAAAATATTTGTGGAAACTTTAAAAGTGCTATTGCATAAAAGTTTTCATTATGGCATAATATTACAGAATTGCGGCGGACGTCTGCGGACTATGCCTAAGGGAGTTGGATGCGTCCGGCTTCCTTTTTATTTTATAGAAAATATACATATAGGTTTTGATTGTGTGTATATTTACTAAAAAAGAAGTTCAAGAGTTGTTAGTATCATCGAGCAATCTTAAATGATAGTTTAATAAGCTGGTATTTATAAGGATTCGAGCATTTGCTCGAATCCTTTTTTTAGTTTACGCGACATAGGTGCGTACTACCGGGGAAACTCACTAACATACCAAAATAGTGGGAAATATATAGCTTTACAGCAAGGGTTGAAAAACAAACAAACGTTTGCTATAATAAATGAAGCGAGGAAATAAAAGTATATTAGGTTTAGTAATTTAAGTATTCATTTAATTTATTGTGATTAGGGAAAATCCAATATCAATCGATTGATAGAAAGAGTGATTTTATATGAACATATGGCTAAAGTTAAGGAAAACAGCTGCAATTACACTATGTGAATTACTTGCAATTGCTACAATTTTTACAGGCTGTGCCTCCACTGATTTATCCGGCACTGAAGGTGCCGGGCATGTCGCAGTAGCTGAAGTGGCAGGTGAGGATTCTTCCGGTGCTTTAGGCAGCAAGGATAAAGTGGATGGGCCACAGGAGGATCTTGTAAACAACAATTCTTACGTTTCCCTTGATGCGATTCCTGCATATGATGGCAAGGCATATGTGGTTGTCAACAATAATGAGCCTTTTTTTACGGACAGCGATATGACTACCACTGCTTTTGAAAATTACAGTGATTTGGATTCACTTGGCAGATGCGGCGTGGCTTATGCCAATATCTGCAGGGATATCATGCCGACTGAGGAGCGTGGCAAGATAGGCATGATAAAGCCATCAGGCTGGCATACGGTGAAGTATGATGTGATAAAGGATAGGTATTTATATAATCGCTGTCATCTTATTGGCTTTCAGCTTGCCGGCGAGAATGCCAATCCGAAGAATCTTATTACCGGTACGAGATACCTGAATGTGGAGGGCATGCTTCCGTTTGAGAATCTGGTAGCGGATTATGTAAACAATACAGGAAATCATGTGCTTTACAGAGTGACTCCGATGTTCTCGGGTAGCAATCTAGTTGCAAACGGCGTTCTCATAGAGGCAAAGTCGGTTGAGGATAACGGTGGCGGCATATTTTTTAATGTCTATTGCTATAATGTGCAGCCGGAGTCGGAATAAACTATGAGAATGGTGACAGCTGGCTGGAAGGCACCACTCCGCAGCAGAGCGCTCAGACGGATACACCGCAGAATGAAGGCTCGCAGAGCAGCGATGGAAGCGGGGCAGGAGAATACGGCTCTTCAGGCAGTACAACAGGAAGTGCATCATCAGGCTCAGACAGCTCAGCAGCAGAAAATAGCGCTGCAGATTCCTCAAACAGCGAGACTATGGTTCATATCACTGCAACCGGCAAGAAATATCACCGTGCGGGCTGTCGCACCTTGAAAAAGAGTGACACAGAGGTAACGCTTGATGAAGCAAAATCCATGGGCTTGTCTCCGTGCGGAATTTGCAATCCACACAGTAGATGTGCATTAGCATTTGCAAGCCACGACACCGCCAGGGCATACGCATATGTTTTGATTGAGCGAATAGCGAAGCCGCTTAGATACTGTAGGATTATGCACATGAAGCACAGAAATGACTTGCCATGGAGGCAAGTCAAGGAGAACCGCGCCACGGAAGGCGCGTTTCGACGGTTTCGTCAAGCATAGAAGCGCAAAAAGCATAATCCGTACAGTATCTTAGCGGCAAAGCGTAGTGAAAGCAAAGCATATGCGTATGCCCTAGCGGTCCCGTCGGCTTGCAGCCCGTATAATTGCCATAAACCCTTGAACGATTGCAAAACCGAAAAGTATAATAGAATAGCTAATGAATTCAATATTTTAATATAGATGGAGGAAACCAAATGGCACTGAGCAAAAACCGGTCAACGGCATGAAGGATATATTACCTGCAGAGATGGAAATCCGTGATTATGTGACAAGCGTGATCAAGGATACATACAGAAGCTTCGGATTTACACCGATAGAGACACCATGCATGGAGAATATAGCAAATCTCACAAGCAAGCAGGGCGGAGAAAATGAGAAGCTGATCTTCAAGGTAATGAAGAGAGGCGAGAAGCTGAATCTGGAGACAGCAAAGGAAGAGTCGGATGTAGTAGACTTTGGAATGCGCTATGACCTTACAGTGCCACTTTCAAGATATTATTCAAACAATGCCAACAACCTGCCATCGCCGTTTAAGGCACTTCAGATGGGCAGTGTGTGGAGAGCAGACAGACCTCAGAGAGGCCGCTACAGACAGTTTACACAGTGTGATATAGATATACTCGGAGAGCCAAGCAATCTGGCAGAGATAGAGCTGATTACAGCAACCACTACCACAATCGGCAGACTCGGCTTCGAGAACTTTGAGATAAGAATCAACGAGAGAAGAATCCTAAAGGCAATGGCTGCTTACAGTGGTTTCGCTGAGGAGGACTACGACAGCGTATTTATCACACTCGATAAGATGGACAAGATAGGAGTGGAAGGCGTTGCAAGTGAGCTTGCACAGGATGGCTATCCACAGGAAAATATTGACAAATATCTTGATTTGTTTAAGCTTTTGGAGCAGACAAGGGATGTCACTGAGGGTGTAAATATTCTTTCAGAAAAGCTCGGTGAATATTTAGACGAAGAAGTGGTTACAAATATGACAGAGATAGCTACGGCTGTTAATGCCACAAAGGGAGCAAAGTTTGAGCTCGTATTTGACCCTACACTTGTTCGTGGAATGAGCTACTACACAGGAACTATTTTTGAGATATCAATGCCTGAGCTTGGCGCAGCCTGTGGCGGTGGCGGACGATATGACAAGATGATTGGAAAGTTCACCGGAAATGATGTACCGGCCTGTGGTTTTTCAATCGGTTTTGAGAGAATTATCCTGCTTCTCATGGAGAGCGGCTTCAAGATTCCTGAGAGTCCAAAGAAGGTGGCTTATCTGGTTGAGAAGAAATATCCGGCAGACAAGCTTGTTGATGTCATGAACCAGGCAAAAGATGCAAGAGCAAACGGACAGCAGGTGCTTGTTGTGCGCATGAACAAGAACAAGAAATTCCAGAAGGAGCAGCTTATGAAAGAGGGCTACGAGGAGTTTGTTGAGTTCTTTAACAGATAGAAATCTGATAAGCAGCAGATTAGCTGTGCAGCAGCGGTACCAGACAGACATTAGAATAAATATATAGTAGAAATATAAGGAGCATAAAATGGCAGAATCAATGCAGGGCTTACATAGAAGCCATAGATGTACAGAGGTATCAAATGCCAATATCGGTGAGAAGGTCACCGTCATGGGCTGGGTACAGAAGAGAAGAAATTTAGGAAGTCTCATTTTCGTAGATTTAAGGGACAGAAGCGGAATACTTCAGATAGTATTCGGTGAGGAAAATGTAGGTGCAGAGGGCTTTGAAAAGGCAGGCACCTTAAGAAGTGAGTTCGTCATCGCAGTTGAGGGAATTGTTCAGAAGAGAACAGCTGCTGTCAATGAGAACTTAAAGACAGGTGATATCGAGGTTATCGCTACATCAATCAGAGTGCTTTCAGAGGCACAGACACCTCCATTCCATATTGAGGAGAATTCAAAGACCAGCGAGGACATCAGACTTAAATACCGTTATCTGGATCTTCGCCGCCCTGATATCCAGAGAAATCTCATGCTCAGAAGCAATGTGCTTCGCGTGATGCGTGACTTTATGGCAAACGAGGGCTTTTTGGAGATAGAGACACCAATCCTTTGCAAGTCTACACCGGAGGGCGCCAGAGACTATCTCGTGCCAAGCCGTATACACCACGGACATTTTTATGCGCTTCCACAGTCACCACAGCTCTTTAAGCAGCTTCTGATGGCTTCAGGCTATGACAGATATTTCCAGATTGCACGATGCTTCCGTGACGAGGATCTGCGTGCAGACAGACAGCCTGAGTTTACACAGGCAGATATGGAGCTTTCATTTGTAGATATCGATGATGTAATCGAGGTAAATGAGAGACTGTTAAAGCACCTTTTTAAAGAGGTCATAAATGTGGATGTTGAGATTCCGTTTAAGCGTATGCCTTGGCAGGAGGCTATGGACAGATTTGGTTCTGACAAGCCTGATACACGCTTTGGTATGGAGCTTTGCGATGTTTCGGATGTGGTAAAGGACTGTGGCTTTGGAGTATTCACAGGAGCTCTTGAAAACGGTGGCTCTGTCCGCGGTATCAATGTAGAGGGACAGGCAAAGATGCCTCGTAAGAAGATTGACAAGCTTGTAGAGCACGCAAAGGGCTGTGGAGCAAAGGGACTTGCTTATCTGTGCATCAATGAGGATGGCACATACAAGTCATCATTTGCCAAGTTTATGACAGAAGCTGAGCTTGATGCACTTGTTGCAAAGATGAACGGAAAGCCGGGAGATTTACTCCTTTTCGCAGCAGACAAGAATAAAATAGTATGGAATGTACTTGGAGCGCTTCGTCTCATGCTCGGAGCTGAGCTTGGCCTGATTGATGAGAACAAGTACAATTTCCTCTGGGTAACAGAGTTCCCACTCCTTGAGTGGTCTGATGAGGAAAACAGATTTATGGCAATGCATCATCCATTCACTATGCCTATGGAGGAGGATTGGGACAAGATAGACTCAGATCCGGGCGCAGTTCGTGCAAAGGCATATGATATCGTACTCAATGGTACAGAGCTCGGTGGAGGTTCAGTGCGTATCCATCAGGATGACATCCAGGAGAAGATGTTTGAGGTGCTTGGCTTCACAAAGGAGCGTGCACATGAGCAGTTTGGATTCCTGCTTGATGCATTCTCATATGGCGTACCGCCACACGCAGGACTTGCCTTCGGTGTTGACCGTATCTGCATGCATATGCTGCATACAGACAATATCAAGGAGGTTATTGCATTCCCTAAGGTAAAGGATGCTTCGGACCTCATGTCAGAGGCACCCGGAACTGTAGATCCAAAGCAGCTTGAGGAGCTTGGAATAGCTGTAGCTGCAGAGGAAGATGAGGAATAACACTATAATATGAATTTGAAAAAAAATATTTTCAATGCGATTACCATAATACTGCTCGCCGCACTTATTGCGGGGGCAGTAATTGCTTAATAATAGGATAAAAAAAGCTCGAGACACAGATGTCATATACCTCAGACAACACATCGGTGATACTTTCCGATGTGCAGACCATGCAGGATGATATCAAGTCCACCCTTGAGGAGGAGGCCAGCCTCATAACAGACTGGGATATTTCCTTAAAAAGTGCAGACTTTACCGATAAGACATACACAGTCTCTGTCTCGGTGGTGCCAAAGGAGTACACAGAGGATACAAAAACCAGTGTATTTTTCGGTACAAACGAGATACCGCTCGAGCTAGACGGCATCAAGTATACGGGTGAGGCCACACTTCCGCTGTCAGATGACTATGCAGGCAATGTGACATTTCTGTTTGTTGACGGAAATAAGAGAAGCACAGAGGTGCTCGATGAGTTTGAAGGTGTGACATCAGTGTTCAAAAATGTAACATCAGGTATACTTGCTAATAAACCAACCTTTGATAATGGCAGCATAAAGCTTGGCACAGATGTAGATGTAGCAGTCATGGGAAATGATTACTTTGACTTTAACAGTGTGCAGCTTGTAGTTGCAAGCTCAGGAACAGAGCTAAGACCTACGATATCAGACAGCTGTTGGCAGAAAACGGCACAGATAGTGCAGACTCTGCAGACACAGACTCCATCACATCCGCCTTAAGCCGGAAGGATGATGCCAAAAAGATGGTTCAAAGAATGACACGGAAAATGATACCTCTGATGCCTCAAAAGAGGACGACGGTAAGCTCCATAGTCTCGAAGGCACAGTCAAAATCGAAGACTTAATCCCTGTCACAGCTGCAAGCAATATCAAAATATATGTCAAAGCAGTATCGGCACAGGGCTACACCTTCACATATGACCTGTTCGATGGTACCGTAAATCAGGACATCACAGACTTTGAAACCACAGCCGACATATCCGGCGGAGACTACACAGTAACCGACCCGGCCGGCAGCAAATATGAACCGTAAAATATGATATAAGCGTCATTATTTAAAAATCAGTTTTTCTTGTGTTTTCAAGGCGGCTCAGAATATTTATTTATAAACAATATATAACTACTAAATAAAGCTCATTTCGCATCAGTGAAATGAGCTTCAAATTTAAGAAGAAAAAAAGTGCCGGACAAAATTTCACGCCAGTGAAATAAGTCTGGCACTGCCAGAATGCAAGGCAGCAAAGCGCCTCGCTCGTAAACCTGAATTAGCCGGAGAGTACACGGTGTGTTCCGAAGAATGTGAACTGCCGCGGAGTTCCATAAAGTAAAAAGAAAGAAATGTAAATAAAAACCGTAAATACTGTCCGGACAAACAACCGCGGCTGACTTCACATTTTTCTGAGGAATATACTGTGTGCTATGCCGGCAGCCTTACCCTTCTTTTTGCTGAGCGGCAGCGTAAATATAAACTCAGTTCCCACACCCTCAGTACTTATTACATTTATATTCTCACCATGCGCCTGCACGATTTCTTTAACTATAGACAGGCCAAGTCCCGTACCGCGCTTATCCTTTCCGCGTGATAAATCACTCTTGTAGAAGCGCTCCCAGATCTTTGAAAGGCTGTCCTTTGGTATACCGATACCGTGATCCTTTACTGATATAAACACCTTTTCATTTCTGATACTCGTCTCAATCTTGATACTCGAATCATTATTTGAAAACTTCACAGCGTTGTCAATCAGGTTGTAAAGAATCTGCTGGATTTTGACCATATCACCGCGCACGAAAAGCTCTTTTCCGGTGAGCAGCAGGTCAAAGCTTAAGCCCTTTTCACTGCATTTACCCTCGAAGGTAAGGATTGTCGTGCGGATCATTGTATTGATGTCAAAATCAGCAATATCCAGGTGTATGCCGTGATGACCGAACTGGTTCAGATCGATAAGACTCTTGGTGAGCTTATTAAGCCTCTCCGTCTCAAAAAGTATGATATTTAAATACTTATCCTGCATCTCAACAGGAATGGTTCCGTCCAGCATGGCCTCCACGTAGCCCTTTATCGAGGTAAGAGGGGAGCGGAAGTCGTGTGACACGTTGGAAACAAACTTGCGCTGATCCTCCTCAAGCGTATCAAGCTCCGTTGCCATGTAGTTGAGTGTGTTTGCCAGATAGCCGATTTCGTCATTGGAATGTACATCAATCTGGGCAGTGAAATCGCCCTTTGCATACTTCTTTGCGGTCTTTGTGATTTTGGAGATAGGACGGTAAATGGAGCGGCTCATCATGACAAGCATAATAAATGCCACTGCAAAAATGAGCGCTACAGTGTAAAAGGAGATATTCATAAAACCGTTTACACCTGCCGTGATATGGCTCATTGTCTTGTGAATGACTATGTAGCCGATATTCTGGTACGATACATTTACCGGGGAAAATACGGACAGCATCTTATGCTTGAAGGAGCCGTAAAAATCTCCAATCATATAGTTGTTGCTGCCAAAATCGGTGACATCAAAGCCATTTATCACTACAGGCTTAGAACTGTCATTTTGGATATCAATGCCTATTGACGGATCATCTGAGTCCATGAGCAGCTCACCGTCAGGGCTGACCACCCATACCTCGGCATCCATATAGTCGGCTACGATTTTCATGTGATTCTGGAAATCGCTAAGCGACATGGATGAGTCAAAGTATTCGGCGGCGTAATCACCTGCAATGATGGATGCTTCCCTGTAGAGATTGGATGCTCCTGCTTTTCGATATAGTCTGTGGTGAGATGCTGTGTAAAGGTGCATATAATGAAAAAAGCGATGACACCGTAAATCAGGTAGCTGATTAACAGCTTAGTGTAGATGGTATGCTTCATTATTTATTTTACCTCAAACTTGTATCCGATGCCCCAGACAGTTGCGATGCGCCAGGTTGGCTTGTCCTTGATTTTCTCGCGGAGACGCTTTACATGCACATCGACAGTGCGGGTGTCGCCGACATATTCATAGCCCCATATGTTGTCCAAAAGCTGCTCCCTTGTAAACACCTGATTTGGAGATGAGGCAAGAAAATATAAAAGCTCAAGCTCCTTTGGCGGCATATCAATCTGCTGTCCGTCATAAGTGACAGAGTAGTTGGACAGATTTACAATAAGCCCCGGGTACTCCACACACTTGATATCTACGGAAGCATAGGCCTCCGGCTTTGCAGGCTGGAAGCGTCTGAGCACGGCCTTGACTCTTGCCACAAGCTCCTTTGAGTCAAAGGGCTTGAGTATATAGTCATCGGCGCCAAGCTCCAGGCCTAAAACCTTGTCAATACCTCGCCCTTTGCGAGAGCATGATAATCGGCACATCGGACTTTGCACGTATCTCACGGCATACCTGATAGCGTCTATGCCCGGAAGCATGAGGTCCAAAAGAAGCATGTTTGGCTTGTAGTGCTCAAATGCGATAAGCGCCTGCTCACCGTCATTTACGATTTTGGTGTCAGTAGCATTCCTTGGTCAGATATAGAGATATAAGCTCTGCTATATTGTTGTCGTCGTCTACTATCAGTATTTTCTGTTTAACAGCCATTTCTAATCTCCTTCTTAAAAATTATTTATATTCCGTAAAAGTACATTGTCGTTATTTAAAGGTTGCGATGGTTACTCCGGCATCGCCCTCACCAAAACTCACCGAGATGGTATTCCGCAATAGTTTTTGTCCTCTTAAGGAGTCCATGCACAGCCTTTCGCAGTGCACCGGTGCCTTTTCCGTGGACAATGCGCACTGATGAAAGATGAGCGATATATGCGTCGTCTAAGTATTTATCCAAGAGAGCAAGTGCCTCATCCGTAGTCTTTCCAATCAGGTTGATTTCTGATGAAACTGACATTGACTTGCTCATCTTTATCTTGCTTCCGCTGCCACCGTACTTCTTGGCAGGAGAGACATCGTCGTTTAAGAGCACGAGGTCATTAATATTAACCAGCGAGCGCAGTATACCCATCTGCACATACAAATCGCCCTTTGCGTTTGGCAGAGTGTGGACAGTTCCCTTCAGATTGAGGGAGAGCACAAGCACAGAATCACCGATGCGCAGCTTCTTAGGCGCCTTGTGATTTGCCTTGGCAGTGTTTTTCTTGATGTCTGACAGCTTCTTTTCCTTGTCATTCATCTTGTCACGAAGGGCAGAGCGCTCCTTTTCCATCTGGCTCATAGGAGCCTGTCCCTGTCCGTATTTGTTGAAATTGCGGATGGTTTTGTCGGCAAGTTCCTTTGCATCCTGCAGTATCTTGTAGGCTTCCTCATTTGCCTCGCGTAAAATCTTGTCTTTGCTCTTGTCTATGCGCTCGTTTTTCTCTTCGAGCTGTTTCTTGAGCTTTTCAATCTCGGCCTTGTAGCTGTTGATTTCAAGCTGTTCCTTTTCGATAGTCTGTCGCTGTGACTCGAGGCTTGCAATCAGATCCTCAAAATCAAGGTCGTTATCATTAATTCTGCTTTTTGCATCCTCGATGATGTTTTCGTCCAGACCAAGCTTTGATGAGATTGCAAATGCGTTACTCTTTCCAGGAATACCGATTAACAGGCGTAGGTAGGGCTTAAAGTCTCCACATTGAACTCACAGCAGGCATTTTCCACACCGTCTGTGGAAAGCGCATATACCTTCAGCTCACTGTAGTGTGTGGTGGCCATGGTGATGGCACCATACCGGTGCAGCTTGTTTAAAATTGATATGGCAAGTGCCGCACCCTCTGTCGGGTCGGTTCCCGAGCAGAGCTCATCGAACAGGCAAAGGCTTCTGTCGTCAGCTTTTTCAAGAATTTTTACGATATTGGTCATGTGAGACGAGAAGGTACTGAGACTTTGCTCAATACTCTGCTCATCGCCTATATCCGCAAAGACATCCTCAAAGATGGCGAGCTTTGACCTGTCAGCCGCAGGAATGTGAAGACCTGCCTGACCCATGAGAGTCAAAAGTCCGACAGTCTTTAGTGAAACCGTTTTACCGCCGGTATTTGGTCCGGTGATGATGAGCTGCTTATATTCCTCGCCGAACCGTACATCTATAGGGACCACCTTTTTAGCATCCAAAAGAGGATGACGGCCCTTTCTGATATTGATATGTCCCTCGGTGTTGAACTCCGGTGCCACACCGTTATATGATTTAGCCAGATTTGCCTTTGCAAAAATGAAGTCAAGCTCTGAAAGAATCTCATAGTCCTGCTCCAAAGCAGCCGCATTCATGGCAACTTTGTCGCTGAGCGCTGCGAGGATTTTTTCAATCTCCTCCTGCTCCTTTATGAAAAGCTCCTTGAGCTCATTATTCAAATTGACGACAGCCATCGGCTCGATAAAAAGGGTAGAGCCGGTAGATGACTGGTCGTGCATCATGCCGGGTACATTGCCCTTAGCCTCAGCCTTTACAGGCAGACAATATCTGCCGTCGCGCATGGTCACAACCGCATCCTGCAGATATGTCCTTGTTGTGCTGTTGTTCATGAGCTTGGTGAGCTGCGCATGGATTCTGTCGTTCATGCCACGTATGCTCTTTCTTATCTTAAAAGCTCAGGACTCGCATCATCGGCAATCTCTTCCTCAGATAAAATGCACCTCTTAATCTCATCGCAGAGCGCAGAAACCGGTTCAATCCCTGCAAACAGACCGGAGAGAGAATCCTGCTTCTCATTATCCATGGCGCTTCTGCCATAGGCCTTCACGCGCTTTGCAACCTCCAAAGACTGCAGATGCGAAGAAGCTCGGTCGTATTCAGTGCACCACCGATATCAAGCCTCTTTAGGGAAGCATGTACATTGTGTATGCCAACGAAGGACACTCCGCTGTCCTTGTACAGGCGGCTTAGTGCATCGGCAGTGGTGGTCTGCAGATGTCTGATTTCGTATAAATCGGTGATAGGCTCAAGCGAAAGACACCGCTTCTTTGTCTCATCACATGCTGCGTAGCTGCTTAGCATGGTGAGGATTTTGTTATATTCCAATGTTTTGTAACTTTTTTATTCATTTCTATATCCTTATATTTCGGTAGTTGAATATTAAATTCATATTTACTGTATAGCTTATCATATTATAGCTGAAAATCTTCAAAAAAACCATAATAAATATGTATTAAATGATAATTACAAGATGATAACATAAAGTTTAATACATAACAAACCAGTTTGTTAAACGAGCCAAAAAGTAAGGGCTTGCGACATGTATCCGCCGGAATGCTGCACTGCTCCCAACGGCGCGAATAGCGCAGTGGCTTAGATACTGTAGGATTATGCTCATAACACAGAAATGCCACGGCATGGATGCCGGGGCAAGGAGCTATCGAGCCATGGAAGGCGAGTAGCGACGGTTTCGTCATGTATAGAAAAAGTAAATGCATAATCCATACAGAATCTTAGTCACGCAGCGTAGCACCGTTGGGAGCAGTGCAGCAGTCCGGCGGGTACATGCCGCAAGCCCGTACTCAAAGGCCGTACTCAAAAAATATGGTTGCAACGCAATATAATTCAGAATATAATGTAAGATAGTAACTAAAGACATCTAATCAGGGTGACAATATGGAGCAATTTATCAGAGAAAAGATAAAGGATAAACCGCTGAATAAAAAAGACTTGCAAAAAAGCAAGGCACAGCAGCACTCTGCGGAGTGGCATTTGCAGTGGCTGCAAGCATTGCTTTTGCTATATTTCTGCCGGTTATCAACAGACAATCAAAAAAAGCTTCAGATGGAAAAAATAATAATGATGTGCAGACAGCCACACAGCAGTCAGGCATAGATGACAGTAGTGATGCATATAGTGAAATGGTACACAAAGCACAGAGTCCGGCACTTCTTCGGAGCCGTCTTCGCAGACCTATCAGCCTACACTCGCAGATTATCAGGCAGTGCAGAACCAGCTCTACAGAGTGGGCGCTTCGGCCACGAAATTTGTAGTAGGATCACGGGTGTGACAGATGCCACTGATATTTTCAACAATTCCTATGAGACCGAGGGTCAGGGAGTGGGAGTGATACTGAGGGACAATGGAAAGCAGCTAATCATTCTGACAGAGAAAAATGTAGTGGATAAGGCGGATAAGCTTAGTGTAACCTTTGTAAACGACATGATGGCTGATGCTGCGCTGGTCAAGTATGACAGCAATACAGGTATAGCAATCATTTCCGTGGATAAGTCACTTCTGGACGACGCCACAATAAGGGCTATAGCGGTTGCGGAGCTTGGTAATTCAAATATTGTTTCAAGAGGAGCATCTGTCATTGCACTTGAGGCAAACTATGCCATTCTCACAGGTCTTGTAACGTCAACAACCAACGAGCTGTCGGCGCAGGACAACAATTACTCGGTGCTCACCACAGATATCGCAAGCAACAAGTTGCAGAGCGGTATACTGATTAATACAGATGGTCAGGTCATAGGGCTTTCGCTGCAGGATTCAATCCGGCGGAGGAAACAATACGCTCACGGCTGTCAGCATAGCGACCTGTCACCTGCCATGAAAAGCTCGAGAGCGGCGCGGATGTGCCGTACATAGGCATCACCTGTACTACAGTTACAGAAAAATAGCAAACAGATATAACATCCCAAGGGTGTTATATAAAGCAGGTTACCATGGATTCACCGGCATTTGTCTCGGGGCTTCAAAGCGGAGATGTGATAGTTGCGGTAAACAATACAGAGGTGTCGAATGTGTCCGCGTACAACACACAGCTTATGAAGCAAAAGCCTGAGGATACCTGCAATCTGAAAGTAAAGAGAAAAGGAAGCAACGGCTACACGGAGATTATCTGTCAGGTGAAAATCGGAGTGATGAATTAGCCGAAATTAGGAGGATATATGAAGTATATTTCAACTCTCCGCGAGGGAGAGAGAATCAATGAGATTTTTTATGCAAGAGCAAGCAGACAGCCATGACCAAAAGCGGAAAGCCTTATGACAATGTTATCCTGCAGGATAAGACAGGCACGCTGGATGCCAAGATATGGGATGTGGGCTCAGTAGGCATTGAGGAATTTGATGCAATGGATTACATAGCCATAACCGGTGATATCACAAGCTTTCAGGGCAATTTGCAGTGTTCCATAAAGCGTGCGAGAAAGGTAAACGAGGGAGAATATGACCCTGCGGATTATCTGCCGGTCAGCGATAAGGATGTCGAGGTCATGTATAAGGAACTCATGGGCTTTATCGGCTCTGTAAAGAATCAGTACCTGTCACAGCTCTTACATAGCTTTTTTGACAATAAGGAGTTTGAGCGCCGTTTCAAGTTCCATTCAGCAGCAAAGAGCGTGCACCACGGCTTTGTAGGAGGTCTTTTGGAGCATACACTCGGTGTGACGAAGAACTGTGATTATTTTGCAAATGTATCCGGTTTTAAACCGTGACCTGCTTCTTACAGCAGCTATTTTCCATGATATCGGAAATTAAAGGAGCTTTCTACTTTCCCGGAAAATGACTATACAGACGCTGGTCAGCTCCTCGGACATATCATGATTGGTGCAGAGTGGGTAGGCGATGCGATTAAGAGCATCGACGGCTTCCCGGTAGTGCTCGCAAACGAGCTGAAGCACTGTATACTTGCCCACCACGGCGAGCTTGAGTTTGGCTCTCCGAAAAAGCCGGCACTTGTCGAGGCACTTGCACTTAGCTTTGCAGACAACATAGATGCCAAGATGGAGACCTTCAGGGAGCTGCTTGTAATGTGCCTGAAAACGATACAAAGTGGCAGGGCTACAACAGGTTTATGGAGACAAATTTCCGCAGAACAAGTGTGTAAAAAAGGCGGACAATATTAAAGATAGCTACGGTGTGATTTTTGGTGTGAAAGCTTGCGCCGGATACAAACATTATAAAGGTAATTATACATATAAATAAAGAAGAGAAAAGCATGAAAAAAATGACATATTTGAACTTGAAATAACAGATATGGGAACAGATGGCGAGGGTATCGGACATTATGATGGCATGACCTTTTTCGTAAAGGATGCACTGATTGGTGACGTCATAACAGCCCGCGCAACAAAATTAAAGAAAAACTATGGCTACGCAAGAGTGGAAGAGATTAAGACCCCTTCCACTTTTCGCGTTGAGCCGCAATGTGAGCTGCACAAGAGGTGTGGCGGCTGCCAGATACAGGCGCTCTCCTATGAAAAGCAGCTTGAATTTAAAAATAATAAGGTGCGCAACAATCTCATGCGTATAGGTGGATTTTCCGAGGCAAAGCTGGACAGTAAAATGCAGCCGCCTGTTGGCGCAGACAATCCATACCGCTACCGCAACAAGGCACAGTTTCCGGTGGGATATGACAGGGATGGCAATATAGTGACAGGCTTTTATGCATCGCGAAGCCACAATATCATCCCGGTCGAGGACTGCAGGCTTGGGGTGCCGCAAAACAAAGAGATACTCGACATCATAAAGGAATGGATGAATGAGTGCGGCATCACACCGTATGACGAGAACACACACAAAGGCTCGTGCGCCATGTGCTTATCAGATATGGATTTACATCAAAGCAGATTATGGTGTGTCTTGTGATAAATGGGGACAGTCTTGAAGCAAAACGCCGAGCCGGGAATGCAGCAGATATACTGTGCGAAAGACTCTCAAAAATCGATGGAATGACTTCGATTTCCTACAATATCAACAAGGAAAACACAAATGTCATCCTCGGCAAAAAGACAGTCTGCATATGGGGAAGACCATATATTGAGGACACCATCCATCTGCTTTCTTACCCTGATTTCACACCACAGGGGACAGGCATCACATATCAGATTTCGCCACAGTCGTTCTATCAGGTAAACCCGAAGCAGACAGAAAAGCTTTACAGCACGGCACTTGCATTTGCAGGGCTCACAGGAAATGAAAATGTCTGGGATCTCTACTGTGGTATCGGTACCATATCGCTCTTTTTGTCACAGAAGGCAAAGCAGGTGTACGGAGTGGAAATAGTGCCTCAGGCAATCGAGGATGCCAAAAACAATGCGAAGCTCAATGGCATCACAAATGCACAGTTTTTCGTAGGAAAGGCTGAGGAGGTGCTGCCACAGTTTTATGAGAATGCAAAGAAAAAAGAGAATATCACTGATGATACAGCATCCACCGGACATACAGATATGCTTCGCCCGGATGTGATAGTCGTTGACCCGCCAAGAAAGGGCTGTGATGAGAAGTGCCTGGACACAATGCTTGCGATGTCACCGGAGAGGATTGTATATGTGAGCTGCGATTCGGCAACATTGGCAAGGGATTTGAAGATACTCTGTGAAGAGAAGTATGAACTCATGAAGTGGCAGGCATTTGATCAGTTTTCTCATACGACGCATGTGGAGACTGTGGTGGGACTACAAAGGAAAGATATCTAGAAATCCTTGAATTTACGCACTTTGTAGAGTTTTTCAGTTTCAACAAAATCGGTGAAAATCACAAGGAAAAGTTGCTTGTGCAGAGAGTCACCGTTGTGGTTGCCTTAGACCTCGGTACGGGGAACACAAAAAATCCTGAATATGAAAGTGAATAGTGGACTATCAGATATTTGATAGATTATAGGGATACTTGTTAAAAGCGGGTGTCCCTATTTTTTATGGGGCATTCCAGAAATGGAGTGTCTTTTTATACCTAAATATTAAAAATTCAGGAGGAAAATGAAAATGACAAACACAGCGTTAAGAGCAGAGAATAGCAATTCTCGCACAATTACTTTCAAGAGCAGGGAACACGAAAAATTTTATGAGGAATATCTGAAAAAATGCAGATATCAGGATGTCTACCATCGGGCTTTGGTTTATTGCCTGGGTATCGACAGAGACACAAGAAATAATGTGAATAAAATCTATAATTTTAAAACTGGATGTGTAAAAACGGAATGCCTGCAGGAAGGGTGGCAGACCAGTGGAAGTTTACGAATTGTCCGTATGGCATTTAACCTGTATTGTAATGGAACACCAAGCGTCGGAGATTACGAAGCAGAAGAAGATCAGTTGAAAGAATGTCAGTGTTATACCGTAGAGGATCTGTTTTGCTGTGGATATGCCCGGTATTTCTGGGAAGCTATTAAAATCCGTTATCCAGAGTATTGCTTTTACAAAGACTGGGAGGATATATATGCTGAAAATTAGATTACAGGGTACTTTGAGGGACATTCAATGGTTTCGACGTATTTTGGAAAATCATAAGGAATTGGATGTCCTGGAAGTATCTGATGCTTATGTAAATAAAGGAACAAGTAAATATTTTCGTGTTATGTAGAAGTAGAAGAAAAACAGTAAATCGGAGGAAGGTATATGTGTAAAGTAATTGCTATTGCAAATCAGAAGGGCGGAGTAGCCAAAACAACGACAACCATCAATCTGGGAGCCGGACTGACAAAGAATGGGAAAAAGTAGTGCTGGTAGATGCAGATCCGCAGGGACATCTGACAATGGGAATGGGATTTCCCAAAAATCTCAAAGTGACTTTAAAGAGTATGATGGAAAATATCATCATGGGACTGGAGTTTGATCCAAAGGAAGCAGTCTTGCACCATGAAGAAGGGATGGATCTGATTCCGTCCAATAAATTGCTTGCCGGAATGGATATGTCCTTATTTACTGTTGAGGATAGGGAAAAAGTACTGAAAGAGTATCTGGAACTATTGAAAGATGAATATGATTATATTCTGATTGACTGTATGCCATCATTGGGAATGATCACAATCAATGCGTTGAGTGCAGCGGACAGCGTTCTGATTCCGGTACAGCCACAATATTATGCGGCGGATGGACTTATGGAATTACTGAAAGTGGTAAAAGGAATCCATCAGAGGTTTAATCCGGAATTGCAGATAGAAGGTATTTTGTTCACAATGGATAATTGCCGTTACAATAATGCAAAGAGAAACAAACAGGCAATTAAAACTACATATGGAAATGACATTAAGATTTTTGAGCAGACGATTCCGAGAACGGAAAGTCTTGCAGAAACAGCATCTGAAGGTGTAAGTATATTTGCTTATGATGGAAAAAGCAAGGGGCAGACAGTTACAGAGAACTGGTTCAGGAGGTGTTGAAACATGCGTAGACCGAAAAAAGAGATTCAGCTTACCTCTTATGATGAGTTACTGGGATTAGAAGAATCACCGGAAAAGAGTATGAACCAGGTTGTGGAAATAGAACTGGAAAAGCTCTATCCTTTCAAAAATCATCCATTTCATGTAAGCGATGATGAAAAAATGGCTGAGACAGTAGAGAGTATTAAAAACTACGGTGTTTTAAATCCTGCTCTGGTAAGACCCCGATCAGAAGGTGGATATGAACTGATTTCAGGTCACAGGAGAAAAAGAGGCTGTGAACTGTGTGGCAAAACAACTATGCCGGTCCTTGTCCGAAACTATACAGATGATGAAGCTGTCATAATTATGGTCGATTCCAACATTCAGCGTGAAAATATTCTGCCAAGTGAAAAGGCCCATGCCTATAAGATGAAATATGATGCTATGAAGCACCAGGGAAGTAAAGGTGAAAAATATACGGCAGATATGGTTGGTGAAACAGCCGGGGACAGTGGAAGAACTGTGCAGAGATATATCCGTCTGGCTTCATTATCAGATGGATTATTGGAATATGTGGACGATAATAAAATCCCTATGATAGTGGGAGAAAAATTGTCTTATCTGAAACCACAGGAACAGGAATGGCTTCTGGAAGGAATTGTCAACAGTAATATCTTTCCGACAAAACAACAGGCAGAACAATTAAAGGAATGCAGTGCAAATGGAAAATTAAATCAGGGTTATATCTATGCCGTTTTATTGAAAAAAGAAAACAGTAAAATCAATGTAACCATTCCGGCAAAAAGAATCGGCAATTATTTTCCAGAGACATATTCTAAAGAACAGATAGAAGAAGTTATTTTTATGCTTTTGGATAAATGGAAACAAAACAGAGAAGGAGTAGCAGATGCAGAAGATACAGTTTGATTATTTTACGGGAATGGAAGCGGAACAATATAGCTTTTATCGTGTCCCGAAAGTGCTGTTTACAGAACCATGCTTTAAAGCTCTTTCTTGTGAAGCAAAGGTATTATACGGTCTGATGCTGGACCGTATGAGCCTGAGCATTAAGAACCGATGGCTGGATTCAGAGGACAGAGTATATATTATTTTCACGGTGGAAGAAATTGCAGAGCTGATGAACTGTGGAACCCAAAAGGCAGTGAAGCTGGTAAAAGAGTTGGACAGTAATAATGGGATTGGACTGATTGAAAAGAAACGTCTGGGTCTGGGAAAGCCTAATGTTATTTATGTGAAGAATTTTATGCTCAGAGAAGTGCCAGACCAAAAGCCGATGGATAGCTGTGCAGATTTGCAATCAGAGCAGAAAAATTATAGAAAATGTGCAGATCTGCAATCTGAGCAGGGAAACCATGAAGAATGTGCAAATCTGCAATCAGAAGCTGAGAATAGGGAAAAACAGGCACTTTTCTGAATTGTGAAAATCATCATTCAGGAGTAGTGAAATCCACAATTCAGGATTGTGTGGAATCACAATTACAGAATGGTGAAAATCACAATTCAGGAATGATGAAAACCACAAATCAAGAATTTCCAGAATCACAATTCCAAAATTGTGAAAATCATCATTCAAGAATAGTGGAAATCACAAAACCAGAATATCCGAAATCACAATCTAATAATACTGATATTAACAAGACTGATATTAGTGAAACTGAGATAAATCAATCCTATCCAATCATATCAGGCAATCTGAAAAAGAAAAGAGATGTGATGGAGGAGATGCGGGCATATCGTGAAGTGATTCATGAAAACATAGATTATCAATATCATGCCAAAGAAGATGTGGATGAACTGGTAGAACTGATGATTGAAGTTATGATGATGCCGGAGGACAGTATGATTCGGATCGCAGGGACAGAAAAGCCAGTTGCTTTGGTGAAAAGCAGGTTTATGAAGCTGAATTATTCACATATCGAATATGTGCTGTTTTGTCTGAATCGAAATACGACCAAGGTTGGAAACATTAAAGCATATCTTTTGACTGCCCTGTATAATGCCCCGGCAACGATAAACAGCTATTATCAGGCAGAGGTTAATCACGATATGTATGGAGGATAAAGGAACATGAGAAATATGATAAAAAAAGTTATTGTTCCAGCACTGGTGATTGTTGTATTGTTTGCAGTGCTGAGACCGCTTTGTATCCAGGATGGGAAGTGCAATTATTTATTGCTGTTGCTACTGATGGGGATACCATTCGGAATTGGAAAATGTGTGTCTGGATGGTTCCAAGAGGGTTTGACCTTGGAGGAACACTGGCAGTATGGATAATGAATTTTCTGATCGGAGGATTGATAGGAAGTGTCGTTCTTCTGGCAATGGTTGGACAGGCAATCATTTATCTTAGTGTTTTCTTGCTCACAGTTATTACAGGAATACATAAAATACCGAGAATAAAATGAAATAGATCTTTTGAAAAGCAGCTAAGACAAAATTAGCTGCTTTTTTTCTGGAAACTTTGCGACACAATGTCGTAAAGCTGGGATAAATTGCAGGAAAGGAGACACCGTATTGAGCAATCGTGCAATTTCCACAGAACTTATTGAATTGGGAGAACGGATCAGAAAACGCAGGCAGGAAATGAAGTTGTCACAGGAATCTTTTGCGGAAAAAGCAGGTATCAGTGTCAATACGGTCAGCAGGATAGAAGGAGGGCAAACGGCAATGTCTGTTGAGATTTTCAGGAAGATGATTGAGATCCTGGAAACAGATGCCAATATCCTGATGGGAAAAGAGAGGGACGATGCAGAAAAAAGAAAGCAGTTTGAGGAAGTATTTTATCGTATTCAGAAGATGGAATGGAAAGAGCAGAAAATTATCATGCAGACAATAGATTCACTGATAGAAAGTTTTAATGAGTACAGGTGAAATTTCACCATATATGGGGTGTAAAACAAAAAACTCCCCATATATGCTAAGGATAATAGTTTTTTGTGCTGTTAAAATAGCAAACAGAGAGAAAGAGACAGAAACAAGGAAGGGAGACAGGATTGATGACCAGACAAGAAAATTTAATCTATCGGAAGCAGTGTCCCTATGATGCAATGGGAGACTATTCTGTTTTGATGGAAAATGAAAAGAACATAAAAACAGAAAGAAATGCAAAGAAGTCTGACCGGGACATCAGACGGAAAATAAAATAGAGGCTGCTGTAAATTAGCAGAAAGGGCAGTAAGGAAGTTTCAGGCTCTCGTTAAAAAAACGGGTGTGCCGGAAGCTGTTTTTTACTGCCCTTTTGCCAGTAGATCAGTAATAATCCTAAACTGTCCCCTTTGTCAAGGACATTTTGAATTAGTGTAGTGCCTGTTTTTTAGACATCTACACTAAAGTGATATCCTTGATTTTGGACATTTCCCTGGTTTGGTTCCCCACAGAAGTGGACACATG
>ENA-OQHP01000142-OQHP01000142.1-human-gut-metagenome-genome-assembly--contig:-NODE-142-length-23452-cov-2.685788_pt1 | contig 23452 bp, 34 predicted proteins | sample MGYA00242563_ERZ504717 | MGnify/ENA primary metagenome ERZ504717 (study PRJEB26092, sample SAMD00036212) | human gut metagenome | host: Homo sapiens | study: EMG produced TPA metagenomics assembly of... | reverse complement strand
CAGCAGCAGCATCGGACAGGCTTTCAGCCAGTTCGGATATGACGAAATTCTAACTTTGGCCATGACTGCCGCCACCTTCGGTATCGTAGCGGCAGTCATTATCGGACTGATCATCATAAAATGGGGGACAAAGAAAGGGCACACCTCCTTCCTCGCCAATTACGATGACCTTCCTCACGAATTACAGACAGGCCTGTTGCCCGGCGACAAACGGGAAAGCATGGGTGAAGTTCTTGCTCTTCCATCTCCATTGACCCGCTGACCTTCAATCTTATCATCGTAGCAGTGATAGCATTAGGCGGATACTGCATCAGCAAAACAGTATCCCACTTTATGCCGGGGTTTGAACTGCCGGTATTCAGTTGTGCATTTGTGGTAGGTATATTCATCAAAAAGATATTCGACAAAACAAGAACCAGTGATTATGTCTGCCCGCAAACCATAGGCCACATCAGCGGAGCCTTTACCGATTTTCTGGTAGCTTTTGGAATTGCTTCCATTAAAATATCTGTTGTAATAGAGTACATCATACCCTTATTAATTCTGTTAGTCTCAGGATTAATCGCAACCCTGATTTATGTTCTGGTCATGGCCCGCAAACTAATGAAAGAATGTTGGTTCGAGAAAGCTATCTTCACATGGGGATGGTTTACAGGAACTATGGCTATGGGCATCGCATTGCTCCGCGTTGCAGACCCCAAAATGCGCAGCCGATGCTGGATAACTATGCACTGGCTTACTTGTTCATCGCCCCGGTAGAGATTTCTCTGATAACTTTCGCTCCGGTAGCTTTCTTGAACGGTTACGGACTGGTGTTTACGGGAATCTGCCTGGCGGCAGGACTTGCCGTACTGGCAACCGCCTATATCAAAGGTTGGTTTATCAGGAAACAATAAATGGAATGACACCGGAATAACAAGACAAAAAAGTAAGTTAACTTGCTTGACCAAGCAACATAGGTTCGTCAGCCAACGAACGTATCTTACTTAGCTATTGAAGCCAACTTACTTTTTATATCAAAACGCATGAGCTTATACCCGACAAAGTACGCAAAAGTCCTTGTCATACAATCTCCGCAAACTCCTCAATATGATTGTCCACATATTCTGCAATCCGGGCAGTTACCGACTCTTCCATATCCATGAACTGCTCTTCCAACTCATCAAAGGCCTCGTATTGCTCATACATTGCCATAAATTCCTCATCATCCCTGTCCTTTTCCAAATCAGCACGGTTCTCATCATATATTTTCTTCGCGCTATAAATCAATTTGGCAAATTCTTTCGCTCCAAACTGCCGCATTGCTTTTGCAAAAGGATTATCAAAGATATAAGGTCCAAAACCATTCTGTATCAATTGTACAAAACCACCTTCATTTATTTCTTCACGCAAGAAATGATACCCCAACAATGAATGCTGGTAACCATTGAGCAAAGGCATTGTTTCCGCATTGACAACACCTCCTGTCACCTCCAAGTATTTATCTATAAACACCTTCAAGAAACCATCCATGCCCTCTTCCGCACCTCGGCGCAAAGCTTCGTCCGTAATTGCTATTTTATTTGCTTCCATTCCTATCATTATAATATAGGTACAAAGATAGAAATTTCATCGGAAAGAAAAAACATTTTGGCAACTCTAGTTTGCAAAATGCTGTCCTGCAATAAATTTATTTTATTTAAAGATAAAAAGTGACGGGCAACAAGTTGCAGAAAAGAATAAAACGACTAACTTTGTAGGCGAAAAGAATAACCAATCTTTTCACGTGGTTACGAATATTTATTTTATTACCAAAAAACGTAAAGAATATGACTTATTCACACGAAGTAGAACACATGTGTGTTGTGAAGAAAGGTCCCAATCACGGACCGGCTCCTATTCCTGAAGAAGGAAAGTGGGTAAAATCAAAAGAAATTAAAGACATCTCTGGTTTGACACACGGTATTGGCTGGTGTGCTCCTCAGCAGGGTGCTTGTAAACTAACCCTTAACGTAAAAGAAGGTATCATCCAGGAAGCATTGGTAGAAACTATCGGTTGCTCAGGTATGACTCACTCGGCTGCCATGGCTGCTGAAATCCTTCCGGGAAAGACTGTATTGGAAGCATTGAACACCGACTTGGTTTGTGACGCTATCAACACAGCAATGCGCGAACTATTCCTTCAAATCGTTTACGGACGTACTCAGTCAGCTTTCTCGGAAGGCGGTCTGATTATCGGTGCCGGTCTGGAAGACTTGGGTAAAGGTCTTCGCAGCCAGGTAGGTACTTTGTATGGTACTTGGCTAAAGGTCCCCGTTACCTTGAAATGGCTGAAGGTTACATCAAGAACGTATTCCTGGATAAGAACGACGAAATCTGCGGTTACGAATTCGTTCACATGGGTAAGTTCATGGACGAAATCAAGAAGGTACTGATGCTAACGAAGCGTTGAAGAAGTTACAGGTACTTACGGACGTGTAACTGAAGAACAGGGAGCTGTTAAGAAAATTGATCCACGTCACGAATAATTATAAGGAGGAAAGAATATGATTAGAGAAGTAAAATTCGAAAGCCAAGACCGTCGTATCAAACAGATCATTGCTGCTTTGAACGAAAACGGCATCAAAGACATCGAAGAAGCTAACGCAATCTGCGAAGCTGCCGGACTTGATCCTTATAAAACTTGTGAAGAAACTCAGCCTATCTGTTTCGAAAATGCCAAGTGGGCTTACGTAGTAGGTTCTGCCATTGCATTGAAGAAAGGTTGCAAAAACGCTGCCGAAGCTGCCGAAGCTATCGGTATCGGTCTGCAGGCATTCTGTATTCCGGGTTCTGTAGCCGACGACCGTAAGTAGGTATCGGTCACGGTAACCTGGCTGCTATGTTGCTGCGCGAAGAAACTAAATGTTTCGCATTCCTGGCAGGTCACGAATCATTCGCTGCTGCCGAAGGTGCTATCAAAATCGCTGCAAAAGCAGACAAAGTACGTAAAGAACCTCTGCGTTGTATCTTGAACGGTTTGGGCAAAGACGCTGCACAGATCATCTCTCGTATCAACGGATTTACATACGTTCAGACTGAATTCGATTATTTCACAGGTGAACTGAAAGTAGTTCGTGAAATCGCTTATTCTGACGGTCCTCGTGCAAAAGTAAAATGCTACGGAGCCGATGATGTTCGCGAAGGTGTAGCTATCATGTGGAAAGAAGGTGTAGACGTATCTATCACCGGTAACTCTACTAACCCGACTCGTTTCCAACATCCGGTTGCAGGTACTTACAAGAAAGAACGTGTTCTTGCAGGTAAGCCTTATTTCTCAGTTGCATCAGGTGGTGGTACAGGTCGTACTCTTCACCCGGACAACATGGCTGCCGGTCCTGCTTCTTACGGTATGACGGACACTATGGGTCGTATGCACTCAGACGCTCAGTTCGCCGGTTCTTCATCAGTTCCTGCTCACGTGGAAATGATGGGATTCCTGGGTATCGGTAACAACCCGATGGTAGGATGTACAGTGGCTTGTGCGGTTGACGTGGCTACTGCTTTGAGCAAGTAATATAATACATTGCTAATATATAAATCCCTGTAACCATTGCAGTTATAGGGATTTTTATTTCCAGTAATTTCATTCGTTTAACTGATGACCCACCCCCTCCTATTTTTCAATATCAATCAAAAGTATTGCAAATAATTGTCTAAAATTACGGAATGAAATTGGTTCTTTAAATCATAAATCGGTTATACAATTAAGAGTTGGTTTAGGATAAAAGGAGGTCAAAACGAAGATTATTTATATGCAATCTGGCATTTTTGAAAATTTAAAAACAAGCAAAATTCAACAACCTGTTTTATCCTGCATATACTCAAAGAACGATTATCATAATATAAAATTGACGAGCAAGAAAAACTAGATCAAATCCCTGTATCTTAAATATTATCAAAAAAAGGAAGGCTGTTTTCACGCCTCCTGTCTGTCCGCACAATTATATAATCCCGTATTTGCAGTATCTCACAGAAGGTAGAGTTAGCTGATGCCTAACATGATAGCCCCTTTACCTAGTTGTTTTCGGTCTGTTCGAACTAATATACATTTTAATATCAGACTTCCCCTGCCAAATTCACATCAAAAACGAGGTTTTACAAATTTGTCATCTGGAGATGTAAAAGACAACCCCGGAACAGAACGGCGGATATCTTTATAGGCATGTTCTTTAATCAGTGAATAATCTGTAGCATCCAAAGCATAGTAATAATCATCTTTATCTGTCGATAACTTTACAGTCCAGTCAAACATATTTCCAAAGATGGTCAACTCATCTTTGCCGGATCGAAACCGGGGAGAGCTGATTTCACCAAACTTCCATCACTATTGATAATATAAAAATGATGCTTGCTATCTACCATATACCCCAAAGTCCGACGGCTACGGAATTCAGTAATAAACACATATTCCGGCAAGACTCCTTCAGGCAACTGAATAGCTTTCACATACGGACGTCCTTTGGTGCACTTCAGATGGAACAATTTATGGTTGGCATCTAAAACCAGATATCCCTCATCATAGTCTTTACGAGTAGTTGGATTGCCCGAAGCATAGCATGCAGGAAAAGCAAACCCTTTCTGAACCAGCATATCCGTAAACAATTTACTTTTCGCCTCATCGATACAATTCGTTTCCATACGAATAAATTCTATACCTTTATCGGTAAAACGGAATGCATCTTCGGGCATTTTCAAATCCACGTTTGGACATGGACTCCATCAGAAAATAGAGTCCTGTCTGGGGAGCATTGATGGCTGACGGCACACTCTTGAAAGTAAAGTTTGTCAATTGAATATCTTTCGGACTAACTGCCTTACCACAAATGGTATCAGGGAAACGTTCGTCCGCCGTAAGCTGGCGCACATAGAGAGAAGGCAACAAACTGTCTACCTGCTGTTGTGTATATGTATTGCCTTTCGTATCATAGCGGTGAAGTTGCTTATTCTCATCTAGTTGTGTAATAACAAAATCACCAAGTACGGAACTATACATAGTAAAAGGAGTTTTGACAGGCTTCAGTGTGAGAAAAGCATAACACCAAGCAACTGCCATACAAGCAGGACAGCTACGGTAATATAAAAAAATATTTTGCTGAATCGAATCATGTTTGTTTGATTTTTTAATAATAAACATTCAATTAGTCTTGCTTACCGGCCTTGAACCGTACCACAGAAATCCACGAAAGAGAAGCGGCAAGCAACGTATAAAGTGTCAGACAGGGCAAGAAACTATTATATGCCTCCGCTCCCGGAGCCAGAAAGTAGACACGGAAAATCAATGCCGCAATAATCAGATTCAAAACCCTGCGCTTCCATGTGGGTTCCAGGCAAATCCATGAAACAAGCAGATAACCGGCAAATCCGGCAAAAAACCATGGAGCCGCAGATAATAAAACACGCTGCACCAACTCACTTGTAAAATGTTGTGGCAGATAAACTCCCATCATAATAAAACTCATAGCAAAACAGGTCACCAGTGCAAGTACGCCATAGGCCAACATTGACATGACCATTTTCTTCTGTGAATAAGGCAAATGCAAAGTAAGCTTCAAACACTTACGTTGCATCTCGGGGAAAAACTGTACGGCAGCAAGCAAGATACCGATAAGTAAAGGGACAAATTGCAACAAATCAATAAATATAGCATCCTTCTGGACCATCACTACCCATAAATGATCGATTCCCTGTATGGCAATGGTACGGCCAATACGAAGCATGGAATATCCTGTGATCCCTATCATAAAAAGAGTTGCCAGCAACCAATACCAACGCGTTTTATCCACTCTTTATAAAATATGGCTTGTATCATATTTCTTCTATTTAGTTTACATATTAATACTTCCGGTAAGACCGATAAAGGCATCTTCCAGACTTACATTTTCGTGCTGCAAACCAGTAAAGGGAACTTGACTTTCCTTCAACAGTTTCTCCACATCCACGGGAGGCAAAAAGGAGTACGTTTCCAAGGTTTGACGAATGACAGCCGGATGATAGCAAGTTGCCGGCAACTGAGGCTGATAACCCTCGGGCACAGTACAAGTATATCTTCTCAGCTCTTTCATCAACGTTTCAATAGGCTGTTGAATAAGGATAGAGCCATAATCCATAATAATACAATCATCAATCAACCGCTCCATATCCTGAATAATATGGGAAGTCAGGAAAACAGTCTTGTTCTCGGAACGGGCATAATCACGTAAATAATCCACAAAAAGACGGCGATAGCCCGGATCAAGTCCTAAAGAGAAATCATCCAGAATCAACAACTCCGGATTTTGTGCCAGGATCAGTCCCAATGCCACTTGCGAACGCTGTCCGTTCGACATTCTTGAGATACGTTGCCCCGGAGCTACCTTCAATTTATTCATCAAGTCATAATAAGCCTCCTTTTTCCATTGTCCCGGATAAAAAGAAGCATAAAACTTTTCTATTTGTGTGATATTCATAAACTGATATTGAACATGACCTTCCAGCAATAAACCGATATTCCTGCGTAAAGCAGGATTCATGGTCTGAATGTTCTCACCAAAGATGCGACATTCGCCTGAACGCGGCTGAAGATAACCGCTCAATATATTAATGGTTGTCGTTTTCCCTGTACCATTTTACCCAACAACCCCAAGATACGCCCTTGAGGAACTTCAAAACTCAAGTTCTCATAAATCTTGCGTTGACCGTAATAATGGGTCAGGTTCTTACATTCTATAATTGCACTCATGCTTTATAAATCATTTTTCGTTTGCTATTAGAAACACGCCAGGAAAAGAATAGGAATCAAGATACCGGCCACCAACTCGATTCCTCCTCTGCCCCACAATCCTTTAGGACCTTTATCATCACTATACCGCTGACAGTGATAATAATCAGACAGACAGCAAAAGCATCGGCAAACCAAGTCCACCACTTACCCGGATTGAAATGGAGTTGTACCATGGAAGAGATCAGCGGACGGCGCTTCACCCCCTCGTAGACAGCATCTTTTGTCCGGGTGTTAATCACCAGACTTGAGCCTCCTTTCAGAAAAACCTTAATCAGATCCGGTTCCGGGTAATAATATTTAGTAAAATTTCCGGCTTCGCCCAGCGGTTCCAACAAAGTCAAAATCATCTTCTCATTAACTTTGCTCTTGTCCGACAGATCCTCTGTTATTTTATATTCCGTTCGTGTAACTGTATAATGGGGATTTATGCTATCCCTATGGTTCATCACGATACCCGAAATAGCATAAATCAAAATCATTCCCGCAAAGAAGAAAGACAGATCACGATGGATGATCCGGCTCCACTTGCGGAATGCAGTACCTTTATTCTGCGATTTCATAAGAACTGGCTTCCATATAGTAGAATGACAGATAATCTTTTCCGGTAGCAGCTTTTCTTTCTGCTATCTTTGCGCGAAGTCCGCAATACGGGCTTCAGGGGTGCTGGCTGTTTCACCGCGTGCTTTTTTTTCCGAATCACACCCGGCAGCAGTTTCTCCATGAGATTTTTCAGTCTGTGCTTTCAGTTTAGCCTCCCAGTTTTGCAAGTAAGCTTCATCTACGCTGTTCCTTTAACGTTCCGGTCACTGTGACAATAGCGTTGATGCATTTGGTATCAAACGAGCCCAAAGGTCCGGCTTCCACACGAATCGTTTTGGTATCATCACTACCCATCAGGAATATTTTTGTAGCTCCGTGCTTGCAGGTATGTGTGCAGATTCCTTCGATAGTCACCTCCTTGTTGGCCAGTGAATCGGCATGCACCAGCAGATTATCGATGCTCAATGCCGCCGGAGCCGCCTGCTCCGTTTTTTCAGACTGGCTCTGTTTGTTACTGTTTCCACAAGAAGTAGTAGTTACTAAAGCTGCCATTAAGGTTGCAGCGACCATAAACTTAATTTTCATATGCTAACTGTTTTTATTTTTTAAAAAAAGATGCCCAATGAACAAACGGCATACTGGGCCGTTCCGCATTTTTTATAATATGCCGCCTGCCATTGAACAGACAAAGACAGGTTATATTGTTTCATGATGGGATAATCCCCTTGCAGACGAATCCCCACCATACTATAACTATCAGATAAATAGTCAATATTTGCCAATAAAGTCTGGGCGGACGACTTCGCGGTATTCAATCTCGGTAAAGAATATTCAGCCGATAAATTGGCATAATATCCACCGTTAGCTTCTGCGGTCAATCGTAGCAGCCTCTTCTGATACAGCAAACGGGCACGCAAAGAACTCTCCAAAACAGACAAGTGAACAAACCGGGATACGGCGTTGTAATCCGTTTCCAACCGATGGTAGATTATGTTTGGGACAATTGCTCCTCCCCATACACCTTTATCGGTCAAAAGCTTCTCCCACAAACCACTTACGGCAATCCGACTATTCGTGACCTTCATTCCCGGAGATGTACTAATTAATGCTCCATAGGAGCTTCCGCCCGCCTCTCCGTAAATATTCTCCATTCCTTTACGAACTATATAGCCTGCATCCAGTTTCACAGCAAGGTGTTCTGCCTGCTGAAGTTCCCGCATCCAGGTCACGTTTCCTTTCAAATCAGTCGTATTCAATTCCAGCAAAGTGAGATTATTGGCATTGCTCAATTTCTTGTCCATTGACATACGGTCAATTGAAACTGTGGCCGATATCCCCTTTTCCGTATCAACTGGCAGAATGCCTATGCTTCCTCCCCACCGGATGCCTTGATGCTTCGTCCCGGTCTGGTTTCCGGCGAAACGCACATAATCCATGCCCAATCCCAACATATGGTATACCGAAGTAGAGCCTTTATCTGCAAGGAATGAAATCTCACTTTTCTGCTGATAAAGCCGGAAATCTGCGGAAACTCCCAAACGATATGTCCCCAGACGATATCCTGCTCCCAAAGCAAAAGAGAGATCGGAAGCTGTATTACGTGGACGCGGATCTTTATCCCGATAATTATGAGACGCTCTGTAACCACCGGTGATTCCCCATGTCCAGGAACCTGACTCACTGGCGTAACCTCCATTGAAATAATAAGTTTCTCCCTTCAGGAAACCACCAATGGAATCACCAGTCACGTAAGGAGCGATCAATTTCCAGTCTATATTTTCATTCCATAACACATTCTCCTGCTTCTCACTCCTGTATCCTGCTGAACCGAATACACGATCACGTTCCGAAAGAATAACGAAGGAATTGACATCTACCCCGATACGGTATCCTTATCACCTTCCTGTTTCAAAGATGCTTTTCCTTTATCATGATAAGCTCCATTTACGTCCAGCCTTGTCCATATATACGGAGTATAGTAATAATAAAGTGCCGGATTCTGCCATATCTCGCCACGAAATCCAGTCGCAAATGAAGCGGTACGGATTACCTTATCGGACAGGGAGAGTGTGTCGGTAGTCTGCCCGAAGGCTTCCTGCCGACTCTCCACAAATAAAGCAATCAGCAACATAATGATAATTCGGATTAGCATCATGAATAATAAAGATTTATATATCAATAAGACGGATTCAATTATTTGTTAAACAGGCTCGGAGTAGCCGCAGGTGTGAAATCAACGGTAGAGTTATTTGTATCCTGCAATACTTCCCGATCACCATCCTTGTAGGCGGCTTTACGCATTACGCACTTTCCGATGTTTTCTGCAACGGTATTGTTCATACCGATATAAGTATGCCCCATATCCAGCCCGGTAGAGGTTACATTCCACTGCCATTCATTGGAAGCACCTACATTTACAGCATCAATCACCCATTCATTGGGGAACTTATATTTGCTTTGCGGTTTACTGGCTGTTCCATTTTGCATAATATACGTATAGTTGTATGCATAGTCTGAAATATACTTTTCTTTAGTCATACTTTTGGGTAATCTGCCAATAGCATAAGCGCGATTTCCCTGTTTATTCAACACCCAGATAGTTTTGGAATAACAATAATAAACATCTAGATTGGGAACAGCCGGATTATCCACATCTTGCTTTGATTCAATATACCACTCAAAATTGGCTTTACTTAAATCTATAGAATTCGGATTAGCCTCTTTATGATTGATCGCATTGTCACAAAGGATAAAGGATTCTCCCGGTTGTACCGGATAATCTGTTCCACTGCCCGGTACTGCTACAACAGAGCCTACCGCAATAGCTTCATCCATGATATCCGGATCTACCGATTGATATTTCTGAGTAGTTTGGAATTGTGATTCCATAAATATCAATCATCCGCATACAAAACTTTATCCGAGTTATTATAGATACGTATATACTGGTCGCCATTATATTGCTTACCTGCTTCATTATAGGTTCCGGGAATAAATATCTCGGCAATCACAAAATCAGGATCACCTGTATTGAGTACATGAACCTTCAGTTCCAGCTTGTACGACCCTCCAGATACGGCCACATTCTGTTGTACTCCCTGTACATCGACTTCCACCGGAGTTCCATTCTGTGAGTAAGTTCCCTTACCAATGAAAGTTACATTATACAACCCGTCCGCCAGTTCAATACTCTGAGCCGGATAGGTAATGTCTGTCTTGACAGATGTATTTACATTTTCAAAAGTATAGGTTCCACCGGTCAGTTGCAGCCCCTCGATAGTTGTATCTACAGTAGTGGTAATACCTACAGTGGATATGCTCACTTTGTCATCATCACTACATGCGGTAAATCCCAGCATTGTCACAAAAAGGACTAACATTGTCAATTGATTCTTTTTCATCTTCATCTCTATTTTATTGTTCATTTACTAAAAGGTTAAGTTCATTTCCATACCGAAATAAGGCGATTCGGACGTTCTCCGTTGCAGTACGCCCCGTAACGTATAATCAGGATAAATACCCAAAAGCCGGTTTACATAAAAAGCCAGATTCAGATACTTACCGATCCGTTTACTCGCCTTCAAATTGATATCCATATAAAAAGGCACGGTAGTACGCTCAAAATAAGTGGCTGAATATTTCTCCACCAGATGCTGTAACTGAATATTGTTTTATCCTCTTCGCGAAACGGATGCGTTTCACCGGATTGATCTATATAGCTTACTGGCACGCCATTATTCCACAAGTTCCGTCTGTTGGTATACCAAGTGCATTGTGCCGACGTAGAGAAAGTAAGTCCCAAACGCTGTATATAGGTATCAAACATAAAGTTCGTATTGAATGCCTGGCTTTCTGTTCCGTTGTCCCCATTGTACAATCCCACATATTTCAGCTGTTTATTGTCCAACAATATAGAAGAGGCCTTATATTGAGGAGAATCCGAATTATAAATTGTCTTTATCCAGGCTCCATACATAGTGACGCGAGTCTTGAGCGATTCTATTCGTTTGGAAGCGAACTGAAACTCCACTCCTTCTTTACACACCTTCATTACATTACCTTGTGTGGAATACACATCCAGATTATATTCATTTGTATAAGTCAACTGAGAAAGTTCTGGAGGAGCCGTCAATGCTGATCCGTCGATACTAGCAGGATCATATAGTTTATATGCCAATGACCTATAATAAGTGATATCATCAAAAGCATTATTCATCCGTTCGCGGAAATAAGTTATCGACAGGCGGTTTCCCTTATAGCTGACGTCGGCCCGCACTTCCCATTTCATGTTACGTGCTGGTTCCAATTGATAGTTTGTATTATCCCATTTATATGTCATCATATTGATACGGCGATAATCCGGATTGGTATGGTAATAATTCAACTGAATCAAATCTACATACTTAAAATCCGGATATAGCTGTGCGGTGTCGGCATACGGCTGATCCAGCCCAAACCTCCCGAAAAGGAAACATCCCATCCGTTTGATACCGGTAAACTCCATTGCAAGTCCAGACGAAGATCGGGATATATCTTGCCCTGCATCTTATATTTAGTGTCCAGCCCCAATAAAGACTGCAAACGGATACCAGCCGTAAAAGCCAATTTATGTCTATTTACAGGAAGATTCAACACCTCCTCGGCATAGAAGGCGAAAGGTTGCAGCTCCGGTATATCCTTAAAACGGCGAGGCCGTGTACTCAAACTTTCACTGATGGGCCGTGTCACATCGAATACCTGGCCTTCTCCCAAATTCTTCTGATAATTCCATTCCATCCCCATATTCATCGCATTCTGTAATACCCCCAACGGGAAAGCCAACCGCGTACGGGCGGAAGCCGTAACATATAAAGGTTTACCATCAATATCCATCTGTGCCACATAATTATAAGGTAGATAGATGCCATCAAACTCTCCGGTTTCTGTCTGAGTAGCAATAGCTGCCGGACGATTCAGAGAAACGGACTTTATTTCACGCATCTTCTCCCACTGCTGACTGACAGAAGTAGCCACACCAACCTCACGAATCCATAAATGGGCCGGAAACTTCATGCTCCATTTCCCCGCTATCTTCAGGCTGTTAAAGTCCGATTTATAAGAATCTTCCTTTACTGTCGCATCTTTATCCCTCTTCGCATCATCAAACGAGCCGGTATAATCGGAACTGATATTCCAATGAATATTACGTTCATTCCATAACCATTTGCCATCCAAGCGGGCGGAAGCAGTAAGGCGAGTGTAATTTTTCACACTGTTACGCGGATCTATTTTGGACTCCAAATAGTTTAAATCAGCATTCAACACATAACGCCCGTTCCCATCCAGCCGAATTCCCTTGCCTACAGAAAACAGTTTACTGGTTTTATCAGCCTTAAAACGCGCAGACAAGGGGCTCTCATTCATTTTACGCTGAATGATTACCGCACCGTTTGCCACATTACCATAAGCCACGGAAGGAATGCCACGAATGATTTCCACCTTCTCAATATTATCGGTTGAGATGGTACGCATATCTATCCCTTTTGACATTGTGCTCGTTGCATTCACTGCGGAAGTACTGTTTGGCATATATTGCAGATTCGCATCCGTATTCTGGGAGATACCATCAATATAAAATCCAACTCCCAATGAAGAGATATCCTCCGTCTTACCTGTTTCACGTATCCGGATCAGATTGGCCTGCCCCATCTGAGGATCAGCCGACTTTCCTCCAGGTACTAATTCCATCAAGTCACTGAAACTGCTGGCTGAAGATGTTTCATGGCTGTACGGTCAACGATAGAAGCGCTGGTAGCGCGTTTTGATTCAGAAGCGGTCACCACTACCTCGTTCAGCGCCATGACCGAAGGTTTTAAATAAAAGATTGCTGAAATATCCCCAATGACCTTCACTTCTTTTTCTGTAGAATCATATCCTAAATAGGATACAATAACCCGATAAGTTCCAGGATGGATATGTAGAAGTTCAAAATGTCCATTCGCATCTGTTATTCCCCCATAAACAATCTGCTTATCCACAAACAATTGAACTGTAGCGTAATCCAACGCTTTATGAGTCTGCTCATCCAGTACAGTTCCCCGAAATACAAATGTCTGCCCCCATAAAAGAGACACATTGCTACAAATTATAAATAAAAAAATATATGCAATCTTACAAATCATTTCATTCTCTATTGGTTTGCAAAATTACAATTCATAAAAGCTCGGCACAATCCCCATTTCTAGGTATATACTAAATTATACATAGATCGGAGATACCTACATGACGGTATACAATTTACAAATAAAATCACTTTCACCTAAACTTTATATTCACATTTTTTTTCAATGATAAGATAAATACATCTACTTTTTACCTATTTCAATGGGGAAATGCCACGCCATATAAATACAGTTCATTATCAACATATTACCCCATAAGCAATGGTATGAAAGCATAATGGCATACAACTTTATATTACAAATCCATTGGCAGAATATTTATATCCGGCAGTCAAGGCACATCAGGTTTATTAAGTAATATCTATCCTTCAAATATTAAATTAAGCAAATGAAGAAAAGCAACTGCAAAAAACACTATATTTGTGAAAATGAATTCAAATTAAACAGTTAGATTATGGGTACTTTAGGTTGCATCAATAACATGATGAGAAGAGATAAAGAAAATCGTGAACTACGAAAGGCAGGAAAGGAACGCTTGAATGAAACTAGAAACCGACTGATTGATTTGAACAAAAAAGGGCACTCCTCCCATCTATCCCTTGAGCAATTAGAAGAGATCAGAATAAAAACGCAAGAAAAAGAAGAAGCGGAAACCCACCAGCTCTTCAAAATAAAATTAATCATGTTAGGCATTGTTCTAATAGCAGGAGTTCTGATATGGATAGGAATTACTTTTCTTTAAAATTCCACTCTTCTATTTTTCTTTCTTATTCCTTGAAAAAACCAATAAGAATTCTTATATTTGTGATACCAACTTGGAATAACCTTAAAAACAGATAGATATGAAAAGAATATTATTACTACTGGTTTTATGTTTAAACATAAGTATGGTGCTTGGACAAGAGTATAAAAATTGGGAAAAATATGATATAGAGGGATTCTATATTATTGCCAAATCAAAAGCAGAAGCCAAGATTAGCAAAAATGTATTGAGGGAGGGAGCAGATTATTATATCCTCACCGAAATGGATGACCAAGTATTCCCATCTGGTGTCAGCAAAAAAATAACTCCCAAACTCTATAAATTAAAAGATACTGAAATATACATATTTTTCAGCTTTCCTCCTTTCCTATTTGATGCCGATAATGGAATGATAGAGATTAAAGACAATAAAGGAACTTTTTTCAAAAAGCCAACACAATAAACATCAAGATACTCCATCACCAATATCTTCATCAACCACATTCATTATCCCTAAAGATGAAGAGGGAAAAGTATGCTATAAACATACACCATCCACAAAAGAAATAATATAAATTAAAATACCATGCCTAAAATTACAAACTGGCGGTTATAGCCTCAGCCAAATCTTCATAACTTGCCAACGGGTTATCCGTGAAAACACTACGGATAACCAACTCTTTATCTATGACATAAACACGAGGTATTCCCGATTTAGCAAACTGATAGTATACCGTGCGGTTTTCTTGGGCCGAATAGGGCAAGGTCAAATGATTTTCGTCCCAATAACGGACAATCTCTGCCGAGCTCTCTTCCCTGCTAATACAAACCATCCGGATTCTTCGACCGTAATCCGTATATATTTTTTGCAGCACAGGAAGTTCTTTCCGACAGTCCGGACACCCCGTATGAAAAAACACAATCAAAGAAACCTCTCCTTTCAGAGTTTCGGAAGTTATTATTTGTCCATCATCCATTACCACAGAGAAAACAGGAATGCTCTCTCCTGTTTGTAAATCAACAGTACCTTCCTCCACATCATCATCAATACACGCCGTACACATTACACAGGTCCAAAGCAGAAAACAGACCGTTTTTATCCAATTCTTCATTTTCATTCCCATTTTTCTTCTTTACAAAGATAACATGATTTCATGAAATTACTACTTTGCAGCATGAAACAAGAATTAAAAGAAAACCAAGGACTACCTGCCTCCTTACTTTGGACGCTAGCAATTATTGCGGGAATCTCCGTTGCCAATTTATATTATAACCAACCTTTATTAAACCGCATCAGCCGTGATCTCCAAACATCCGAGTTCACCGCCAACCTGATAGCAATGATTACCCAAATAGGTTATGCCATCGGATTGCTGTTCATTATTCCTTTGGGAGATTTATTTAAAAGGAAACCATTATTCTAATCAATTTCACAGTCCTGGTCGTTTCATTACTAACCATCGCACTGACTCCCTATATCCATCTCATTTTATTTGCCTCTCTACTGACCGGCATTTGTTCGGTGATGCCACAAATCTTTATCCCCATAGCTGCCCAATTTTCCACTCCCGAAACCAAGGGAAAAAATGTAGGTATGATTGTATCGGGATTGCTGACAGGTATCCTGGCCTCGCGCGTAGTAAGCGGAATTATCGGTGAATATTTAGGATGGCGGTTCATTTTCTTTGTGGCAGCCGGGATGATGGTGATATGTGTCATCATCATCATGCGTGTACTACCCGACATGCCGTGTAATTTCAAAGGCAGATACAGTGATCTGATGAAATCCTTGTTTTCATTGGTTATGGAATACCCCCAGTTGCGTATTTCTTCCTTACGTGCCGGAATTGCTTTCGGCTCATTTCTTGCTCTATGGACTTCATTGGCATTTAAGATGGAACAAGCCCCTTTTTTTGCGGGAAACAACATTGTAGGGTTATTGGGATTATGCGGCATAGCAGGAGCTCTCACCGCCTCGTATATAGGAAACTATGTACAGGTTTTGGGAGTCAAACGACTGAATTACATCGGTTGTGGTTTGATATTTTCAGCGTGGTTCTCGCTTTATTCCGGTCAGAACTCCTATGTGGGAATCATCATCGGAATTTTTATCATAGATATAGGCATGCAATGCATCCAATTGAGTAATCAGACTACGATTTTCTCTCTTAGCCCGAGGCGGCCAACCGTATCAACACCATTTTTATGACGACCTATTTTATTGGCGGTTCCATAGGTACACTTCTTGCCGGAATATTTTGGCACTGGTTTGGATGGCAGGGAGTAGTAGGAACAGGTATCACACTGGCAACCTGTTCCTTTATGATAAATATCTTTTCAAAAAAATAAATCAGGAATCCATATCGCTTAGATGCAATTCCAGCGCCTTGACCGAAATATAAATCTCGCGCACAGAAATCCCCAAAGAAATAATGAGCAGCACAAGCGCCAGTCCAAAAATATATACGGATATAAGGTAGAACTGTATATACATTAAAAACATACTGACCACACAAAGCAACAAACTTCCGATACCTGTCACCTGCATGGCACGTGTCAGATAAAGACGCTTGCGGAGATTAGCAATCTGTGCTGCTGTCACAGCCGAATGATTCTCACGATATTGGTCCTTCAACGTACGCACTAATTGAGCGTATGAAAGAAAACGATTAGTATATGCCAACATAATCAGCGATATGGCAGAAAATAATAAAGCAGGAGTTGTTAAATCTATTTCCATTTTATAGGTATTTCAAAGTTAGAATATTGCAAAGATAAAGTAAATATCCCGATATTCTCCTTCCTTTTTACAATGAAAGGAATATCTTTGCAATAAAAATAATTCAAATAAACTAATATGCAAACCATAAAATTATACATAAAAGATTGGTTGGCTATCCATCCTTACATCCAACAACAGGCTACAGACAGATATTTTGTCGATCTGGCTAACCGATTATACTCCACTTGTACGATAAGAGAGATTCCCGAATCCATAAAAAAGAAATTATGTCTTTACACCGCTGCCTATTTTGAAGATGTCATTTCAGGTTTAGGTCTATGGCAAGCATTCATCAAAAAACATCTGGAACTATATGATACGTCACTTCCTTTCTATACCATCGGCCGGATTATATAAAAGATGAGATCAATGAAGAAGATATCCGCTTCATCATTTGGAACACTTTAGAGAAGGCTCCATATAAACATCCGTATATCAATCCGATGGACAGGAATATCGAAGAAACCTCGCATTCATTTTTCCGGATATTGGATGAAGAGTATGAAACGGCTCCCGCCAATGACACGTTACAGGATTTCTTTATGGACTTCAAAGGAAAAGAGAACGCAAACCATAAACTACGCTGGCTGTTCGGACATACTTATCTCACAGAACCATCTGTACAAGAATATATTGCACAGGTTACAGAAACCGACAAATTCATCATTCCATGTGGCCCCCTTGCCCTGTTTCTTCATGAATGGATTGACCTGCTGACCAACGGAGAAACCGAATGTTGGGAAGAGATAGAAGGACTATACCCTGCCATTCCCGAAATATCGGATGAAATGAAGGAAAGGAACCACCATACCTATCAATTGTTCACGCAAGGCACAAACGGTGCCCGTATCGTATATCTGGAAGGATATAAGGAACTACACCGTTTCCTTACCCAAGTATTACAATGGCCGGACGATTCCAATCACACTTTGCCCCAAATGAAGGAACATAAGGATTCATCATGATGGTGAATTCCGAAAAAGGTATTCTACTGGCGAAAGATATATGCAAATACATCAGTGACCCTCTTAACCCGATGTATGATGCCGCAACGGCTGCCCAAGAGGCATTCAGCCTGCTTACTATCCCGACCAAATGCCCACCGGACCTGATGGAATATGTAATAAACAACCACTATATCCCCGATGCACAATTCCCCGAATTTGGTGAAAGAACTGGTTCAAAAGAATGCGGACTTTATAGCCCGCAACTCCTTATTATATTACTACAGGGGAGATTAGACTCTCCCCACCGCTACTTCGTTCACCAAAGATCTACTTTCAGCAAAGTCTTTCACATTTTGCAGAGTAGTATGAGCAATATTCGTCATTGCTTCTTTGGTAAAGAATGCCTGATGAGAAGTCACAATCACATTGTTGAAAGACAAAAGACGGGCTAAAGTGTCATCATCAATAATCTTGTCGGACTTATCTTCATAAAAATAAGGCTCTTCTTCCTCGTATACATCCAGACCGGCATATCCTACCTTTTTAGTCTTCAGTCCCTCTATCAAGGCATTGGTGTGAATCAACTGCCCACGCCCCGTATTGATAATCATCACTCCGTCTTTCATTTTACTGATGGAATAATCATTAATCAGATACTTTGTCTGTTCTGTCAAAGGACAATGCAGGGAGATGATATCCGAACTATGATAAAGTTCATCCAAAGTACAATAAACCACCTGATGTTCACGGGCAAAATTGTAATCGGGATAAAGATCATATGCAAGAACATTCATACCGAATCCACGTAATATCTGAATTAAAATCTTGGCAATCTTACCCGTACCGATAATTCCGGCAGTCTTGCCATGCATATCAAATCCCATAAGCCGTGCAGGGAGAAATTCCCGTCACGTGTCCGCATTGTAGCACGGGGAATCTTGCGGTTGAGTGATAACATCAACGCCACCGTAAATTCGGCAACGGCATAAGGTGAATAAGCCGGTACCCGTACCACTTCATCTTACCTGCCGTTGCCGCTAAATCCACATTATTATAACCTGCGCATCTTAAAGCCAGCAGTTTAACACCATTATCCGCCATTGCCCGGATAACTTCGGCATCAGCCGTATCGTTTACGAAGATACAAACCACATCCACTCCTTTGGTCAACACCACGTTATTCATATTCAAATGGCCTTTGTAATACCTGATATCAAAGCCAAACTTCTCATTAGCCTCCGTAAACGAGCGTTCGTCGTAGGGTTTCGTGTCGTAAAAAGCTATTTTATAAGCCATAATTGTTTTTCCATTTATAGTTCATATAAATAACAAAAACACGGCCCCTACTGTTCACATACTGACTTATAGTTTTTTCAGTTCCATGTACAGGCGCTGTACAGGAAGCCCCATCACATTGAAGTAACTACCTGAAATACCACGGACACCAATGAAACCTATCCACTCTTGTATACCATAAGAACCAGCCTTATCCATCGGCTTGTAAACCCGGATATAATAATCGATCTCCTCATCGGACAATTCTGCAAACGTTACTTCTGTCACAGCTGAAAACTTCGCTGAGCCCCGACGGTAGTCAGACAAACTCCGGTTATCACCTGATGGGTCTTGCCGGAAAGCTTCCACAACATTTGCCGTGCATCATCCTCGTTATGAGGCTTGCCCATGACTACACCATCCAACCATACAATGGTATCGGCAGTAATAATCAATTCGTCCGGATGCATGGTATTCCGGTAAGCAGCCGCCTTTTCGCAAGCTATATACAAAGGGATTTCCTCTGCTTTCAATGTATCCGGATAGGTTTCCTCTATGCCGGGTAGTGTTTTTACTTCATATTTTATACCTAAGCCGGATAACAATTCTTTGCGGCGCGGAGAATTGGAAGCAAGGATTATTTTATATTTTTCTAAATTTTCCAACATAACTTTTCTTTATTTCATTACCACCCGAAGGCCTTTTCATGAGCCATCCATTTTCCTTGAGCCTTCAAGACCTGTTCCACCACGTCACGGCCACATCCATATCCCCCGTTACGATGAGAAATATAAACAGCTGTTTCCTTTATCTCAGGTGCCGCATCAGCAGGACAACAAGGCAGCCCACACAAACGCATCACTTCATAATCGGGAATATCATCGCCCATATAGAGTATCTCCTCATCCTGCAATCCATATTTTTCCTTCAAATGGGCATACTCCCGGGTCTTCACCGCAGCAGCCAGATAGACATCTTTGATACCCAGCCCCTCATAACGCTTACGCACCGCCTCGGTATTTCCACCGGTAATGATGGCAACATGCAGCCCGCATTTCACAGCCAACTGCAATGCATACCCATCCTTGATATTAACCGTACGCATGGGTTCACCATTGGGGTGCAAATAAATAGTTTCCGCACTCAATACCCCATCTACATCAAATACCAATGCCTTTATTTTCTTTAAATCATAGTTTATCATACCACTTATGAGTTCTTTCCCTCTTTATTTGCCTGAATGACAGACAAAGGGAGATTATGAATACTTTTACTTATCTTTTCGTACAATTCCTGCAAAGACTCCTCATCCGCCAACATCTCCAAATGTTTGCTTATTACGTTTTCATCGTAGCGTACAGCCGGACCTGTCTGCGCCTGTGTGGGAGAAAGTTCATGTACTTTGCCGGCAGTTTCGTCTATCAGCGGAAGCATCACTTCAAAAGGAATCCCCTGCTTTTCCAGTATATGTGAACTTAATGCATACATATGGTTTGCAAAATTACAAGCAAAGACTGCCGCCAGATGCAATACCTACGTTGCCCGGAAGTCACTTCATACACTTTAGGACTGAGACGAACTGCACCATACGCAGCAATTCCACTTCTGCCGGAGCAGATGCTTCTATAAAAAAAAGGTACAGTATTGAAATCCACTTCACGCTGCTTGCTAAAAGTCTGCATAGGATAAAGTACCCCATAGCGTTTTACCAATCCCTTCCATAAATCCATAGACATACTACCCGCCGTATGTACAAACAAGGCCTGCTCCCTTCCTTTCACCAATACAGGAGCCAATTGTCGCAAAACTGCATCTTTCAGCGCTACAATATACAAATCGGCATCCCGACGTATCTCGTCCGGCACAATAGTGTAGTCTACTGAAAGTCTGGCAGCCAATGCAGAAGCAGATTCCTCTGTACGGCTGTATACCTGCAAGATAAGACACCCCGCCTTTTGTAAAGCAATTCCCAGATGGGTTGCCACATTGCCAGCTCCTATCAGAACTATTTTCATCATCGGGTCGAAACTAAATATAAAATAACTCCCACCAGCAACAAAGCCGCCGGCAACAAATAAGCAGACATCTGTCCCAACAAAGCTATCACCAAACCGATATTCAATATCAGCCATATACCCGTCAATACAATTCCTACTGACTTATCAGCTTGAACCAAAGGAAAATAACAGCTGCATACAGTAACAGATTGTCTTTCTGCATAACCCATGGCAACCCGTGTGAAGCAAATCCTATAAACTTATCGATCAGATAAAGCATCCCCATCACAATGAGAAACACCGCAGAAGCTTTATACGTATCCTTATGATTGACAGCAGCCACGTTTACTTGCCTCCATATTTATTAATGTGAATTTTCTCCCATTGTAAATGCTCCTCATTAAAAGGCTTGCGTTCCATACCCTTATGCCCTACCGCTATAATGGAAACCACCTGCAACTGCAACGGAATATCAAGCAACGTATGCACGTATTCACCCGAGGGCATCCCGGTAGCGGTAAAACGTTCACGCACCTGTATCCAACAACTTCCCAACCCCAAATCTTCTGCCTGCAACTGGATCATTATGGAAGCAATTGACGCATCTTCAATCCAGACATCACTAGCCAACGGATCAGCCATCACAACTACAGCCATAGCAGCATCCGCTAGGAAAGCCGCCCCCATCTCCTTACAATGGGAAAGTTTTTCCAACATATCCTTATCATCTACCACAATAAACTGCCAGCAATTACTACGTTTAGAAGACGGAGCCATCAAAGCAGCCTTCAACAAAGCAACTACCTCTTCCTGTGTCAACTCTTGATCCGTGAACTTACGCATGCTGCGTCTGTTCTTTATTAAGTCACTAAATTGTTCCATAATATACCCTGTTAATTTATTTTTCTGCACAAATATACAACTAGAATGTGGATTGATAAACAAAAAACAATAAATTTGCAATTAGAGATGCCTGTCAGATTAAGTACATATCGCAAAGGAAATGCCATTCCCCCTCTGCCGGGAACAAACATTTTCCATTCTACCGAGCTGTTTCATGTCTTTGAAATGACCCGGGGATACGAACCTTTGCTTATCGTAGCCTATATAGGAAACCGTCCTGTAGGCAAACTGCTGGCAGTCATCCGGAAAAGTGTGCGCCTGTTCCCCCCTGCAATCATCAAACGATGCGAAATTTATGGCACAGGCGAGTATTTTGATGAAGAACAGAATAAGGAAGACCTGTTCGGGGAAATATTGGAACATCTCACCAACGAAGTATTATGCAAATCGTTCCTCATCGAGTTCCGCAACTTGGAAAATCCGCTATTCGGATACAAAGCTTTCAGAAAGAACAACTATTTCGCCATTAATTGGCTAAGAGTACGTAATTCACTGCACAGTAAAGCTCCTTACGAACGGCTGAGCATGTCTCGCAGAAGACAAATAAACAAAGCTCTGAGAAATGGTGCCATCATGGAAATAGCCGACAATGAGAAAGATATACAAGATTTCTCACGAATGTTGAAAAAAGCCTATTCCTCACAGATAAGAAAACATTTCCCGGACATCGGCTTTTTCCGGTTATTAGCATGGCAGAACCCGGAAAAAGAATTAGCCAAAGTGTTTCTTGTGAAATATAAAGGCAAAATCATCGGTGGTTCTATCTGTCTTTTCTCAAAAGAAAGTGCCTACCTGTGGTTCTCAGGAGGTATGCGGAAAACCTATGCTTTTCTTTACCCCGGTATTCTGTCCGTATGGGCACCTATTACCTATGCTTACGAAAAAGGATATGCACATTTGGAATTCATGGATGCAGGATTACCGTTCAAAAAGCACGGTTACAGGGACTTTATACTCCGCTTTGGCGGCAAGCAGAGCAGTACACGCCGCTGGTTCCGCTTCAGTTGGAAGTGGCTGAACAAACTCTTGTGCAAATTCTATATTTAACTCATTTTTGTCTTTTTGTCTAAAGTGTTGTGAAGCATCTTGCAAATAAGAAATAAAATTGAAGAAATATTTCTTTATTTAACTCGAAATTACTTTCTTTGTGCAGTTTTATCTGAAAACTTGAGTATAAAACCAAACTATTAAAATTATAAGATCATGAAAATCTCACACATTGAACACCTGGCATTGCCGTAAAGAGCATTGAAGAGGCCCTGCCGTATTATGAAAACGTATTAGGTCTGAAAATGCTACAATATCGAAAACAGTAGAGGATCAG
>ENA-OQHP01000141-OQHP01000141.1-human-gut-metagenome-genome-assembly--contig:-NODE-141-length-23742-cov-2.216981_pt1 | contig 23742 bp, 29 predicted proteins | sample MGYA00242563_ERZ504717 | MGnify/ENA primary metagenome ERZ504717 (study PRJEB26092, sample SAMD00036212) | human gut metagenome | host: Homo sapiens | study: EMG produced TPA metagenomics assembly of... | reverse complement strand
CATCTTTCTTTGAATTTCCCTTACCAAGGCTTGCTGAGTCACGTTTCCCCAACCTCAATCTTTCTCCAGGAATTCCCACTTTCCCTTAAATTCGCCATATCCTCTAGCTGTAGCCAAAAACTTTTTAGGATTCTCTAAAGAATCACTTATCACTGACGCAACTACTTTTATTGTTTTCATACTACACCTCAAATAAACTCAAATATTTTATTTTTTATACATATATCATACACCATCTTTTTTTCTCCTTCATTATCAAAAACTATATATATTGATTTGCCATTAATTTCAGTAATTGTTCCTATTCCATATTTTTTATGTTTGATTTTCTTACCAACAACATCCTCGGGTATTTCTATTTTATGTTCCAACTTCTTCACTAAATTAACTTTTTGCACATAAATAGATTTACCTATATTTTTTTTATTTTCAGCTAATATTTTCGCATATTCTTCATCTACATTCTTTCCACGTGTTTTGTAATCTTCCATATCTTTAAATACAAACATCTGTGGTTTTTCAACATCATTATCCGGTACTGGTTGTACAGGAAACATCCATACTCTACGTGGAATTCCTTCTTCGTCTGACTGTATTTCTGTATATGGTTCCTCTACCAACTCAACTCTACCACAATAAATATACTCTTTTGGATTTATAACTTCAAATAAATGAATATCAATTCCATTATGACCACTTTTAGCCAATGTTGCATTCTGTGCCCACTGAATATCTCGGTCCCCTAACTTACCCATACCGGTATAATGAAGAACCCCTCCAATCCATTTATCATGGTAAAGTCCCTTTGTATAATCTGAAACAATAACCAAAGTATTTGTAGTCTTTGAATGTCTCATTCCTCCCATGTTTCCACACTTAAAAACATTTACAATATCGTTATTTTTTAATATTTGTCCTATTTCTAATCCCGGATTAAATTTCATAAAAACACCTCCATATGTAATCTATACAACATTATCTATCCTGTATATAACTTTTATATAATATTCATTATTTTTTAGTATTTTACTTAAACAGAAATAGTATTTCAAGTATAAACATCTACAACAAAAAAAATTAGTCAAGAATAAACCTTTAATTTTCAAATACATCTATAAATTTCTCTTCGCTTTTATTCATCGCTAAAACAAAATCATCATAACTTCTAGTATTAATTGGTATTTTTAATCCATGTTTTACAACAAAAATATCATTTCTTGCTTGTACATTAGATTCATATTTAGATCCTTTATTCAAAAAAAGTTTTAAATCTTCTCTATCTTCAGTATCTGGATATAAATAATACCCCTGTTTTGCATCAAACCTAAACATATAAGCCAGCAACTGCAAATAATCTTTATTATGTATATTATCAATAGGTTTATATTTTGCATCAGCTATTATATTTTTCTTTGTATTTTTGCTAATAAAATCTGGATAAATTTTCCCTTTATTTTTAGCAAATAGCCATTGTGCTCCTTCTCTCTCCTTATTCATCGGGTGGTAAAAAATATCTTTAAGTAAGGTATTCATATATTCTTCCCATAGCCATGCACCATCAAATAAAATACCATATATCTGACATTGTCCCATCCCACCTGATGTTTTTGATGCTGCAAAATCAAAAGGCACAATTTTTGAAGAGATTGATACTCTCTGTAGTAAGCATGTCTAATTATATTCCTTCTGTTCTTTAGCAAAATTTTTTGCCTATCCATACGATTGAAACTGGGGGTAGCATACATAACAAGTCTAACTTCATCTTTTACAGTACTTAAATCCTATTTCCATAAGGCTTTTTATTTATATATTCAATAGTGTGTCGCACAAGTTCCATTAAATAATTATCGTATGAATACTCTCTTTGGCTATAAGCTATATTTCCCATAAACGGTGTATTTTTCGAGATATGTCTCGCTATATCAATAGTACCTTTAACATTCTTATCATTATATTTATAGCGTATATAGGTTTTGAATACTCCTTTTCTCATAGCTGTTTTAAGATAATACGGAAAGAAAAAAATCCACATATTAAACAATCTATTTTCCTGATTAACATTCATATCTAAATCAACTATATTAGGAATATTTAATACCTTACTAAGTAGATACTGGAGAAAATAATCATTGTCTTTCTCTCCAAATCGTGATTTAATTATTAATCTTTCATTTTTATACCCAAGATAGCCCATTACATTTCCTGTACAATAAGAATCATTAACACTTTGAATAATCATTTGCTTTCTAGTTATGTCTTTAGACTCTTGAACTTTTTTAGGAAACACAAATAAGCCTTCTTTTTCTAACTGCTCTAATGTCTTATCAGAAATCTTGCTTATAAGATTCTGAATATCTGCAAAATAACTTTTTTTATTTTGTGAATTGTCATCAACCTTTAGTATCTTCATTTATGTTACCTTTTCTTAGTTCATTGTAGCCATACGCTTCAGCTAACTTTTCCATAATATCTTCTTCATCATACATTCCTTGAATATAATCCTCTAAAAGAGGTTCAAGGCAATCTGTCCAAAGTTGTTCAAAAGTAAGCTCATTCAATTTCAGAAAATAAGCTGCACCAATTTGATAATTTGTATTAAGTCCATCTACTTCAACAATAGCCTTATTTAAAGATTCCATTCTTTCTATTGCTTTTTTCTTTATTTTTTCATTTTTTAAAGAGTTAAGCATTTCAATATGTTCATTTGCCTTGACCTCAATAAAACGAAATCTTCGACGCATTGCAAAATCAAAACTATCAACAGACCTGTCAATATCATTCATGGTTCCTATAATATATACATTATCGGGAATATAGAATTTATCATTATGGTTAGAATGTAAGTTTGCATACTGGTAGACACCTCACCAGCTGTTCCTCTGTAACCTGGGTCTATAGCAAAAACAATTCTCCAAAATCTTGATATTTCCCTCTATTTATTTCATCAATAATAAAAATAAATTTTTTTAATTTTTCTATATTTATATCTTTATTTAATTTTCTACTTTTTTCTTCTTTTTCACATCTTTCTTTAATTTCTTTAACAATTGCAAAATAATACGAATGTTGCTGAGTTCTTGCTTTATTATCTAAAAATTGTGTAACATCTTTTATCTGTTTGAACTCTTTTCCGGATTCAAGCATTCTTTTAACTTTCTCAACATCTATAGTAATATTTTTAATAGATTGATTATTAGGAATATATATGTAAAATTTTATTATCATCAATATCTGTTATTTTAAATTCATTTCCTTTTTTATTTTAAACGATGTACTTTCAAAATCAATATCTGAAAAGAATTTTTCCATTAATTCTTGAGCCATTATTTCTTTTTTAATATCATCTTTCGTCTTTTTTGTATTCTCGTAGTTTTTTCTTGCGCGTTCTACAAATTCCATAAAATTCCATCTCGTAGTTCAAACCCCATTGAATCATCATCATTTATTTTAGGGCGTAAGTTCAACAAAGTCAGAATAGTCATGGCTAGGATGAAATTGTACAAACTCTATCTGTTTTTTCTGTTCATCATTTAGTCTGGTATAATCATCAAATTCACCATTTGTTATAATATCTGTAGCAATTTTCCTTGCAAGATAAGTTTTGCCAGTACCTGGAGCCCCATGTAATATAATATTTTTTGATTTGAGTAACATAGAGGAATATTTATTTTTTAAACCATTGACTTGTTGTGAATTCTCCCTTTTAACTGCTCTATTTTCTAATTGTCCCATACCTCTCCACCTTTTCCTTAAATTTTGATTTATTATATTAACCTATAAATAACTTATATATCTCTACTTTAAAAATTATCAAAATTAATGTATAATATTTTATAAAACACTATTTAGTTTCATTATACAATTACTATAAGCATTTATCAACATTTTTTATATAATTCCACTCATATCTATATATAATTTTTATCACCAAACCATTCTTTTATCTTAGTATCTAAAAAACAAAAAACCAGTTTACAAAGTTATAAGACCTTAGTAAACTGGTTTTTGTATACTTATTTGATTCATACTCTTTTGTGATTGAATATACTTTCACATTTTTAATCAACTCAAACCACAATTATTATTCACCATAAATTTCATCAAGTTTTTCTTTTAAGTTTCATTTTTAGCATATGGAAGAGCATCTAACAATTTGAAATTATGTTTTGTAATCTTTACATCTTCATCAAAACCAAGAATATAGCTTGTTGCAATTTTATAGATAATTTCTGTTGGAGCTAAACCATAAACCTGTTTTTCAAAAATATGTTTAAGTCTATCATACTTGTCTGGATAAAGATTTTTCATTTTATCGCTCTGATATAAACGCTTTACAATTTCTGCAATATACAAACCTGATTTCATATATAAGTCAATAAAAGTCTTATCCGGCAAATCAAAACAACCTGGATTTTCTTCTTCCAGCATATCAACCATCTTTTTACCATGCTTTGGGGTAAAATTTGGTTTGTCTTCTGTGGTGGAATATAATCAAAAATATCCTCTACACTCTTCTCATCAAAGTAATCCGCCAATTTTTTCTTTAACGCAAGAAATTCTTTTACTGAATCATCAAACACAACTGGGTCAAACAAATTACATTTAAACTCTTTTTCTTCTCCCGTTTCTGGGTCTGGATAAGGTCCACCATCGCGTAAAAGTCTAAATTGCTCAAGTGTAATACTTGTTACTTCCTTAAATACGGTATCAGGAATAACTGTATCAAATGTTGCAAGTGTTACTTCGTTGTCACCATAAGCCATCAAAAATGATGGTATAGTTCTTGAAAAACCTCTCAGATGGTCACGAATCCCCTCTTCGATTACAGATTTTTCTCGTTCACGCTTGTTCGTTTCAACTGTTTTTACAACATCCTTCTTTGATTCCTCCACAAGTTCTTCCAAACCTGTTTTCAATGTTTCTTGAAACTGTTCTGTTGCTTCTTTAATCTTTTTATCAAATTCTTGATCAATTTCAGTTGTTGAACGACCTGTCTCATGACGAGATTGTAAAGCCTCAGCTCTTTCCTGTTCAATTGTATTTTTATCAATAGTATAATGCTTAAATGACTTATCAATCAGATTATCAGCAGCACCATTAATTCTTGATTCTAACTTACGCTTGTCCGATGGTTTCATTTCAGAACCATATGAATTTTTTGCTTCAGCAAGAATATTTGCCGTCATCTGACTATGTGTATTTGATTTCAACTTATCTAATGCAGACGTAGCTTTTTCAGGTGTATCAACAATTTCAGATATAGTCGAAATTACATCTTCTGTTGGAGCAAAAATTTTATCACCAAACACATCATTGGCAGCACCAATTATAATCTTATCCGACACATCCACTTCACCTTCATCATTCAATGACAAATCTTCTTTCACTTCTTCTGAAAATTCACATTTCCCTTTTGTTCATCCACAGGTTCAAATTTGGAAATAATATCAATAATTGCTTGTGGTGCACTGAACACCTGGGAAATATTCTGAAATAGGAAATTGCTCATAAATCCTCTGCGAACAACCTCAACTGAACGAATTTTCCTTGGAATAGTCAATACTTTTTCTGCATCCAATTCAATTAATTCGCCATTTTCATCTTCACCAATTACAGGGAAGAAATTTAATAGTTCTTTAATATGTGCCTTACGAGTTTCCAAATCTCCTCGACCTGCCGATGTATCAGACGATAAATCATTCGCAAACTTTTCAAAAATTGTCAGTGTTCTTGCTGGGTCAAAATCGAATACATAGGCATTTTCTTTTCTCGCATAGCTGGAACCATTTTTGAACAAACAAGGATTCTGAGCACGGAACGCAGCCTGCATATAAAGAGCTGGACTTTTCACATTACTTAACATCAATACAGCTGTCCATTCTGGAATAGTAATTCCAGTAGTCAACTGCCCAACAGATAATGTAATGGTTTTATCATACTTGCCAATTGCATCCACAACTTTATCATATGATTTTTTTGTTTCCTCGTCATCATCAAGCTTGCCATCACCAGCGGCAAGAATTACTTTATAATACTTGAAAACAGGATGATTATTCAGCTTCAAAGCCAATGCCTTTGCACTTTCTACCCTATCCAGTAACCAAAATGTATGTTTGAGTTCATCTCTCAATTCCGGTGTTGAAAATGGAAATTTTTCTTGCAAAGTCATTGCATCTAAAAATTTATCGACAGAAGAATTATACTTAAATTTTCCATTGTTTGTACTGAAAAATTCATTCAAATCAAATGCATACTCTTCTGTTTCCCCATTAATTTCAACACCCTGTTGCAATTCATCTTTTATAATTTCAGACATCTGATAAGTAAATAAATTCAATCTTGGCAATGATTCATAAGGATTCTCTTTTTCAGAAGACACATCCCAGTCACGCTTAGCAGCCTGTTCATCTGCATATGTCCAGTTATATATCGCATTGTCGTCAAATTTATTATTTGCCAACGCCTTAAAAGGAGTTCCTGATAAATGCAATGTAAATTTTCTATCAATTCGTTCAAAGGCCACATCAGTCTTATATGTATCAACACCTTCATGGGCTTCATCAATGACCAAAACATCCCAGTTTATTTTAGAAACTTCCTGTAATTTGTCATATTCGCCACCAAGTAAATTGATCCTTTTAAATCCTGCAATGATACAAAATCTATAATGCCCATATCGACTGTATCATCTATCTCTTTATGCTTTTGGCGTATCTGCTTATCCTTTTTATATTCATCGTATGAAATTACACCTTGTTTATTTCTAACTCCATCAACATTACTTACAAAAAAGTATCCGCCTTCACGCCCTATAAATTTGTATAGTCATCATACCAGCTATTAGCAATAGCTGGCCTATTTGTTACAATCAAAACTTATTTGCATTTATTTTCTTACAAAAATCATATACAGACAGTGTCTTACCAAATCTAGGCTTTGCGTTCCACAAAAATTCACCATTTTTATGGTCATTTTTATATGCAATAGTCTGCTCAACAGCAATTTCTTGTTCCTTACGAAGCTGATATGGAATAACTGTTGAAACACTCTGCAAAATTCCATGATTAGCTCTAAAATCATAGAACTTGATTTTGGATTCCTGCCCAGTTACATGGAACCATTCGTTATTCTTGCCTGCTTCTTGCTCAACACCTAACTTCTAAGATAAGCATGAAAATCCTTATCAGTAAAGCGTTCTCCGGAACCATCATCAAAAAGAGCATTGCCCTTCCATTCAAGATTCCATTTTACATCCGCTGTATGGGTCTGCTGTTTGATACGTGTTTCAACATCTTGTTCTGTATACCCAATCTTTGTCCATCCGTTATGTCTTGCAATTTCAGGAGTGGTATACGCATAAATCATCGGTGTAACACTTTTCACCGTGTTAATATCAGGCTTTCGCATTTATTCCATCTCCTTTACATTGGTCTCAATGAAGTTGATTTCTTCATCGGAAAGATTGTACTTTTTATAAAGCTGTTTATCAATATTCACAATCGACTGTGACCAGTCAATATCTGAGGATGATGTAAAATCTTGGAGTGGGACAAATCTATACGTTTTTGATGTTGCATCTTGACTGGATTTCGCTAATCCATGACAAAATCGAGCAAATTTGGTTTTGAGATACATTGACAAATTATTAGCACTTTGTTCTGATAAATTCAAATCAACACCAATAACAACATATGTCTCTGTACAAATTTCATCTTTTCCAATAAAAGTATTCAAATTATCATCGTTAAGCTCTGTACCAATATTATTCGCCCTTGATGTAAACACTTTCCATTTTTCGACCATTCAGCATGACTTGGCACATCATCATATTCAACATATCCAATTTTCTTATTTTTTCCATAACATGGAACAGGATTTTTAAGATTATCGTATGTAGAATGAAATTTACCTGTTTTCACAAAATCTGTTGGTAATCCAAATGGTTTCCTAGATGATACATAATCTGAAAGGAATTTATTCTTTGAACCAGAAACCACTTTTTCTAATATAGTCAATGAATCATTATATCTTAAGAAAATATCTGAATCTGCTGTTTTTAATTTTCGTTTTACGATTGTTGTTTTATCGCCTACATGAGTTGAAACAGCGACTAATTCTTCATCATTATTGTATTCTTTATCCCAAAGAAAATAACACACACCACCACGAATGTTTACATTAGGAAAACAATCACTGGTATTTGGAAAATCATGAAGTCTCCTAATGTGAACATCATTTAACATATCATTTCTAATCCATCAAGACCTTTCCACCAGCATACCATCTAGCTGGAATAATCATACAAATATCTTCCGGATTCATTTCTTTTGCAGCTTCAACAAATAAGTTATACACCGGCTTTGCACTTGCTTGTGCCCCTCCATCATTTTCTTGATAAGGTGGATTTCCAATAACAAAATCAAATTTCATGACCTTATCCCTCCTTCATGCTTTTGTACATTACACTTTTATCTTCTCGCCAATCATAGATTTTACAATCTATTGTCTCCGGCAATACATCTTCTGGTTCTGACTCGGATTCATCCGCAATTCCCATGATTTCAAACATGGTCATCTGATGTGGCTCATTTTCCTCTTTTTGCTCACATACAGCACCAGCATATGGAACTACTCCATAAATTCCATCCATTTGCCATAAATTCCAACTAATGATGTTTGCAATGCGTTTTATAGCGGAGCCACTGGGTTCTTCATTCCATCTTTTTCTTGCATATTCACAAAAGTTTCAAGGAGATTAATTCTTGCAATTAACAGATTATCTCCTTGATACTCATAACCATATACGCTTTCAAAAGCACGATAAACCCATCTGTTCCATTCTTTATGTGTTTTTACGTTTTCATTTATTATTCGTAATTTTCTATCTAAATTCCTATTCTATTTTCAATAGGAATTTCTTCTCCTGTAGTAGTATCATATCTGGATACAAGGTAAGGAGCCTCACCACAAGTAATTTCCAGTCGCCTAGAATCAATATAATCCATCCAAGACTTGCCTTCCGGAAATTGAATTTTTTCAGTTGTTGAAATCCAACTGTCTTCTTTTTCTATATTAAAAACATTTTCTTTTCCAAACCATTCTGCATCACAATGATTATTCATTTTATTACAAATCCACGAAGGGGTAAAAACTTCTGCTTTTCTTCGGGTTCTTTGGGTTTGTTCTTCCAAACTTTTTGAAACTCTAGGACGAATATCTACATAACCATCCTGTAAAATTAACTTCTTCGTAATAGATGTTGTAAATTCAATACCATCATACGCATCTGTTGCAAATATAATATTCTTTTCCGTTGTTCTGTCTTTAAGAAGAATATTTAATGATATATCTACACAATGAGATTTAAAGTCTACTAAATCTGGCATAAATCTGTGTACTCCTTTTCTTGTTCATCTGCTCCCAATAAAGGCACAAACAAACTTAATATATATTTATCTCTTATCAATCGCCCCTTGTTTATAAGTATAATTTTATATATGTATTCATATGTATACTTCAAATGCATACCATATATTTGATTATACACTTTATATCAATATTTTCAACAACTATTTGTATAATCATAAGATATTATATTTGTAATTGAAAAACTGATATACTTTCCCTATTCCTATTTAAAACTCTTAAACACTATCTTCCCCGAATCACTAAGTTCAGAATCACTCAAGCCATCAGAAGCATTTGCCCCCTGATTAAGTGCTGCTGAGGTTTCGTTTTTATCACACAATGACCAATTACACCAGCTTATCTTTTTATCAGCCATATAATTAAGCCACTTATTTGTTTCATCTGTAAACACACCACCATTGCCGTCAGCACTACTTGTTCCCCATTCGCTTACAAATACAGGTATACCATTATTGAGAGCATTTGTAATCTTATCTCTAAGCCATTGTGTATGAGTACCTGCATAGAAATGGCAAGTATACATAATATTATTGCCACTCAGCCTATCTGCTACAACACTATCAAGGTCTTGGTCCCATTGTGGATTTCCAACTAAAATAATTGCATCACTATCATAAGTTCTTATTGTATTTATAATCTCCTCTGCATAAGGCTTAACATCTTTACTCCAACTTATATTTCCATTGGGTTCATTACATATTTCATATATAACCCCCTTGCTATTCTTATATTTTTGAGCAATCTCAGCAAAAAATTCCTTTGCCTCATTTTTATATGTCATAGGATTTCCGTCACTAAGAATGTGCCAATCTATAATAGCATACATATCGTTTGCTACAGCATTATCAACAGCTGTTGTCAATGTATTTTTCACGGAGTGATTTGATATATAACCATTTTCGTCTGTGTACATAGCAAAACGCATTACATTAGCACCTCTTGCTCCAACAGCTTTTATGTAATCATTGCTTACAAACTGGGGGAACCACTGAAGACCGTGGCTACTCATACCTCTTAATACAACAACCTCTCCTTTTTCGTTACATAGTTGAGTCCCTACAACCTTCAATTGTCCATTTTCACTTACGCCTCCACTAACAGTTGCAACTGTAGTTTGTTCCTGTTGAGGTTCAATGCGTACATTTCCTACATATTTGTCCATTGCTTTTTTTATGATAGTACAAGCCTCTGCTCTTGTAAGAGAACCTTCCGGTCTAAACATACCACTTGAATCACCAGTTAATATTCCATCAGCATAGGCTGAAAGAGTTGTATCATAATATCTACCATTTAAATTACTGAAATCTTTTATTTTAGCCGACTCAACATTGTAATCATATTGAACAGACTTTGCCATGGCTTTCATAACTATCTTGACAGCAAGTTGTCTTTTAATTGGCTGGTCATACATTTCTCCAGTTGGTGGATTTTCGTCATAATCATACCAACCTTTATCCATAGCTGTCTTTAGTATCGGTGCAGCCCAATGACTTGTAATAACATCATTAGAACCGCTAATTCCCATAATTCTGCCTATAACTGACGTAAATTCAGCTGTTGTAATACTTGCATTTGGCTTGAAACTTCCATCGCTGTACCCCGATAAATCCCCCTTTGAGCCATTTCTGTAACAGTATCATAATACCAATCACCTGAATGAACATCACTAAAAGCAACCTTATTATTATTCTTTTCTGACTGAACTGAACTTTGAGTCTCAGTAGCAGCCTTTACATTCCCTGCATCGTTCCCACAAGCACAAAACATACTTGCCATAAGTATTGCAGACACAAAAATTTTAACCTTCATAAGAACCTCCTTTTTGCGTTTCTTATTTTTCATTTTTTAGTATTATAAAACTTAATACTGCCAAATATCTATAATATAATATTAGACTACAGAAACAATATTTACAAGTCAATATTTTACTTTGTAAAACTTTTTGTTTAATCCAAATGTTCAATTAAATAAAAGCCCAACTAAAAATCAAAACCACCAGTAAACTGGTGGTTTGAACACCCCCTATAAGGGGAAATGCGTGCTGACTCCCTAAAAAGGAATATTGAAAGGTTTGGCATCGCATTATTTTTACAGGCAGCCACTAAAAGTGACTGTCATTTTTTACCTTATTTTCTCTTGTCACCAGTAAATGGGTCAATATACTAATTTAATGATATTTGGTCTGACATATAATCTTCTTCTAACTGGTTTCTTATATATTCTTCTATCACCTTTTGATTTCTGCTACTGTATCAACATAATATCCTCGTGCCCAAAATTCCTCCTACCATACTTATATTTCAATTTGTATGCCTATCAAATATCATCAGTGCACTTTTACTCTTGAGAAAACCCATAAACTGTGATATACTCAGATAAGGTGGTATACTAACTAATATATGTATATGGTCAGGACAAGCTTCTGCCTCTATTAGCTCGACATTTTTTCTTTACACAATTTTCGTATTATCTGACCTATATCCGCTCTTAACTCTTTATATATAACTTTTCTTCTATATTTTGGTGCAAATACAATATGATATTGACATCTGTAAGTTGAATGTGCTGTACTTTTTATTTCATTTTTCATGTTTAAAACCTCCAATTATTTTTATGCGGTTGCCAAACCCTCATAAATATTATAATTGGAGTTTTATATACTAAAGTATTTTTACCTACCCCCAGTAGAACTGGGGGGTTAATTACGCTAAAGCTCCCAATTGAAAATGAGTCCGGTGCAATACCGAACTCATTCTCTCGTAAGTTAATACTTTTGTCTAATCTTTGGGGTTCACTTCATACGCCACTTTCTGGCTTTTATTTATCTTTTCTTGACATCAAGACCACCGTCTCCACATGGCACGATACCCGCTAATTGATGTCGAAATATCTGCCTGTTTTCGGAAACATATCATATCAAAACGGAAACAAGTCCACTACAATTAAAAAGCTAAATTTACATCCGATTTATAGCGCTTTTTTAACATCAACATCGAAATCTTAACCATTGAAGTATTCGGAAAACAGTCGATATTATCCCTTTGCTACTATATAATGCAGGCTTTTTTAAACAGTACATTTTTGGCCACTGTCTCGACCTCGCGAGACGGTAGTGGTGGAATTGTTTCCGCTAACCGTCACATGATTCTACATATAATTCCCATAAACTCAAAACAGTTGAGTTGCCGGATTTCACCGTCTTGACCTAAAATCCTTACATATGATAACTGATATATTCAGGCATTGTTCCTTGCTCCTGATACCTCAAGAAAAGGCAAAACAAAATGTGCAGTGCCATAACATCAATGCGTTTTTCATTATCTGTTGTATTCCAGCAATTTGAGCAATTATCAACAACAATCAAACCATCTTCAATATATTTTGTGTAGTTGACATACACTGGAATCCTTTTAGTGATGAGCTTCTTCTTGCCGCTCGGCATCTTTTTTAGTTTTTCATGTATTTCCGGTTCTAAAAAAACAGTTTCGCTGAATTGTAATAAAACCATCACAAACATGAGACTTATTTCTATATTTTTCTTCATTTAGGTTATAACCACCATACTCATAAATAACAGTATTACTATCTTGCAAGACAAGATTCGCATATGCTCCGATACCTATACTCATAATACATTCCTCTCCGGCAAATTAAAATGTTCCTCAACAATATGGTTTAATTGTGTAGCTATGCCGGCGAAATCTAAATTCAAATCTAGAGTTCTTACAATAACTTTGTTACCACTCATATAATAAGAATTATCCGGCACAATTATTTCATCAGTTTTGGCATAGAGAAGCATTCCGGATACCTCATGTGGTACTGCTGCCAACTGAATTTCCTTATTTTTTACATAGGTAAAAATCTGATAAAGATTACCAGAATGAAGTTTATGTGTATCATATCGTAATTGAGTGGTGTGTGTGTAGTATTTAGCATCAATTATTAAAACTTCTCTTTATATGTAAGCATAACATCTGTTTGCATTTTAGGAAGCATAGCACCAACACCATCATCAAGCTGCCAAGGTATCTGTGATGCATTAGCAGTAATTTCCGGATATTCTTTACGATAGTATTCAAGTATAAACTTCTCATAAAGATCACACATACGTTGCTCATCTATAAAGTCCATCAATCTGGTACTACCGTCTGAATTTGTTTGCAGCAAGCCTTTTACAACTAAATAGCATACAGAAATTAACATTCTATATGTTTGGTTGTTTCGGTTGTACTGTATATTCCAATTCACTGTGTATAAATCGATTGGTTCTACTTCACCAAAATAGACCATCAGTTTTCTTAACTCTTTTTTCTTGATTTTGAAATATCAGAGCGAAGAAGCAGTTCAACTGTAGATTTTATTATCATATTCATTATTCCGTTAACAGAGAATTTAATAATACCGCAGAACTTATGGCAGCAATACTGGCAAAGGGTATAACTGTCCAGATAAAACGTGGCTTGGGAAAGGAATATATTCCTCAGACAGAAGCCTTATCAGCACTACGGGGAAAGATTGATATTGCAGAGTCTATTAAAACTCAAACTATATTAAAGAAGCAGATGATTTGTAGTTATGATGAATTCTCCTGTAGCTATATTCTTGTAGCCTTGCTCATTCAATACTTGAAAAGCATATAGTAGATATTTTGTATCGGTATCACTTAATCGCACTCCTTAGATTATTGCTCCAATCTTTAACCTTCAAGGGTTCATCAAACCAGTATTCTTTCAAAAGAGGAATAAGCTCATACTCAACAATGCCAGATAAAGTCTGTTCATGAATTGCATCTGCGGACAAATTACAGAAATAACTATGTCCAATACAGAAGCCATCTCCCAATGACTCATCAGCAGTAATGGCATTGTTTAAGTTTTCAACGCAATTAATAAGCTTATTGAACTTCTCATTATCAATCGCCATTCTGTATTCTCTAAATCCATCTGTTTCAAATCCCGGCTTGATTTCAAAGAAGGCAAATCTACGTCTTAATGCATAATCCAGCATTGCCAAGCTTCTGTCTGCAGTATTCATCATTCCGATAATATACACATTCTTTGGAACAGCAAATTTCTCGTCAGAATATAAAAGTTGAAGAGAAATGCCACGCTTATCGTTTTCAATAAGCATAAACAGCTCACCAAAAATTTTACTCAGATTACCACGATTTATTTCATCGATTATGAAGAAGTAATCATTGTCACTATCGATTTATGCTTCTTACAGAAATTGTAGAATGCGCCTTTTTTCAATTCAACCCCTTCTGTGGAAGGTCTGAAACCCATGATGAAATCTTCATACGAATAACTCTGATGGAACTGAACCATCATTACTCTTTCAATATCCTTTACGCCCATTACAGAATAAGCGAGTCTCTTAGCTGCAAATGTCTTTCCTACACCAGGAGCCCCCTGAAGGATAATGTTCTTTTTTGCCTTTAGTATTCCAACTAATCTTGAATACTCATCTTCCGGCATAAACACTTCGTCCAAGAAATCCTCGGCTGTATAAACCGGATAGTTCTTTGTTGCTTCTTCTACATCATCTTCGGCATCATTCTCGAATAATACATTAAGCTTTTCAACATATTCTGTGTAAGCGGTAATATCAGTAAGTGTCTTCATAACAGCCTGTCCCGGATGAGCCACTCGCCATTATAAGTCCAGTTGACTTTTCTGTAGTTTGCATACTCATCTGTGCGTTCATCATCATATTCGTAATCAGATGTTACAACACCACGGCCTACCAGCTGATACATACCTTTCTTTACAAAAATGATATCACCAACCTTCATCTCGTTTGCAAACTGCCATGTAGCATGAGCAGCATTTTATAAGACAAAGTCGGGTCGATAACTTCCTTCATTTTTGCCTTCATAGCATCCTTGGATTCAAAGGCTTTTAAATCTCCGATTTCACCCCAGCCGATTGCCATAATTCCGGCTTTGTAGAACTCAGCCCACATAGAAGAATTCTCACCCGGTGAATATATCCAATAATGAACTGTATCAACATCATAATCTGCCAAAGCCGAACTTACACTATCATGTTTATTCTGGTTTTCAAAAACACCTTTTTTGAAATGTCAGATGCAAGTTCTTCTGTCATATTTACAGTTTTTCCTGCCTCTGTCAAAGTCCAAACACCATATACGCTCTTATCTATATATCCAGCACTAACAAGATAGTTACGTGCAAATGCCACTTCGTTTTCAAATTTGTTTACATTATTTTTGCCTCGTGTAGCATTTACTTCCTCGTCACTTAATTGCTCGTTTTCTATGATTTTCTTTCGAGCATCCGCAGGTGATGCTGAACCGCCGAGGTCACGTAAAGCCTAAATTAATGGTCTGAACCAACGAAGAAACGCTGCTTTTGATGCTTTCTTACCTGTTGCAGCCGCCTTTTCCTGATTTACCTGTTCAGAAATCATCCAAGCATAGTAGGACAATTCTGGGTAATTCTTATAATCATACGAACCTTCATTCAAAGCAATCGTACACGAATCTTTTACAAACAGATAGTCTGCTGCTTTTGGCAGTTTATTGATTTTAGTTTTTACAGCCTCAACAAACTCTGCAGGCATATTTTCAACATTAGTAAGATACCATCTATTTCTGGAATCTAAATTTATGAAGCAGTATGGACGAATCCAATAAAGTCCCATTGTCAAATTCCAACGGATACATAACTGGTCGTGAACCAAATCGTACAATTTTGAGAATTCTTGACGATTCTCTTCATTATCCTCAGCAGCTAAAGCAAGTGCTGCTTCAAATACATTCCAGATATTATCAATATCATCTTCTTTTCTGTCATCCTTGAAGCCATAGAATGTTGCTTTTAAGTTGTTAAGAACCGGAATTCCGTCAAAGTTATCCGGAACTTCGCTTCAACAGCAAACTCTTTAGCAATGCTTCCAATGATGGCAATTCTATTTGCGTTTGTAATTCCTTTATTGAAAAGACCAAAAACGGTAAATGGGTCAATATCTATTATTTCATCTCCGCTTTCCAACTTCGGTACTTTCATATCAATTGCAGCATAAACTGCGTTGATTTTACTTATAAGTGTTTTACGGTCATTTTTGAATGACAGGAGTTTTGAAGCAAACTCCGAATAAAAATCTATCCAACCAATTGCACAATCCTCTACCTACTTGATTTAGTGCCCAGCTCTGGAACATTTAATTTATTTAACACATCATTACATTCATCGATATGACACCCTTGGAAAGTTGAAAGGATATACATATATGCTTTCTGCGTTCTATCATTAGGGTCAAAACCTAACCCTGATAATCTAAGAGTTTCCTGCGTTTCGTTCAATGATAATTCAAGTCCAACTGCCATCGCTGTGTATGCAGGTAACTTAAATATATGATTTGGGTCTTGAACACGAGTATAATCCATTGGTGCCAGTAATGTTTTATCTTGAAATATTCTCGTATTCCATTTATAAAACTGCATATACTCCCACATTTTGGCCGTTGCCGTTTTACCGAATTGTATTTGACGAGCAAATTGTTTTTCAAAATCTGCTGCCACATTTTCTAATGCCTTAGCCTGATTATATGCATCTGTATTCTGAGACGATGAGTCAAATGATGGTAAGCGCTTGTATTCGACATCTTTATGAAACATACAAGCACGATGACTAAAGTCACCCGAATATTTGATATCTACAAACTGCGACTTAACTTTTGAACACGAATTACAGATAAATGAATACTTAAAATTTATTGTATATAAATGTGGCTTCCATAGTACTGAATTTCTATTGGCACCCTCGCCCTTTTTTCCATCTTTTATTACATATATACCTTTGAATTTCTTGTCAGGTTATTTAAGTGTCTCAACCTGAGTTTCCCATGCTTTCAAATAAACACGTGGAACGAAATGCTGTTTTTTTGTCGGCATGCTTATCAACTCCTTCCATAACATCTAATCCGCTGTCCGAAAATGTCCTTAGTATAGAGTTGCCGGATTTATTGCCGCTTTTAAAAATCCGCTCAAAAATCGTGACATCTAAACCACTCACTCAATTTGCGTTATCTAATTCGAGGTCACAACCTGACGCACATTTTTCATCTCGACCACTTTCCGTAAAGTAATTTTTAGTGGTGTTCGATATTGATGTCAAAAGTTAGTATGTGTAAAAAAGGCTTAAAATAAGGCTTTTTCAGATATTACTTGTTTTTCCTTGACATCAATACCACTGTTTCAACGTGTGATACCTAGGCTATTGCGGGAATAAGTCCAAAAACATCAAAAAACGTTGATTTAACAGGCTTTTTTGTATATGCGATAAATACTTACATCAAATCTGTTGTCTCACATAAGTAGGCTATTTTGTAATTTTTCAATCAGTGATATATCAGCCGGAAGCCAATCAACGGTATATAATTCATCTTTATTAAGCCATTTTGACGCTTCCGCTTCTTTAAGAATAATCTCTCCATCTACCACAGTACACCAAAAGCAATCCATACTTAAATGGAAATCTGGGTAATCATACTCGATGGTATCAATCAATTCACCAACTTTGATTTTAACATCAAGCTCCTCTTTAATTTCTCTTATTAAGGCTTGCTGCGGTGTTTCTCCAGCTTCAACCTTTCCTCCGGGAAACTCCCATTGTCCCTTGAATTCACCATATCCTCTGGCAGTGGCAAAAATCTTGGTTTTATTTTCAAAAGAATCACATATAACCGCGGCAACTACTTTTATTGTTTTCATCACGCTATTCCTTTACTGACAGCTTTCTCAATCTGAACTTATACTCTTTGCGAACATTCCCAGATTCATCTTTCTCATCTTCGTATGTATAATCTACTAAAGAGAAAATACCTTGATAGTAATATTCTTGTGGCGAGAACTTAACAAACAGGTGTATTAGCTTCCCATCACGCTTTGCATCTAAAATTGCCTTGTTGCCAAGAGTCAGATGCTGGTCGCCGGTTTTTCCTTCACCAGAATATATGTAATCGCCATCAGTGGTCCAGTGGTCATGATATACAAAACCAGTCTTCTTTTTATCAACCGAAGAAATAAGCACTACCGTCGATGGCGTTCTGTTAATACCTCGGCCAAAACCAGCAATCTTAATTCCAAATTGTTCTTCTACCTGTTGATAGGTGAGAATAGGCTGCTTTGCTAAATACTTTACATTATAATCGGGACCAAAACCATCCTCAATATTTCTTTTGTTTCTTGTTGTGGGAGTAGCTTGTATCTCTGCTGTGCGACGTTCTTCTTCAGCCTTACGAGCCGCCTCCGCCGCTTGACGCTGTGCCTCAGCTGCAAGTTTTATATTATTGATTTCTTCCATAATCTCAGCTTGTATTGACGCATCATCAGCTATTATAAACTTTTCAAAGGCATCTGGTATACAAACTTTGATTCCCTTGTCGCAAACTTGATGGTCAGGTGATTGCCTGAAGCCTCCGTTATTACGCCTATTCCAAAAACCTTATGTTTTACATTTAAATTTAATAAATCTGCACTATTCACTATAGCAATCCACCTTATACTGTAAATTTTTTAATTCTTTTTCTTAGAACTGTACTTCTTACTACTACGATGTGTACCGTCATTGTCTGTCACGATGTTACTTCTTTTTGCTTTTTCTTCCTGTACTGCCCTAAATTCACTTTCAGTTATTATAGGAGAAATACATTCTTTCATTTGATATTGATATTCTTGTGTTGCTGAATCCAAAAGTGTAACGGTACCAGTGTATTTTTGGTTTTTAAGCATTGTTTCTATCATGCGTTTATTCCACTTTTCCTTACCAGTAGGAGAAGGAATGCCTGCATCAGAAGTTTTTTAATGACACCAAGAACACTTGCTCCATCAAGATACCAACGGAAAATATCTCGTACAATCTTTGCCTGCTCCTCATCAATAACAAGCTCACCGTCTTTATTTTTTGTATATCCATAGAGTTTTCGTTTATACAATCCTGATGTTCCAGTGGCAGCCCTCATTGCAAGACCCATTCGGATATTATCGCTTCGGCTTTCGGTCTCAGCCTGAGCAAAGGATTCCATTACCGAAATCATAAGGTTACTATCAATTTTGTCGGTATCTAAATCTTCATCTTCAAATATTAACCTAACTCCAGCTTTCTTTAATCTATTAATTGCGGATAGGGTATCAACGGTATCTCTGCCAAAACGGCTTATACTTTTTGTCAGCACAACAGAAATATTATGAGCCTCACATTCTTTTAATAATCGTTCAAATTCACGGCGTGGAGCATTTCTTTTTGCAGAGCCTATATCTATAAATATATCTGCTAATCTCCATTGATTGACATTTGCGACTGCTCTTGTTAAAGCAGAAATTTGTGATGAAAGACTATACAGCTGTTCCTTTTCATTTGTGCTAACCCTACAATAAATAGCAACATTCTTTTCTAAACGGTCATTTGTTGCAGGAATATAATAGATTTTAGAAGCCATAAGCTCACCTTCTCACTTAGTTTAGCCTATTTTTATAATACCATAAATATTGATGATAATTAGGCTATATGTTTAAATTATTTCTGTAAATATACTATATATAGTGCTATTTGGTATCGCAATCACTATATATGCGTGACATCAATACCACCGTCTCGACTGTTGTTTCAGTTTCCAAGGGAAGTTCTTTCACTTCCTCGCCATCAACAGGCACAGGGAAGTTGAATACAATCTTCCTTATCCAGCTTCCGTCTTTTCTCTTTTCCGGGAACATCTCAATTCGCTCAATAAAGGCTTTCATAAACTCTTTCTGTTCTGCTTCCGTTGCGGATGGTAGACTTCATCAAATGCCAGTAAGAGCCGATAAATGTTATCGCCGGAGATTTTCTCCTGCTGGATGCTGCGTATCTGACTTTGCAATTCGCCAATCTGAACTTCGATTTCTTCTATCGTATCATACTGTTCATCATATCGGCGCTGCAAATCCAAAATTTTTCTGTCATAGTGGGCATCGTTGATGTCCAAAGTATCCATCTGACGCTCCAAGCGGCTTTTCGTTCCAAAGGCTTGCTTTAGCTGTCCTTGCAGAACGGCGATCTGCTTTTCCATATCCTCTGTATCAACCGCCGTTCCAATTTTCGCTTGAATTGCTTCTATAAATTGGGGATTGCTGACCATAGCGGAGATGACCTTCGCCACATATTTGTTGATTTCCGTCTGCTCGATATTCAGCCGGAAGCTGCACTCATGTCCCGTCGGCGTAACCGTATTTTTGCAGTAGTAATAATACCGTGTTTTCTTGTCCTTGCTATGAGCCTTGCAATATTGCCGTACATACTCTTTCCGCAACACGGGCATTTCAAAATACCGGATAGGATGTGTGCGTGGTCTGGATTGTTGACCTTTTCCCGCTTAAAGGAATTGATCTTGCGCTTTTCCTGTGCCAGATACCAATCTTCTTCGGAAATGATGGCTTCATGCTGACCATCGTAAACAGGGAACTCCGACTGCTCGACCACGTGCATCTCATTTCTTGTACCTTGCCTCTTTTCGGTTCTCCGTCTGCCATAAGCAATTTTACCCATATAAACGGGATTATCCAGTACGTCCTGCACGAAGTTCCTTGAAAATCCAGGGATGGTGTTATTTTGCCGCAGCTTCTTCACAAACCCGTTGCGGTTGAGATATTTAGCAACTCCGGCAACGCCTCATTGGTATGGATGTAGCGGTCATAAATAACACGGATTACTTCCACTTCATCCTCCGCAATGACAAGGTTTCCGCTTTCCAATTTGTATCCATAGGGAGCGAAACCGCCGTTCCATTTGCCCTCACGAGCCTTTTGCTCCCGTCCTGCCATTGTCTGTGTGCGGATATTCTCTCGCTCGATTTCCGCCACCGCAGACAGCACGGAAATCATAAGCTTTCCGGCATCCTTGGAGCTGTCAATGCCATCCTCCACGCAAATCAGGTTGACACCAAAATCCTGCATGAGCTGCAAAGAGTTCAGAACATCGGCTGCATTTCTGCCAAATCTGGAGAGCTTAAAGACAAGCACATAGGAAACGCCGTCTTTGCAGTCCTGGATGTCGTTCAGCATCCGTTGAAACTCCTGCCTTCCTTGGATGTTCTTGCCGGAAAATCCTTCGTCAGAATACTCCCCGGCAACGACCATATCCTCGTATGCCGCATACTTCCGCAACTTGTCCCGCTGGGCATCCAAGCTGTATCCGTCTACCTGCATGGAGGTGGACACTCTCGTATATAGATAACATTTAAGTTGCTTCTTTTTCAGAATCGCCACCTCCTTCGCTCATTTCTTTTACCATCAATCCCTCGTTGCGGATATAATACTCCAAAGTCTAAGCACATAATCCGGTGCATGGCGGTTGTCCAATTCCCACTCGGTCATAGTCCGGTAAGGAATATGGACGAGCTTGCAAAAATCTTTCCGGTTCAGTCCTGTGCTTTCACGCAACTTAATAATTCTGTTTTTACAATCCATTCGTCTTTTCTCCAAAAAAGCAAAAATACACGTTGCGTACATATTATAGCATAGCCGCAACAAGTACGCAACGTGTAAATTGTAAATTTTTACGCAGCCTTATCCGTCAAAGGCTGCGCTTGCTTATCATCCTTGGAACACTCCACCGTTTGCGGAGTGTCCTGCTCTAATTTATCCAAAACCTGATGCCCGTACTTCTGGAGCATCTGGCTCATAACATCCACACAGCGGTCAAATGCCGCATTATATTTCGCTTCCTCATAATATTTCTTCAATAGGCGATTCCTCCATCAAAGTTCCATATCCTGTCCACGCTTCCGGGCAGGGTGTTTGTGTTCCTGCGTTTCTTTTCCTCTGATGAGGATAGAATTGATAAAAGCCCGAACCCTTCGGATGCAATTTCCAGTGCATCCAGAAAAGGCTGGGCTTTCTGTTTCAGTTCCATATATTTTTCGTTTACTGCTTCATACCGCTGTTTCCAGATGGAAACGTCTTTTCAGCGGAAGCCAGTTTCTCCTTCAAGCGCTTGTTGTCAGCATTGGCGATAATGCCGTTGACCGCATAGCGTTTGAGCGTGTCGCATTCATCCGGTGTCAGCGTGATATTATTTCCGAATGTGGCTTTCTTTCCCATCGTTTCAATCTCCTGCACCGTCAGAGCAACGGTCTTTGCTGTTTTGGTTTCCTTTTGCAGAGCTCCAGTTTCTTTTTCTGTTTCTCCGTGGCAGCTTTGGCATTCTCCAACCCCCGCTCCGCCTGTGCCACCTGTCCGGTCATAGCTTCCAAACGCTGCTGTTCAGCCTGAACCTTGAACTGTGTCACTGTCAGATGTTCCTCGGTGCTGCCACGCTCTCCACGCTCCACATCGGTATATCCGGCATTTCGCATGAAATGAAAAAGTCATCCTGCAGGACACTGTAGGACGACTTCAAAATCTTTTTCCTTTTGCGTTGAGCATGGGATTTCCGTCCTCACCAAGCACCGGCTTGGACTCCCATTTCTTACTGCGGCTGACCTGTGTGATGATCTCCTTGACGGTTCCCCGGAGGGCTTCATCCTTACACCGCTTCGACCAAAGGATCTGCTTTTCTACCACCGGGATATAAACCACATGGAGGTGATAGTGGTACACATCCTCGCCCAATGCTTCGGACATGGCCCGGTTACGCTCATCGGCGTGCATCACAGCGGAAAGGATATACTGCTCACCGCCCACAATCTCCACGCGCTTTGTAAGCATCAGCATAAAACTGTTTTGCAAATTCATAGCCGCCGTGGTTGTAGAAATAAGCGGAGTTTACATCGAATACCAACTCACCATATTTGATGGCATCCGGTTTCAAACCTCTGGTGGAGATTACCTTGTCCTGTTCCATCTGCTCAAACATTTTTACATAATCGTCCGTGGGTGCTTTGAAATGAACGTTTAGAGAAGTACGCTCTGGTACGATGTCCTGATTGCTGTAGCTGTCCTTTTCACGCTCATTGTGTTCCTGTACTTCGCCACATCCGCAGGCGTTTCCAAGTCCTGATTCCGGCTACGGTGCGGTCGATTCCATCATTTCTTGCCATTGGATTTTTCCTTTCTTTGAGATTTGCAGACAGCGGAGGGCTGGGGAGCGGCACTTTTTCAAAGTGTAATAACCCACTATGACACTTTCATCCATACTGGCTGCAAAGTGCCGTGGCTCTCCCGAGAGGGGATGCGGTCACTGCGGCGACCTCTGCTGACCAAAGCGAAAAGTGTCTGCGCCTTTCCCATGGTCAGCCCGTCTGCATGGAGCCGTTCTGTGTCAACTTCCTCTTGCAGCCGGTGTCCACAGACACTTTTTCAAAACCTGTG
>ENA-OQHP01000140-OQHP01000140.1-human-gut-metagenome-genome-assembly--contig:-NODE-140-length-23758-cov-1.282553_pt1 | contig 23758 bp, 30 predicted proteins | sample MGYA00242563_ERZ504717 | MGnify/ENA primary metagenome ERZ504717 (study PRJEB26092, sample SAMD00036212) | human gut metagenome | host: Homo sapiens | study: EMG produced TPA metagenomics assembly of... | reverse complement strand
TTTTCCTTCAAAAATTGTTCCATCTTCTAATATTAATTTCCCCTTCATTTGACCTACCCCTATGCATTTTCTATTTCTTTTACTATATTAATTGCTGCTTCACTTGGGTTTTCAGCTTTAGTTATAGGTCTTCCAACTACTAAGTAATGAGCACCTTTATTTATAGCATCCTTAGGAGTAACTACCCTTTTTTGATCTCCTACAGAAGCATTTGCTGGTCTTATTCCTGGACATACTGTAACGAAATCCTTACCACAAGCTTCAACTATTTTATCTACTTCTTGTGCTGAACAAACTATTCCATCTATTCCAGCTTCTTTAGCCAGTTTAGCTCTTTTTTATAGCTAGTTCTTCAGTTGTCATATTACATCCTATATCTTGTAAATCTTGATTGCTTAATGATGTTAAAACAGTAACCCCTACTATTATTGGTTTTTCTATACCTAATTTCTCAGCCTCTTCTTTAGCTGCTACTGCACATTGTCTCATACCTTCCATATCTGATACATGTATCGTCATTAACCATACATTATCTCTTACAGCTGCTCTTACTGCGCTTTGCATTGTATTTGGTATATCGTGAAACTTAAGGTCTAAGAAATTTTCTTACCTTTTTCTTTTAAATAATTCAACTGTTTTTCCCCTTGTACGCTACATATTGCTCTAACCCTACTTTAAATATGTCTACACTATCTTCTAGCTTATCTATTAATTCTTTAGCTTTATCAAATTCATTTGTGTCTATTGCTACTATTAATTTTTCTTTTCCATTTACCATTATGAACTCTCCCTCTTTAATAAAGCCTAAAAAAAAATCCTTACACCAAAATGAGGTATAAGGATTTTATCTATTACAGATATCTTTCCCAGCCCTCTCCGGACTAGTTTAAAAGACTTTATTATATTTTATTTTTATATTAAAAAACCTCTAACTAATCCAGTTAGAGGTTGAAAATACAAGTTTAAATAATATAAAATATTTAACCTTTTTAGCCTCTCTGGACTACTTTTAAGGATTTTATTGATTATAAATTTATTATTTGAAAATATACTTAATATCCTCTCTGGATAATTTAAAGTTTTATCTTTGTGTTATAATTATCACACTTTTAACTTTTAATGTCAACATATATTTTAAGGTTAATATATTTATTACTTTAAGTAGCAGTTATATAATACTCTTTTGCATTTCTTTTTTAACATCTATTTTAGAATAATCAACTTCTAATCCAAATTTATTACATGCTATATCAAAATGTCTAAGCGCTATACCCATACTTATTTTATTATCTTTAATATTTTTCTTTTGTTTTTCTTCATATAAATGAACCATATTTGAGTTTATTATTATAATATCCAAGGTTGAGTAATTTTCACAGATGGTGCCCATCTAAGTCTTCTACATTTTTTCTAATTTTTATCTAATTTTCTACAAACATGACTTATACGCTTTTCGATCTACATCCTTATTAGTCCTAAATAATTTTCATCTTCATCTGGATAACCAAATGCAATTATTGAATATGGCTGTTCTAAATTTACGTTTTTTGAAGCACTCACATTATTGTGATAATAATTTGTATATCTGTAATTAATACAAGATGTAGATATAAGCATATTAAAAAGCTGTTCATTTTCTGCAATAGCCTCTAAAGAATACTCAGAATCTTTAATCATGAACTTCTTAAATCATCAGTGCAATAATTTTTAAGTTTATACAAATACAAAAGACGCAAATCGGCCTCCTTTAAATGTCTTACTCTTAAATATTCTTGATACTCTTTTTCTAATTCTTTTTCTTTTAATTCAATCTCATTCAAGGCAAACTTCGCAAATAATGGTTTTGCCTTTATGCAGCTATAAACTTTTCCCTCTCGTCTGTGAAGCATTGCAAAGTCTTAGGATGATAATTTTTATAAACTATCATAGCCAATAACTTTGTCAAATTTAGCTTTTGCCCTTTTTCTGTAAGCTTCTCTTTATACTGAGAAAATTCATTCACGATATTAGTCAATATACGCATATCTTGAATGAAAAATGCCATATCTGCTAAATCTCCATCTTTTATGACTCCATTCTCTACTCCAACTTTTTCAAGTGCTTCTTTAAGTTTACTTTTAGAGTTTGATGGGTTAATAACAGGTATAACCGTAGTTATGTAATCAAAGAATTTTGTACGCTCTTCATTTACGAACATATCATCTTTTACAGCATATACAAACACTACATTTCTGCCTACTATCTTAGATTCATTAATAAGCTGGTTCAACTCTCTAAGCTTAAGAAATATATCAGATGTTCCAAACCTGTCCAGATCTTCAATAATAACCACATTATATTTTGTAACCTGAAAAAAGTAAGTATTTCATCAAGATGTTTATTAAAGATTGAATTTTCCTCCTCAATCTCAATATACATATCTTTTAAATTCAACTTATTCAGCTTTGAGTTACAATATGATTTCACAAAACTCTTGACACTCAAATAAATAATATACAGAATAAATGCGAAGCCAGATAGTTTCAGAAAGGGAAGAAATCTGCCAAGTCCGTATGAAATTAATAATGACCGGACATCTCCAAAATCAGGAAAGAATACCACAATTATAGCCAATATTAATCCAATGGCAAACCAAGCATAAGTTCTCAACCGATTTTCCTCAATATGGACAATTCTTCTAAACCGTGAGTTCTGGACAGTGGATGTTCGTTCGCGATAAATCAATTGCTGTAGGATACTGTATTCTATCCTTCTGTTTAATTTTTCAACTTGCTTCTCAGATTTATGGCAACTATACCCATTTGAAGATTTACTTTCATTACCTTTTGGCTGCCCAGAGTTTTCTTGAATACCCTCCTGAACCTCTTCCTCCCCATCACTTTCCTCCTCCTCCGAACGTAAAGTTGCCAAAGAAATAGGAAGGTATTCAAACTCCTTATATCTCTTACGCAATGTCTGAAGAACAGAACTCTTACCTGACCCAAAAGGTCCGGTAAGAGCAATGTTTTTTATTTCTCCCTTATCGAGAGCTTTATCAATAACTTCATGCAACTCTTCTACAGTTTTAAAAGCTGCATCTTTTTCAGTTAAATCCTTGGGTAATAATGGCTCCAGCATATAAATCCTCTTTTAAAAAATTGAAGCAGATGAAATCCGGGAAGGGATTATGCCACTCCACCATATCGTTGGCTCACGTAATTAAACACCGCATCACGATAATAAGTAATACTTTCATCCGGATAACTTTCAGGTAACTCCTGCCAGAGCAAATCCCGTATGGTTATCACAATGGAAGCTTTTGTTTCCTGCTTATCAAATGGATGATCCATTGTTTCGAGCATAGACTTAATCTTATTTAATAAGTCTTTGGCCACTTTCTTCAACTTCTGAATATCCTCCTTCGACAAATCTTTCTTCTCTAATATATCATACAATGAAAGCTGCTCATCATTTTCAAAACCTTCCCTGATATATCGTTTCTCTTCTTCTGACAACTTTTCAGTCAGACGCATCAAGTCTTCAAAAGTTTTCTCAATACTGGCCCGGTTTTGTTCTTTGTTATAATTGCTGATAATTTCCTGATATTTCTCATAGAAATTTATTCTCGAAGGATTGGCCGACAACATTTGAGCGATACGTTCCTGTAACACCTCCTGAATATCTTTCATCACCAGATTCTTGTCTCTTCTTCTGCCAAACTCTCTTCTCAACAAATCAAAATCAATCTTACTAATATCGAAACGGCGATTGGAATCAATTTCCTCCAATTCATTTATAGTTTCCACTTCCAAATGCTCATCTACGATTCCATTGATAACCACACTAAGGTCTGTTATATCCGCATGCTTACGCTTCTTCTGCAATGCTTTATAAATAGCCTCTAACGCATCTTTTTGTTGCTTCATTTCCGACGTAATATCATCGCGGTCTAAGAATTTCCACAATTTGAGCAAAGTAGTGAGATAAGTGTTATAACTCTTTCTTATTTCAACCGTTTCGCACATGGCATTTGCCGCATCTCTCAGCAACGACAATTTTACAAAAGAATCCGCCTGAATCAAGTCCTTCAATTCAAAGCCATGTTCTTTAAGAAATGCTACAGCACTGGAAATAGTCTCTATCACACGGTTGATAAGCTCCTTTTTGTCTATTGTAGGGTCTTTGCCCTCTTCTCCCTCTTCCGAGCTTGCCGTATAATCTGCCAAAGCCTGCCTGAGTGCTTTTACAATGCCATATAATCAATAATAAGGCCGTTTTCCTTTCCCTCGGCCACTCGGTTTGCCCGAGCTATCGTCTGCATCAATGTATGGGCCTTCATTGGCTTATCTATATACAGGCATGACAAGGATTTCACATCAAACCCAGTCAACCACATCGCACACACAATACCACTCGCAGCGGATTATCTGTATCTTTAAAATCCTCATCAAGTTTACAGTCCTCCATCTTCTTACGATGCGTCAATATATCAAGTTCCCACTTCTGGAATGTCTGTATTTCATTCTGTTCTTGTGAAACGACCACAGCCATTTCCGTTTTTTGCATCCATTCCAGTTTTCGTTTCTGTTCCTGAACTTCCTGCTGATAAGGACTGGCAGCAATCTGCTTTTTCAATGTTTCAATCTCTTTCTGCCAATATTCCTGTACGTAATCATACATGCGCACACAAGTTATCTTATTGTAACACACAACCATGGCCTTTCCAGATGTCCACAGGTCACTATAATGACGCACAAAATCCTGCGCTACAATTCTCAGGCGTTTCGGAGCCGTCAGTAAATGTACCTCTTTAGCAAATTCACGTTCCAACTTAGCCAATTGCGAGGCATCCATTTCTCCAGCCTGCTCCAATGCCGCAGCAATCTCCGCGTTTATTTCCGGATTCTTTAAATCCTTCAATTTTCTCCCCGGTTCTCATAATACAACGGAACAGTCGCCTTATCCATCCACAGCCCGCTTGAAATCATCATATGCTGACATATCCTCCAAACGTACGGGCTGTAATATTATCATCTCTCAAAAGAGGTGTACCCGTAAATCCAATTCGGCTGGCAGTAGGGAGTAAGTGTACCAAATTATCAGCAAACAATCCATTTTGTGTGCGATGCGCCTCGTCACTCATTACAATAATATCATGATCCGGATAAATCGGTGTCGCTTTAGGATCATTGAATTTCTGAATCAAAGAGAAAATAAAAGAAGGATTACCCCCTAATCTTTTTATCAAATCTTTGCCACTTTTCGCAATAAATTCTTCTGTTTTCGTTTTACCCAGCGCCCCACAGTTTTCAAATGTATCACTAATCTGTTTGTTCAACTCCTCACGGTCTGTCAAAACAACAATAGTGGGAGAACCCTCAAATTTCCGCCTGATTTTACGGGCCATAAACAGCATCGAATAGCTCTTTCCACTGCCTTGCGTATGCCAGAATACTCCTAACTTTCCATTCACATATTCCCGACGACGATACATATCTACGGCCAAGTTCACTCCCAAATACTGGTGGTTACGCGCCATAATCTTCACCGTTCTCCCGTCTGAATGGTCATAAAGAATAAAGTTTTCCAGTAAATCAATAAAATTCTCTTTCTCGCAGATACCACGTAACATAGTGGGCAATTCGATATTTCCCTTGTCCATTTCCGTCAAACGTTCCACTCGTGGAAGAACTCCCATTTGGAATCTATCGTACCTACACGTGCCTCCAGCCCATTACTGAAAATAATAAAAGCATTGTGATAGAAGAGTTGTGGAATCGTATCCAGATAATCCCGGTAATTTTGACTGAACGCATCTTCCACTTCCACATTGTGATTTTTCAATTCCATGAACAGCAAAGGAATACCGTTCACAAATCCTACAATATCAGCTCTACGACGATACAGTGAACCATACACTTTCAGTTCTCTGACACAAAGAAAATCATTATCGGCACCCTTCTCAAATTTATGATTCTTGCCTTTACTTCTTTCGTTTCTCCGTTAGGCAATACTCGGGTCACAGGCACCCCGTCACGGATATATTGATACTTCTGCTCGTTAATCTGCATAAGTGTCTGGCTACTCATGTGTTCTGTCATCCGTTCTACCGCCTCAGCCATCTGCTTGTCATTAATCCACGGATTCAATTTTTTCAAGGCCTTGCGGAAGCGTTGCACCAAGAATACTTCATGATAACTTTTCCGTCCCAAAGTGCCATTTTCTCCCAACACTTCTTTATCATAAGCATACACAGGAGTCCAGCCAAGTTCTTTTTCCAAAAATTCAGCTGTACTTTTCTGTATGAGTTTATCTTCGCCGTAGTCTGTTGACATAGTTTTGATTCAAATTAGTTTTAACCTAAAGTACGTAGTTTTTTCTGAATAAACCAAGTGACAATACCACAATAGGAATAATATTTTTCTTTTACTCCTTCTTCATCTTCCTCAAAATGCTTCTCACTGTATTTCTTTAAATAAATTTCAACGTCTTCTTATCCCAGCTTTTCCTTTTTTACAAGCAACATTAATCTGGAAATCACCTGATTTAACATTGCCTTTCTATTTACTTTAAGCAATTTTGTATTCAGATTTAGTATATCATTGATTTCCGTATTATATAATTCGTTGGTAGAATTATAGTTCCGTCAGAATTGTATTTGATTGTATCTATAAACTGTTGGTCAAGTGGAGTAAATGAAATATCCTTTGCCCCCTTCAGTCTATCACAATGATCATCTTCCCCAATATGACCAGGACAACAAATTACCATATTTCTATATTCCAGTTTTAAATCATCATGCAGTTCTCTACATTTCATATTGTTCTACCCGACTGATCTTCTTGTGTCAAAACATAGTTTTTCCTGTCCTTCTTATATAATTTGTCTTGCTTAGGAATTCTACGCATACAATAAGCACATATATACCCTGCTCTTTCAAAAGTGATTGAACTAATTCTGGAATAGCCTGATAATCTACCCCCGGAGTATTTTTGTACTCGGTCCACTCTTTCGGTTCTTTATTTTTTTGTTAATCAGAATCATAGGCTTGTTTTATTCCATAAATGATATTAAGGCTTCCATTCTTGTTAATTCTGGGTCACCACCGGCAATATTTTGCTCTAATTCCTTCAATAATTTTCTTGCCGTTTGAATATCACCTTTATCTATTAATTCTAATATAGTTTTAATATCGGTATTGACTTTTAAGTCTCTGGATGGCTGCCCCATATATGTTTCAATAATTGTGGAAAGCATCCATTCCATATATATTCAGTTCTTTATGCGAATATTTTCCGTCTGAATATTCCAGTTTATATACTACATTTATATCATTTCCTTTTTCATCCTTTCTTGGTTCAACTGATGACATCACCAAGGGAGCATGCGTACTTACAATAACTGAATCTTGGGAAAGTATCTTGCAAAGCCTTCAGTACACGAACTTGCAAAGCAGGATGCAGATGTTCATCAATCTCGTCAATGATTACAGTGCCATGCGTATGTTTGTAGCATTGGTCACCAAACATAGATTTATTAAGTAAAGCACAACGGAAAGCAATATCTATCACAATGTTCACCAAGCGACGGTAACCGTCGGAAAGTAATGCAGATTCTGATTCTCGTCCATCCACAAAAATAAAATACACTTTGCCTTCATTATGACGTATATCAATATCACTAATGATATTACAACCATTAGGACCAATGCCTCCATGATGGCATTTCTTACGGAATTAATTTCTTCGTTTCCTCTTTGGCTTCTTTTAATACAAGCAAACGCTTTATCCAGCATTCCAACAAGCCTCTACAATCATAACATTCATAATAACCAAATGAAGGTTTTGATTATATTTCTTAAATTTTGTTTTATCAAACTTACGCACTGAATGAATATCTTCCGTAGTAAAACATGCATATACTGGCAATGCATTTACTTGTAAAATACTTTTATCTTGTTGAGATACATGTGAAAAAAGATTCATAATAGCAGCATATTCTCTTAACGGCTTTAAACCTGTCACAAGATTCGCGAATTCTTTTTTGACTTCTTTTCTATCTTCAAGTCTTCATCTATATCTAATGAATATGCCTCACCTGATGTAGTCAAAATATTTAAGAAATCCCATTCCCCCGGATGAAACAAGATTTCGATAGGTTGTTCTAAAATTCCTGTATCCCTAAAATCATTATCATCAGCACTTTTCCATACCGTATTTTCATCACTGTAACCAGAAAAGAATGCATTTACCACCAAATTACAGGCATGCAATAACGATGTTTTACCAACAGAATTATCCCCTATCAACAAATTTACGCCTCTACGAAATTCTATACTTTTTCTTCGTAGCATCGAAAGTTTTTTATTGTAATATCACGCATAATCTTTTAATTTAAGGTTTTATACTTCTATTTCTCCACTCATTAGTTTGGGAAGTAGGCGGTCGCGAGCTTCAGTAATATTACACATTTGCTTCCTAAGATTTTTAATATCACGATAAAAAAAACTGACTACATCATCGTACTTTTTACTTAAATCCTCAGAAGGTAATAATATTACTTGTTCTTTTAAATATTTAAATGACGAGCATAACTATAATTCGACAAATCTATATTGACTAAGCTAGCATACAACAGACTTTGAGGCATTCGCCTATGATTGTTAGACATAATTAGCTGCACCCCATCTGCTCCTTTTGCAAATGAAAAATTGATATATTTCAGAATCCGAGTATGATCTCCAAAAATAATATATGGAATATCATCAACTTTTACTAGACATCCATTATCATTAGTATATCCTGCTATATAATCTTTACCTTGATCAATAATAGGAATGAGACCTGTTCGTTGATAATAGGTAGCTGGCACTTGCCTTGTTCTTTGAACTTTACATAATAAATCACCAACTTTCTTCTTCTCCCACCCCTCCGGCACACCATCCACTATCTTCGTTTTTTCATATCCTGGGAAACGTAAATCCACAAACCATTCTTTATAAAGACGCTGTGCAGCTTCTTCCAATAACTTAAATCTGTTTTGGTAGTTTTCTATCAAGGAATCGTAACGAAAGAGAATCTCAGCTATGCGACATTGAATAAAGTATTCTGGAATATTTAATTCATAATTACCTAAACGATTTTGGCTAAGATTTTGAATATTAGCTCCTATAGCCGAACCTGCGATACTCTTTCTAAATAATGGAGCTTTAAAATGATATGTAAAGAAATAAGGATTATAAGTGTTCTTATCATTAATTCGTAACCTTATACAAAATCCTGAGAAGTTGACAAAATATTTTTATCAATAAGCATACAACGTCCAACCAAATCCCTATTCCCATTTGAACGAACAAATAAGATATCACCTGGTTGTAAATAATCTTCGCTTCTAACAATCTCTTCTTTCACTTCTTGTAAAGTCGAGAAATCAGGGAAAACCGATCTTTAAAATCTGAAACTCCAATAATTTTTATTCCAGAAGCATATGCGGATTTATTAAAATTAATACCATTATCTAGAATTGCAATATCTTTAATTTTCACTTTCTTCCATACACTCATACCTTTCCCTCCTTTCTACTCTCTGAAGTTACCACTTCCCAATGTCCTGTTTTATTACTACCCACACGCACAATCATCCCAGCTTTTCTTAACTCACCTAACGGCGTTTGACTGTTGCTTCAGATACACCCAATAATGCTCCATATTCAGCATAATTCAGGTTGTTATTCTCTTGAATAGCCCGATACAAACGTGCCGTTATCGGGTCAACCGAAAGTTCTTTTATCGGGTCAGGAATCATATTTATCAGGTCAGTTGTAGGTCTTATCAGGTCAGCATTCTGCGATTTCTTGTAGGCTTCTATCTCTTTACGGATATTCCGGATATGTTCGTCGAACATAAACTCATAGAAAGGAAGCAGCGTTTCCTGCTCACGTGAATCAATGAGCGACTGAATATATTCCGCCTTATCTTCTTTCACTACTTTTGAAGGGACCAAGCCAAATTCATATTGCAAATGATTCATGACCAATCTCGACATACGTCCGTTACCATCTACCCACGGGTGAATGGTGACAAGCTGAAAATGCGCATCAAAACTGGCTTTATACTTTGCAATGACATCATCCGTATTCAAAGTTCTGCTCTTTGTTGGTTCAGGTACTGACACAACTCTTTTAACTTGTCAGGCACTTTGCGAAAGTTCATATAAGAACTTCCCCCTACGCCCGCTGTGACACCGAGTAAACGAAGGTCTCCTTTAGATGAGTCAAAGCTGCCACTTGCTGTGTGGTATTCGCCACCCGTATTTTTCATGACCAAAGCCGAAAGCCCTTTCAGCATCTCAACAGAAAATTCCGTATGCGCCTTAGCTTGTTTCATGGACTGTTCGTATGCCGCTTTCAAGTCCAAGTTCATCATCTGTTCCTGAATGCTACGGCCTTTTGCGTAATGCCTTCATCAAAAGCAGCTGATTCTCTATCTCCGTAACCGTGCTACCTTCAATAGCTGTAGAATGGGTAATAAGAGAATAGAGATAGAATTTGTTATAATCTATCTGCTCGGCAATCCCTAATGTTTTATATTCATCCAGCAGGGAAAGCAAGGTTTTTGTCTTGTCATCCAGGGTCATTTCAGTGTCTCCCAATCCTTTAGAATTGCATCCATTAATGCATTAGCTTCCTTGTTCAATTTTGCCAATTCTGCATGAATCTCATTCATACGCTCGTGAAAATCCACTCCATCGTCTTCCATCTCTGCCACACCTACGTATGCACCGGGAGTAAGCGAATAGTTCTTCTCTGCTATTTCATCAAGTGTAGCAATCTTGCAAAGTCCTGCAATATCGTGATACTCACCCTTACCAAACTTTTCCGTCAACCAGTTATATTCACCGATTACTGTCAGAATACTTTCAAGTACTTTACAAAATTCGTCACCAGCCAGACGCATGGGTTTCACTTCACGCTTTTTCAACTTTTCTTCAGCGGACTTTACACAAGCCTTGGTCTGTTCTATCTGTTCATTGAGCTTTTTGCTCAATGCATCGTAATTCTCCCAGGAGCCTTCGAGCCAGGTAAGTGAACGCTTAAACTGAGTTTCCGTTTCTGCATCCAATAATTCTGTAAACGGTTTGACTTGCTCCATCATCTCACTTACAGCTTCCTGTATGGCACTGTTATATTTTTCTATCAGCGCCTGGTATTTCTCAGCTTCTCCACGATAGAGATGTACGATGGCCTGAAGATTGCACAACTGCCATTCGGTCCACTCGTTGAGTGTACGGTCTACTACCGTATAATATTACGGGCATCAATAACAATACCTTATCCTGATTTTCCTCTCGTTTGGCTTTATCAAAGAACCACAACGAGCAAGGCAAAGAAAGTGTATAGAAAAAGTTGTTTCCTACACTGACCATGACATCCACATGCCCGGTTTTTACCAGTTTTTCTCTGATGTCACGGTCTTTATTCGAGCTGTCGGTTGCCGAACTGGCCATTACAAAGCCCGCACGTCCGTGATCATTGAGATAGGCATAGAAATAGTTAATCCAAAGATAATTGGCGTTACCCACTTCTTTACTTTTAGTGTTTACACCAGGCAAGCCAAATGGGAGTCGCCCAGCACTTGAAGCCGACTCAGCCTTAACTTTATCGACATTGAAAGGAGGATTGGCAATCACATAGTCACACTTCCCTGCCAGATTGAACGCATCGTGATAGAATGAATTGGCTTCATCTCCAGAAACAATGCGACCATTAAGCCCATGTACCGCCATATTCATCAAACAAAGTTGAGCATTGTACTCCACTTTTTCCTGTCCATAGAATGTCATTTGTGTGTTGGCATTCATACCCGCTGCATTTACAAAATCGCCGGTCTGCACAAACATACCTCCCGAGCCACAAGCCGGGTCAAGCATTACGCCTGTTCCGGCTCCAGCACATTTACCAACATTTTCACCAAGGACTTGGCGTAAAAAACGCCATCATCGCTGGCTACCGCCTTGGCAAACTTGGAAAGGAAGTATTCATAGATGCGTCCAATAATATCGCCCCTACTTCATCAATGGTCTTGTTATTGAAAATTCGAAGTAATTCGCGCAACAAATCATCCGAAAACATGGTGTACGACTTTGGCAGGACACCCGTCAGTTGCTCACTCTGTTCTTCCAACAACTGCATGGCATTATTGACTGCCTCACCTAAAGAATTAAGAGGCTGTCCTTCCTTATTCTCCAAACCGACGGATGCAATATCTTCGGGCAGATTAACAAGAAAATCAAACTGTGCTTCACGAGGAAGATAAAGCGCACTTTTTGCCGCAAAATCGCTTTGTTCTACCGGCATTACGCGCCCTCCTCGCGAGGGGCGATTTTTCAGAATTTCAGCTTCCACCAGTTTATAACGGCTATAAGCATAGCGTAAAAACAACAATGCCAGCACTGGCATGCAATATTGACTGCTTGTCAGTTTACTACCTTGTCGTAATAAATCAGCTGATTCCCACAGTTCTCCTTCCAATTTTCTTATATTAATCATATCCTTTGTCTAATTATTTCAATACAAAGATAACGATTATTTTTATTTCTCCCCCGCCAAATACACCGGCTGATACTTCGTCCCCGCATTCTTCAACACCCCTTCCTTCACCACGTTCCCGAATCACCCGCGTAGACTTCGACGAATTAAACCAGTGAGCCGTTCAAAATCGCGGCGTTGCAGGAAAGAATGCGTCTTGAAATACTCTGCTAATTTCTTTTTCACCTCTTCCTCATCCAGCTTAGTAGAATGATGCGCCTCGTCCACCTTGCGCTCCAGATACACACTCTGAAAGCGGTCAATCAAATCCTTGTCGGGCGTGAACTTGATGCTTCTCACCTGTACATCGTCATCCTTAATATACTTCGGATTAATGTCTGGCGCACACTTCAGGCTCAGACTGAAATAGCCGATTCCTTCCAGATGCATCGCATATCCGTTGCTCAGGTTCTCATAGAGTTCATCGTTCAGGGCCGTGATGACAGCTGCCACATCGGCTGGAGAGACGGTACATTTCCTGCGTATCGCTTCACGGATTTCACGGGTGGTCACCACGTCTTTGGTAATCACTTTTGCATGCAACTTCGGCGCGGAGACTCCCTCCTTTACCGGATTCTCAAACAGGTCAAATTTTATAGCCATAATCGTTTTAGTTATATTGTTATTATACTTCTTTCGAAACGCTTATACAAAAATACCTCGACACGTTGCTGTCAAGGTCTCGACACGAACGTGACGAGACATCAGCACGAACGTGTCAAGACCTCGTCACGTACGTGTCGAGGTAAATTTAACTCAATTTTTAAAAAAAGCAAGGATTTGCCTTCTAAATTTCAAGAAGCTCGTCCCCTATTTTTATACCACTTTCAGGTATTGCGGCATCACAGGTTTCTCCAGTTTCCAGGTGATGTTCATGGGGAAATCACCATGCGAAGAAACATAGTCCACAAGGCCGAAACAATGGAAAGGACAGGTGTTTCCAAAGCCGTCTTTCTTTTCCTCACGCACAAAAAGCACAATCTTGTTATGCCGCTGAGGTTGCTCGGTGTAAATCCGTCCTCCACGGTTGTGATGGGAGTCGGTATTCTTGGACTGCCAATGGAAGTAATCCTTATTGATGACATAATCGTCGTATTGCGTAGAAGGTGAAAAATCTTTGTCGGATTTGTTCAGGGTGACAAAGAGCAAGGTGGCATCGTATTCTGGCAAATTGAACACACCAGACACCGAAGACATTTTTTTTCTCCAAAGTCTGCCGTCCGACCAACGTAAATATCTCCTCACGAGTATAGCATCCATAGAGTTCAATGCAAGGCAACACCTCAGGCCAAGCGGTGTGGTGGTAATTTCCAAATGTGACAACAAGTAAGACACGATTTCAGCAGCTTCTTGCTTGAAATACCGATAACGGTCATCGTGCAGTAAAGCCAACGCCTGATACATGCCCATTCTTTCAGTTCGGTTTTGTCGATTCGCTCCTGATAGAGATTATAGTAAAGCATAGTGGCATACAGCCGCTTGTCTTCGTCCATATAACGTTTGCTGCCCGACAGGAAATCGGCCACAAAATGCAAGTAAGAGGCGGTGTTATGATGTATCAGATTGCCCATGCCTTTCTCCAGGCGTCGGGTAATCGCATCATCGGTATAAGAGATACGTCCTGCGGCCCGTTTGAGAGACGTCCAACAATTGTTACCCACATATACCACACGGATGTCTTGTCCGTTATTCTCCAAAAATTGGGTAAGCGTAGGCAACTCGGTGTAGGAATTGATTTCTTTCACCAAGCGATTTTTGTTGTAGATGGCTTGCTGAATGTTCTCTAAGATGTATTGTCGGGCCTGCTTTTCCATGATGATGCTGCACCCGGTAGGCAAAAGGGTGAAACCGTTTGCTATCTGCTGGGCGATGTTCTTTTCGGGACGCAAAGTAAGGGCACGAAATTTTGAGGCGAAATCATACTTCTTATGGCTTGTGCCACAAAATCGAGGACGGTGAGTTCGGTCTTCCCTGGAGAAAGACGGAGACCACGGCCCAACTGTTGCAGGAAGATGGTCAAACTGTCTGTAGGACGGAGGAAAAGTACCGTATCTACTTCGGGTATATCGACTCCTTCATTGAAGATGTTGACCACACACAGGTAATGTACCAGTCCGTTACGAAGGTCTTCTGCCAGTTGCTTACGTTGCGGTTGCGGCGTATCGGAAGTCAGGCTTTTTGCATTGAATCCGTATTTCTGAAGCTGAAGGGCCATAAATCGGCATGTTTCTTATTGACGCAGAAGCACAGAGCACGACAGGTGTATTCATCGGCCAGGTAACGGTGTAAGGCATCTACGATGTGTTGTGCCCGTTCGGGTACGCACAGTTTGTCGGCCAGTCGGTCGATAACGTAACGTTGTCCGTTCCAAAGAGAATCATCGGTCAGGTCGGTGTCATCGGTCACGCACAGGTATTGGAAGGGAGTCAGCAATCCGGCCTGAAGGGCTTGGGGAAGGCGTATCTCGGCACTGATGCGCCGCCAAATCCGGGCGAAGGTCTTTTCCGTCCATACGTTCCGGTGTGGCGGTGAGTCCAATCAACAATTGAGGATGAAAATGCGAAAAGAGTTTCCGATAGCTGTCGGCCTGGCTATGATGAGCTTCGTCGATGACGATGTAGTCGTAATAATCGGCTGGGAGCTGCGAAAACAGGGCTTCAAACCGTGAGTTGAACATGGAAATGGAGACAAACAGATGGGCATAGTCGGCCTCGGTTTGAGGAGCTTCATTACCGACCCACAACGTACCGAAATTGGCGTCTTGCAACACGCTGCGGTAGGTGTGCAAGGACTGGCGAAGGATTTCTTCACGATGGGCGGTGAACAGGATACGACTGGTCCGCCCTGCTCCTGTCTGCTGTTGGCAGAAGGACTGATAATCAAAAGCGGAAATTACGGTCTTTCCCGTACCGGTGGCCGCCACAACCAGGTTACGGAAGTTGCCACACTCCTCGCGCTCTACTTTCAGTTTATCTAAAATCTGCTTCTGGTGTGGGAGCAAGGAATAACGTTGGTACACGAAAGTATCCGGTTTTCCTTTGAAGGTGTTGCGATGCAATTCTTGTTGGAACTTTTCAATACCTCCCAGCCGGAAATCTTCAAAGTTCGGGCTGTTCCAATATAAGTCGAAGGTGGCCAGTGCGGTCTTGATGATGTGCGGATTCTCTACACTCGTCACGCGCATGTTCCATTCCAATCCGTCGGTCTGTGCCGACTTAGACAGGTTGGACGAGCGATATAGGCAGTGTGCATGCCGGAATTACGTACAAAAATGTAGGCTTTGGCATGGAGACGTTCGATGTCGGTTTGATAAGAAATATGGATTTCCGTATGAGGTAGTTCGGCAAGTTGTTGCACGGCCTTAGTCTCGGTCGCCCCACAATAAGTTGTGGTAATGATGCGCAAACGGGTGCCTTCGCGTTGGCAGAACTTTTTCAGATCATCCAACAGCAAGCGCACACCGGAGAGCTTCAGAAAAGAAACAATAAAATAAATCTCGTCGGCACTGGCAATTTCCCGTCGGATTTCCTCGCCCAATGAAAGGACGCTGTTTCCACCCGTAAACAAGTTGCTCACCCGGAAGCCGGATTGTGGGCGGACGGTTTCTGAATGACTGTGCTTTTGCAGGAGGTTCTTTTGCTGGGTCATCACCTCCATCAAGAGGTTGGAAGTGTCGGCTATCTGCACTTCTTCCACAAGCCCGTACTCAGCCAATATCCGGTTGACCAGTGTCATCCGGTCGTGCATATCTTCCGTGTCTTCCAGTTTCTGCCGAATGGCTTTTGCCAGATAATCCGCTAAAATCTTAGGGGATTCGGCCGCGTCTATCTGTTCGCGCAGGCAAACCAACTGCTGGGATTCAGCCTCCCGTATATCTCGTTCAACTTCCTGATTGATAATATTCTCGTAGATTCCTTTCTTTAACATCGCTTACTGATTTCAGAATTTCATGCTGAAAGTACAAAATAAAATGAAACTAGCTGACATATTTTTAGAAAGAATCCCGAAAAACTTTATCTTTGTGAATATTAATCATTGGATATTATGAACTCCTTCATCCCCATCTTTTCAGCCTTTTTCATCCTGCTCGGGCTCCTCGTCTGGAGATTCCCCAAACTCATTGCAGGATACAACACCATGACGCCCGAGCAGCAGAAAAAAGTCGATGTCAAAGGGCTCAAAGCCTTCATGTGCCGTGTGTTCTGCGCAATCGGCGTACTGGTTTCGTGAGCTACCTGCTCCTGAGGCTGTTCATGGACGAAGCATCGGCTATCAACATCAGCTCCATAGTAGTGCCATAATAGGGGTTATCTATCTGCTGGCCGGTGCAACGGTACGATCACAACTAACGGGATGCCTGGGCGATAATCTCCTTTACTTCGCAGCACTCTCCTTCCCGACGGATGCACCAGAACGGGACGGACTTGGCATCAGTAAACTCTTTCATCCGCCAGCTGATTCGAAACCGCTGGCCACGAAATGCATGGGCACGAACAGGCCGGTACGGAACACGTCGAGAAACTGACGGGCTCCGCGGGTGTAGCCGTTGCCGATGCGCCGTCTACGGGGAACATCACCATGTCGAAACGGTCGGTGAGCTTGCGGATGTCTTTCAGCTCACCCAGGAAACGCTTTTCTTCCTTGGCAGGGTCAATGTCGATGCCGAAGTCAGGACTGTAGACCAGTCCCCCGTGATAGTCGTCGGTCAGGAAGCGGGCGTACCAGTTGTTCAGGTCGCCGGCATGGAAGATACGCTCGCCGTCGGTCTCTATCACCCATGACACGCCGCTGTCATTACTTCCGGTGGCCGTCACGCGGAGGAGTTCGTCTTCCCACGTGGCACCTTTCCCCAGCCAGGCGTCGGCTTCTTCCTTCTGCGCCCGACGGTGTTTCAGGATGTCTTTCGAAGGATGTAGCGCACGTTCGCTTTCCGGGTCCGCCAGGAGAAGATGTCGCGGTTGAATGGTCTTCATGGAAATGACTGGAGAACGTACAGGGGCTTGGGCGACTGCAACAGACGGGGCATCACGCCGGCAGGTCCATCCAGTAGTCGAACACGAGGATGCAGCGGTCGGTCTCGAGGGCAAAGCCGCTGTGGAAGATATAGGTAAGTTGCATAGGCTGCTTGAATAGTTTGTGCAAAGATAGCGTTTTGCCGGAAAGGAGCAGCCAGCCCCGGGGATTAAGGGGCTGTGCCTTCCACTTTATAACGGATGGAGCGTTCGCTGCGTTGCAGGCAGTCGGTGAACACGCGCAGATCGTTGGTGTAGTTCATCAGTTCCCACACGAGTTGCATTTCTTCGTCGGTCCAGGCTGCTCTGTGGCGCGGATATTTTTTCCGGATTTCCTGCAAAGGTTCCGGATTGGAATCTTCCGGAAGGTTCAGCCGGCTGGCCCGTTCACGAAGATGTGTCAGCACACTGTTCCAATAGTTGTGATAGAGAGGCTGACAGAAGAAGTCTGCACAGAGAATCTTCTGCTTCGGCGGACAGTAGAAAAGAGCCTCCCTGTCAATGGCTTCCAGTTCTTGCATCAGCTGGTCGATACATGCAGCGGCGGCCGGAGCCTGCACCAGGATAGAGCATTCATGGCGGGCATCGTCCTTATTCCGTCGGGCCGAAAGCCAGTTGAACGAGCCTTCCACCAGCAGGCGGTCGTCCACCACCAAGGTCTTGTTGTGGATGCCTTTCAACACCCGCAGACTAACGTGGTGTTCTACCAGCGCACGGCGGGCTTGCAAACTTTCCTCCTTCCACAAGCCGTTTTTCTTATCCAGATAATGGTCGGTATACACCACCACTTCTACCCCACGTTCCACTGCTTCCTGAATGAGGGGCAGCAAGTGGTCGCTTTCAAGGGCGCGGATGGAGAGGAAGGGCGACACTATCACTACTTTCCGGCGGGCGGTCTGAAGGGCCTGACGCAAGATGTCCGTATGGGCCTCAAGGGTGGACAGACGGCAGACTGCGGCCAACTGACGGGGCACGTCGAGCGACTGGCTCATGAGGGGTTCCTCGTCCTGGTAGAGAAAGTGGGAGGAGATTTCGCTCTGCTGACTGTCGAACAGCCACTTGGCCAGGTTGCCCGACGGGGTATCTCGGTCGGGATGGAAGATGTTCATGTGGCCGAACACCAGGAAGTGGTATTGCGCACGCGACACGGCCACATTGAGCATATTGTACTTTCCGCCTGCTTCCATAAGTAGGAAGTGTCTTCGGGTGAATTGACGGGCGAGAATATCACCAGCGGTACTGAGCTCCTTGCAGCGAGTGGACGGTGCCGACGGTCATCGTAACGAAGTCTGCGGCATCGGGCAGTCCGGACAGCAGCTTGCGCAAAAGGCGTTCCTGCGCCTTGAACGGGGTAACAATGGCGGCTACCTGAGGAATAGGCTTTCCGTAGGCTTCTTCCAGCTTTCTTTTCTCGCGCGACAGCCATTTCACGATGGCAGCAGCTTCGGCTTCATTGAATCGGCTTCCGGTCTTTCCCTTCTGGCTGTATCCGTTCACATGGACATAGCCTTTGGAGGGAAGAGCCGCGTATTTCGGACGGTCGCCTTTCAAGGGAAGCAGTCGCCCGTGGTACACATAATCGTTGCAATAGGCGATAATGGAGTCCAGGCAACGGCGGTGCTCGCGCAGGAAGCCCCGCGTTCACCGTCCACCTGATAGCTGCCACTCTTGCGGGCCATTTTCATCAGGTTTCCGGAAGAGGACAGGAAACCGTGTTCGCTCAGGAAAGCATACAACGGATCTTTTGACGAGGTAACCACCCCGGAGCGGCGGAGATTGATGAAAGAATATTGTCCGGTCACGGGCCAGATGGGTTCTATCTGTTCGATGTCGCCCACGAGGATGGCTTGCCGGGCCAGACTGAACGAGGGTACGGCCAGCTCGGGCGACACCTGCCCAGACTCATCGACGATAAGCAGGTCGATGGTATTGTAGAGGGGCACGGAGGGATTACCCTGCTGCTGCAGGTCATATAGCGCGGAAGAGAATGGAAGGTGGAGATGAACACCGGCATCACGCAGGCCAGCCGTCTCAGACGCTCGAGGTAGACGGCACGGTCCGAACGGTTCAGGTTTCCGGAGCAACGGCTCAGACGACGGATGAACTCGGCCTCACGGTAGTGGATGCATACCAGAACATCTGGTAGCGGTAACTGATGTCCAGGCGCACGGCCATGTCTTCCATGCAGGGCAGGTTCCTGTACTCCTCTCCTTCCGTCAGCCGGGTGTAGCGTGCCCTGAAATCGTCGTTCTCCTCCCAGCGGGCCATGGTTTCTTCGTAGGCGGAAGAAGTCTTGCGGAAGTGTTGCATCATCCGGACAAGCAGATTCTTTCCTCCATTTACACCACCGGATTCTTTCTGTGCAGCAGCCTCCAAGCCCGTTTCAATCCAGTCCCTCAGCAGGGCCATCTGTCCACGAAGGTAGTGCTGACACTCTGTTTCATCCTTGCACGAGGTGTGAAAGTAACGGTTGAACAGCTCCAAGTAGTACGTGCGGTACTCGTCCACCCGCTCCGGATTGTCGTACGTTTCGGGAAAGCCCTTTCCTCGGGTGTTCAGCATCATGGCATAGCGTTCGGTAAGCTCTTCCTTTCCGGACAGGTACAAGCCTAACGTATCCAGTTCCGGCAACCAGCGTGCCGCCAGGCCTACCTCGGCCGCATCTGTCTCAGCGACTTCCATCTCGAAATCCTTAAGGATGTTGGTAATGGCCTGGTTGTTGACCGAACTGGCCACAATAAGCTCAGGTTCTCTGTCCGTCAGCACGGAATGCACCAGCGGTTGGCAATGACCGTCTGCAGGAAAGTGGTCTTTCCCGTTCCCGGAGGACCGTTGACCGCAAAAATCCGGCTGCCACGGGGATGGGTGTACATGGCGAGCGTTTCACGCTGGGAAACGGATAAGGGGAAATCACTGCTCATCTGGGCCAGGTGCCGCTTGTTGGCATAAATCTCCCGACGGGCAGGAAGCGGAAGCAACGGTTCGCACTCGCAGCGCGTCAGGCACTCCAGCAGCGGGAGGTCTTCCTTGCACTGCAGCAACTTGTCGTACAACCGCAGGATGTTCTGTGCCATCCCCGTGACGCGCCTTCGTGATGATCATCTCCGGCTGGTCGGGGTAGTTCATTTCGGAAAACGTCATCCCGGTGGCTTTCCGGAAGAGGGCTTCGCATGCCTTCCAGTATTCCTCTTCGGTAGCCACATCGGTCTTGAACGCACTCAGCAGGCAGTCCACCTCGTCGAGGGAAGCAAGTTACGGTCGTCCTTGGCATTGGGTCGAAGGAACTTGCGGACGAACATCGGCACACGGTCCATCGGGTTTCAGGCAACTGTAAGGAACCGTCGGTCCTAGTGTCGCCGTAATGAAGAAAGGGTATTCAGGAAACATCTTACCAATAGGTTTGCCATTCTCATATTCGGGAAGCAGCACACAGGGGGCAATGCGCACCTTACACTTCTTCCCGTCTTCCCTTCCGTCGGGGAAAAGCAGTTCGATGTCTTCTTCCGGTATTGACTCCGGCATACGGTCTTCAAACGCCAGCGTCACACGCGGCTCTTTATAGAACATGCTGTTACTCCACTCAGCATCCAGCAGGCAGTTTTTCCAGTATTTAAGCAGTTTCTTGTTCATAGGTACACAATAAGGGACAAAAATAGACGCATTCCACCACAATCGAAACAATGCGGCGGTAATAAAGCGTAATTTTACCTAAAACAATTGAAGAGATATATCCTCCTGCTCGTAAACCCGATGATAACGGTGAATCATCTCTACCAGCGGAATGAGGCGTACATCCTCCGGCACCAGATGGCAGAAGCGTGCATACTGGCGGTCGTACAGGGTGGCATTTCCATTCTTCAGCTTTATTTCAATATCGTCCGGCACAAAGAAAGAAGCCCGGTTGCCCAGGTATTTATAGAATTCGGTGAGATAGATATGAATGCCGGCCAGGTCGAAATCGCCAAAATGCAGGTAATCATTGGGAACCGAAAGGAGCCAGTTGCGCAAGTCATCCGACTGAGGATAACGTGACACAAGGAGTACTTTCCGGGCCTTGAACAAATGTCGCTGACGGTGAAGCAGACGAAAGTTGTCGCCGTTCTCCACACCCACCACAAGCACATCGGAGGGTATGCGGAATTTCTCCGGTTCCTGCACAAAAAAAGCCATACCTTCCAGCGGAGAGAGGGTGAAAGATTTCTCTCCCATCGTCACCTCCAATGGCTCGCAACAATTTACCAGAAAGCCGCGGAAGGTCCGCACACGAACAAGCTTGGAGTCGCCGGTTTCATTTACCAGTACACTCCGGTCCAGATCAGGGTTATGTCCATCGGTCAGCTCTATCCACCGGGACAATTCGGCCCCACCCGTATACTTGTTCTTCACATAACGGATGCTTGCCTCTACATCCAGCAACCGATAAGAGTTACGGCTTCCATGAGTGATGACAGAAAGCAACCCTTCTTCTTTCAGTTCATCGGCAAACCAGCGCGGGAAAAGGCTGGAAGGAAGTGTCTCTCCCTGTATAAGACGAAGTACCTTACGGCATATTGACGGAGTAAATTTTTTCTGTTCCATAAACTATTGCTTGCGTGTGAGTAAAGGTACCACCTGCGTAAAACTCTGAGCTCCTTACTCAAAAGATAAGTATAACGATAATCCTCCACATTGTAGGTGGTAGGAGAACTGTTGACCAGTACGATATTCCGGCAGTTGGCAAAAGCCAGAATACCTTTGACATTGTTGGGATGAAGCTTGCCGATTTCGTCCATCATGCAATGAATCCGGAAATCTCCGAACTTACGCGAAGCTTTCTCCTTGAACACGTTAATCAGCATGATGTTAACCATGGCTTTCACCAGAATATCCGTTCCGTCCGACCCCACATTGGCTATCTTTTCGGTCCATCCGGTATCGTTATCATTCTCTTTCACACGGAACTGCAGATTGAACGTGTCAGACAATACCAGGCTTTTGCGAGACGGATTGTCTCTCAGCTGCAGGCTGAATGAATAAAGATACTTCACCGCCTTTTCGTTCACTTCCATACGCGAGTCCTGCGAGAAAAGATCAAGGCTCCCATGTTAAACTGATGTTCTTCATTGAACTGCTTGATTTCTACCAGAAGCTGCATCAGCTTGTCATCGCTGGCCTGAGTCCGCAGCTCGATGCCACGGATGACTCCGGCAAAGTTCCGCCTTACAAAGTCTTCGTTTATGGCACGAATGGTTTTCTGTATCTCACTTTCATGCTGGGTCAAATCGCCCGTCTCCTTCGAGATTCGCTGGATAATGTTGGTGTAGCGCTCACTGATACGTGTCTGATATTCCACAATTTGTTATCTTCCACAAACTCACAAAGATTGCCGCAAAATCATAGAAATCAGAGTCGCTTACCAACGTTTCGGGGAAATGGAAGGTGTTCTTAGCCGTAAAATTGCCATGGAATGCATTGACCGCCCGCTTGAACTGGTCCAGCTCTCTATGAATGGAAATAATAAGCGACTTCAAGTCTCCGATAATGGTTCCACAAGACTTCCGGGTAGGACGCATTTCCGAGGTATACGACTCGGACGGACAGAGGTCTTCGTCTGCACGGAAAGCTTTCAGGCTGGCCAAATCTTTATGAATGTCTGTATGCTCTTTTCTCCTGGCTTCCAGTATCTTATCCTCCTCACTCTGCTGGCTTAGCAGACGCTCCATACGAAGCTTGTACTTATTTTCCAAATCTTCCAGCTGCGTATCGTTTGTTTTTTCTCGTTGCGCAGTTGCGGCTCCCAGTCGAAATACTCGCGTTTGTCTTTCTCAAAATCGGATACCAAAGAACGTTTACGGACAATGTATTCCAGCTCCTGACGGATGTCGGCCATACGTTTCTCGTAACTGGTAATGACAGACATATCCGCCCCGCTTCCTTCAAGTTCCTTGGCCTGTGAGCGCCGCAGCTCTGCCTTTTTCGTTTCCATTTCAATTCGCTGACGAGTAATCTCTTCATGGATAACGCCAGTTTCCTGCCGAACAACCTCCTCTTCAGCCTTTTCCGTTTTCCGCAGTTCTTCGGCCAATTGCTTCAGACGTTTCTCCTTTTCCGCCCGTAAACGCTTGTCTTCATCTTCCCAACGCACCTGTTCCTGCGACTTCTGAGCTAACTGCAATTCTACCTGCTCTGTCTGCTCCCGTTTC
>ENA-OQHP01000139-OQHP01000139.1-human-gut-metagenome-genome-assembly--contig:-NODE-139-length-23794-cov-2.222377_pt1 | contig 23794 bp, 29 predicted proteins | sample MGYA00242563_ERZ504717 | MGnify/ENA primary metagenome ERZ504717 (study PRJEB26092, sample SAMD00036212) | human gut metagenome | host: Homo sapiens | study: EMG produced TPA metagenomics assembly of... | reverse complement strand
CTGTGTTGAACAGCGTCCGATGAAGATCACTTCTTCCGCACGGAGCGTCCAAACAGTTTCGCCTTTGTTGATAGGACTGATGTGGTTAATCTGACGCCTACGTTTCCGGCGGGGTTAGGACCGTCGAAGGCAGTTACAGTTACATTTTTGGCGTTGGTCAGTGCAGGGCTCTTCTGCTCTACGCTGATATTCAGATACGTCTTTGCCATCTTTGCCAGTGCGTCCAGACCAGTCTGGAAATCTTTTTCCTGGCCTTTCAGAACAAATTCGAAATCAGCAGCCAATGGGTTAGTGTCAAATGCAGAAACGAAGATGCCTTTCGGCTTGGCATTCGGATCAGCACCACGATGTAGGGGCGCTGGATAATGAATGAAAAAAGTCCGGCTTCCAGCAGGGCGGCTTTTACCTGCTCGCCTGTCAGAGTCGAAACATCCTTCTTTCCAAACTCTTCGTAGTCTTGCTCCTTTGCAGCTGCAATGGAGATGCTTAAGACTTTACGACGTTCGCCTCTCTCCACGCTGGTAACGACACCGCTTACCGGAGATACGAACTTCACTTCGGGGTGGTTCTTGTCAACAAACAATGTTCCCCCGGCCGTCACATATTCCTGTTCCTTGACCACGACTTTAGGAGTCACGCCATGAAAATCATCGGGCACTATCGCATAGATGTCCGGCTGCTTCACGTCAAAGAACTCCTGAGCAGGTTTCCCTTTCAGTTGATGTTCAAGCCTTTGTGTAATTTAATCACATTTGCCATATTGGGTTATAAAAAATGGTTTTTAAATTTGAGCGCAAAGTACAGAAAAAAAAATGTGAAAAAAAGAAAGAATGGTGCTTATTATGGAAAAAAATTCTGTAATAATAGAAACCTTTCTGAATGTATGTGCAAACTCAGGCAGATGCTCACTTTTTTTTTAGAACACAAATGACGCGAATGGCATAAATTTATCTTGATTTTTAATTTATGTCATTTGTGTTTCATTCCGGAAACACTTACAGTTTGACGGTCTTCACTTTGCCGGGAATGACGGTCAGGTGTACCGTACCGTTGTTTTCTATATCCACCTCCTGGTAGCGGGCTTCCACCATCACTTTCCCGTCCAGTGCCATCACCCCCCACCGGCAGGCGCTCTCTTCAAAAGCACAATAAACGCCCACAGGAGGAAGAATCTTTCTGTATTTGGGAGGAACGATGATACGTTCCCCCAGTTTCAAGCCCCATTTCATGCCCATACGGTACGGAAGGGCATCTCTTATCTCCTCCAGCCTCTTCCGCCTTTTCGCTTCCTCGTTCCTTCTCTTCTGCCGGTCCGTTTCCTCTGCCCGCTGTCCGGCTTCCTCTTTCAGCTTCTTTACAGCCGTGTCGAAGTCCTGCTCACCGGGTTCGGGAAGGTTAGCGGCAATGTACCGCTTCCTCTTTCCTTTTTCCACATGGTAATACCTTCCGGCCCCGTCCATCACCACGATGCTCCGGTCGGCCAGACGGCCGCAGCACCAATAAACTTCCTCGTCATCCCCTGCCAACAAGCAGGCGAACACATCAAACACCGTGGACCATACGGAATCCACCAGCTTGCAGGACTTCGGTACACGATAATCCGGTATCTTCAAGTAATATTCATAAAAGCAGATGCTGTCTTTATGCAGCCCGTTCATGGAAGCGTATGCTTTTTTTGTACGGCTATGGAAAGTCTCCCCTACCCTCAGCAATTCCACACCGCCATAGGAAAACACCACCGGCAATAAAATCCCCATGGGGCGATGAACTACGTACAAGCGGTCTATGATTTCCACAGCAACAGTGCGGACAATAAGAAAAATCATCCGGCAAAGGCGTGGAACGTTCCGGCAAGGAGCCGGTACGAGCTTGTTTCCTCTCGTAGGACGAGGAAACGTTGATACGGAGGGAGATTAAAAATTGAGAATTTAAAGATGGCAGTTCACATCGGCTCTCCCAAGCAGGGACAGTGGGGACAGCAGGGACAGACCCCAATTTCTCACACACGCACGCGCGATATAATTAGGTGGGAAAATCATCTTTCCCCTGCCTTTCCACAGGATTATGTCCGGCCGGAACTTCTGAAAAAAACGCACGACAGAGGATAACCGAAAGCACCGTCCTCATCAGACTCAAACGTTTCACCAAATAAGAAGTATCGGTAAGTGTGGACGGCAAGGGAATATATCATCCCACTTATCCTCCCTTTATAGGTACACGCATGCGTGTGTGAGGAAAAAAGGGGGTGTCCCCACTGTCCCCGTGTCCCCGTAAACTCCCTGCAATCCGCCAAGGGGTCAGAAGAGATCACACCGCACGGACGTGAAGTTATCTTTGCAATGTTCAAAGGAACTAGCCGTCACCCGCCACAAGATTACAAAAACTTTGGTACAAGATTCCGCGGATCTTGTACCAAGTTTCACCGGATATTGCAGCAGTGTGCACCTCTTTTCTTCGGACTCTGTTTCCTTTCTACATTTCATTCTTCTACTATTCACTTTTCGATATTGCGGGTTTCAGCACTGAAGTTTACCCCTATTTAAAAGAGCTTCCGTCCGTCCAAAGCAAAGGGAAGCGCGTAATGCTTGTCATGAATCTGTTGCAAAGCCTCCTCGGCCGTGCCGTCCAGCTTGAATTCCATCACATAGATAAGCTTGTCAGTCTGCAGGACAAGGTCAATGCGTCCTTTACTCGTATGATATTCCACTTGGGTATAGAAGCCGACAAGCTTGAATACGATGAAAAACACATTCTCATAATGCAGTTCCTGTTCGCGGATCACTTCGTAGGTAGTATTCGCAAAGAAACTTTGCAGACGGCGGAAGAAGGAGTCATAATCACCGAAACGCACCTCACGGACAAATTTCTGAATCTCAAAGGGAGATTCCACCTTATTTACGTTCGCGTAAAAAGGGAACAGGAAACGTACAAACCCCTCTTCCACTTCCCGGTTCGGAAACCTAAACGGTACATTCCAAATTCTTCATCATATCCCTTTATAGTGAGGTGCCGCTCTGATAGAGCACCGGAATGGGATTGGTGGATTCCGAATCTATACTGTTCAGCACCTGGGAGTCCGTTTCCTCGTGGGCCATCCGTTCCAAGTCGTAATGATGCTTCTTCAGCAGTTTCACCAGATAGGTAGGAGTACCCGTCTCGAACCAATAACTGCCGAATTCCTTATATTTGAACGTATTGAGCAAACTAAACGGATTGTACATGCCGATAGAATGATGTGTAAGTGATAGCCGTCATAATATGCTTTCAAATAGTCACAAAGCTTGTCGTATGACACTCCTCTCGCTTCAGCAAACTCATGCAGTTCGGCATCCAGATTATCATGCAGAATCTTATCCAGACTCTCCGGAGTATCATACTTCTCGATGTTCAGATCCAGATGCAGAACAGGATATCTGATCCAGTCCTTTTCCAGCTTCTCCATCGCCAGACCTTCAAACAACTCCTTCTTACCTTGAAAGTAAGCTTCCAAGGTAGAGATGAGCAGGCTCTTTCCGAAACGTCGCGGACGGCTCAGGAAGTAGTAACTTCCGGTCTTTACCATCTGGTACACCCAGGCCGTTTTATCAATATAGAAATAACCGTCCTGACGGATTTTCTCGAAATTCTAGATTCCGATGGGATATATTTTATTGCTCATACATTTTTCAATGCTTTATCATGATACTTATATCACTTCACCATTCATTATCATTTTTTGCTGTAGCATTCTAAAAAAGTCTTTTTCCCGAATGAGCACTGCTTTATAAAGAAATTCGTACACGCCGTTACAGCTTATCAATTTCTTCTGGCGAAGTCCGGCAATCCGGACAATATCCGCAATGGAAAAACCGTTCTCTTTCAGTTTACGGGCGATCTCCAAACGTCCCTCCAAACGTCCTTCCGCGACAGCCTGTTCACGGATATCATTTTCCACAATACGGCTCACGTTATAACGGTCCACCGCCTTATCATAAGCGATACGGTCACCCTCAGACAGGTGAGCCTTGGCGGCAAGGCGGTCAAGATGGCTGAAAACCTGTTCTTTCAGCGCATCGGGCATTCTGTTCCAGTTGTTCATATTCTTCAGTGCATACATTAGTTTATCGGATAAAGTAGAACATTCGTCCAGTTCCTTCGTAAAATAAGGAAACTGGAGATAAATCTGACGGAAATTCCGGTTCACCACACGACCGCTGTCCCGGTTGGAAACCACCGTGTCGGTACGGAACTTGCTTTCCAGACCATCCTCCTTGAAATTCATCAGGAAAATGCCGTACACGGCAGGAAGCCTGTAACGGAGACCGTAAGAAGCCTCTTCTTCCCTGAGCAGACCGCAATCCCCCTCCAACGGAGTATCGGGAACACATACCTCTTTAGAGGACGGATTCTCCATCTGGCGGCTCACCGCACGGCACACATAATAGAGCGTACGGTCCAGGAAATGGCTATGCCAACGATTCTGCATCTCCACTATGATGTACTCGCCGTAGAGGTACGGCAGTAAAGTCATAGATGATGCCCTTGTCGTGAATATTCTCCGAACGGTCCTCCTTGTCCAGAAACGTCAGGTCTTCAATGTGATGCTCACCCGACAGCAGTTCGTTAAGCAGGATTATCAGCAGATCCTTGCTGGCAGGCTGGCCGAAGATTATCTTGAAGCGAGATCCGTGAAAGGGTTTACAAAGCGGGATGACATAATAAAGATGATTTTATGGTTTCTGACCGCAAAGAAACGAATTCTATCTGGAAATTCCTATGAATGAGCGCTTTTTATTATATCAGAGATCTAACTTAACTTTGGGGTTCTCTTACGAAGAGATTCCCATTTTTTATTATACCTAAATATGCAAGAAACACCTTTCTGCAAGCCTATTATACAATAACTCATCACTGCAACAAACCTATTTTCCCTATTATGTTTCTTTTTGCAAGAGAGAAGTAAAATGACAGACATACACAATGCCTTAGAATAAAAAACGGACTGTACAGTCTTTCTTTTCTGTACAGTCCGCTTAAATTATATACAATGTAGAGAGATAACGCTTATTCTTCGTCAGCAAACATCGGGTCCCATGCCGGAAGACGGATTGGTTTCTGTTTTAAAATATCCAGCACCTTGGCAGGAACATATTTCTTTTCTGCCACCACACGGAACATATATTCATCAAACCATTTATCTGTCATGATAAGGTGTCCTCTGTATCCACTGGCACTGCCCCAACTGTTTTCCACCATCCATTTTTTCGGCTTTCCCGCTTTATCCAAGTCCACCGCCATCAAGGTCATGGCATGGCTGCTGCCACTGGAGAAGTTTGGATACGTTGTTTCTTGTCCATGCCGAAAGTAGTTCCCATCAATGATTCGTAATCATAATTATCAGGGTCCAGCAAGCCACGTTTACTATCAAGGAACTTGCCTACATCACAAGAAAAATACATCATGGTACTGTCTTGATGGAAGCTATGGCTATTTCTTTAATATCCTCTATCGGCAAGTTTACATAAGTCCAATTCTTGCCATCATAACGGTGACGGTCAAAATCTATTTCATAACATTTATAAAACTCGCGGCTGGGATCATTCATCAGCATTACATAGTTATTGGTCAAATCATTTCCCAAAAACTCTTTATAGAAAGACACCGGAGTATATTCTTTCGCTTCCCCACCCTTCAGACTCCATGTAAAGGTGGAAACAGGTTCGCCAAGGGTCAGCACCAACATACGATAAACCGTTCCCAGCATTTCCGTCTTTTTTCTTTTCCAGTTCGGCCGGCTTCGCTCCGGTAGCGGCGGCTTCGCGTAGTTGTAAACCAAATTCCTTCAGTTTCAGTCCTATCAGACTACTCATCTTTCCGGTATTCTCACTGCTGAAGGTTTCCACCATTGCACTCTTGGGACCAGTCCGTATTTCTCTATAATATCCGATACTCCTGTGAATTGTCCCCCATCGCTTAAGGGATGCTTGAACAGCCATTCCACCATTTTATCGTCCATGGGCTTTCCACTGGTATCAATGATTCCCTGTAAGAATAAGTTTGCTTTTTCTAATTGGTCGTAGAAAAAGCAGTAGTTCTGTGAGAACTCCATCTCATCCAGTCCGTATTTGGCAATCATCTGGCTGCGGAGTACGTTCAGTCCGGTAAAAAGCCAGCAACGACCGGAAGATTGTTGGTCGGTTATTCCCTTGGATAGCACCTTGTGTGAAAACTCCGTATCAAAATCGGCACGGTTCTCCTGGTTCAATGCCAACGTGTTGATACTTGTTCCGCCTAAGGCGTTGCGGATGGCTTTGTCGGCAGGGGTTGCCTTATAACTTTGTTTGATTTGATTCAGCATTTCACCTGAAATGCCTCCCTGTTGTGCCTGGGCTGTCAATGCAGCCGCAAACAGAAGAGCGAATGTGATGTGTTTCTTCATATTATTGTAAAAATATAAAATGATTTATTAGGGTGGGTAAATGTACAAGTTATTTTTGAACCCTGCTAATCTTCACGTGAAAGATATATAATCATCAGATCCTATCATTATTATGACAGGCCCGGCTGTTCTGCTTTTTTCTTTATCTTATATCCCAGTATAGCAATTGTGATACTCATCAAGGGACTGATAATGTTAAAGAATGCGTAAGGCAGATACACAATGGTGGGAACACTAAGGATAGTAGCCTGTGTCATACCGCATGTATTCCAGGGTATCAATGGCGAAGTGACTGTAACAGAATCTTCCGTCGTGCGGCTCAGCAGTTTGCTTTCATAACCGTTTGCACTATAGATGTCTTTAAACATATTACCCGTCAGGATAATGGATATATATTGATCTGCTGTAGCAAGATTCAGGAACAAGCCCGATGCAACTGTGGACGACACCATTCCTACCCGCTTTTTCGTAAAACGTACAAAGACAGAAGTGATACTGCCGAGCATTCCTCCGGCTGTCATCGCCCCTCCGAAACACATGGCGCAGATAATCAGCAGATGGTATTCATCATACCCGCCATTCCGCGAGTGGATATCAGTTCGTTTATTTCCGCATTACCGGTTTCCAATTGGGTTCCACCATAAAGCATTCCCATTCCTCCTTTGAACAAGGCGGCAATCCCTTCGACTCCTTGTCCGGCGATTTCGCATAATAGTCCGGGTTGGAAAATCAAGGCAAAGACGGTAGCCAGAGCCGTAGAAACAAATAGAGTGATGATGGAAGGCACTTTACGTGCAATCAGTATCGCTGTGACAACGGGGACAATCATCAACCACCATGAAATATGGAACTTATCACTCAATATACGGGTGTATTCGGCGATATGACCGGTATCAGTGGCTTCATGTGACAATCCGGCTATGGTAAAGATTATCAAAGTGATGACAAGTGATGGAACGGTGGTAATCATCAAGTAACGGATGTGAGTGAACAGCGGTGTATCCGTTACGGACGATGCCAGAATGGTGGTATCCGAAAGCGGAGAAACTTTATCACCGAAATAGGCTCCGGAGATAATCGCACCTGCAATCCAACCTTCACCGAAACCTTGCGCCTTCCCTATTCCCATCAGTGCGATGCCGATAGTGGCGATGGTAGTCCATGAGCTGCCTGTCATGACAGATACTACCGCACAAATAATGCAAGTGGATACCAGGAAAAAATGAGGATGAATAACCTGTATGCCATAATATATTAATGTAGGGACTACACCGCTGACCATCCATGCTCCGGACAAAGCTCCGATGATCAGCAAGATAATAAGTGCGGTACTTACCCCGGCTATATTATTGGTGACAGCCAGTTCGAAGTCCTTCCACGGACGACGGAATCCCGCCATACCTATCAGCACACAAACTGCTGTAGCCACTAGCAGACAGACTTGGCTGCCACCGGACAAGGCATCACTTCCAAATGTACGGATAGTGACAAACAATAATAAAATAAGTACGAATACGGGTAAAAGGGATACTAACGGTGAAGGGATTTTGTTATCTTTCATTCTTTTTTTATTCAATTTTTTATTCAAAATGTAAATAGAACTATCAATTGGTTTTCAGCGTGCAAAGTTCGGAATATTTTTTGAGTTCTAAAAGTCAATCGGCGGTATTTAAAGACTTTTTTGTATTTGCAGGTAAACCTTTTTGCAAGGGGGGGCGTTATTAGTTCAAATTATAACCTAAAACTTAACAAATATGAATGAATTAGTTGGTGGCTTAGGCTACGCTGTAAAAAATTGGTGGATGTCCCTGTTGCTGGGCTTGCTCTACATTGCGGTAGCACTATGCTTATTGTTCGCTCCTGTGAGCAGTTATGTGGCACTGAGTGTCATCTTCAGTATCTCGATTCTGGTCAGTGGCATTCTGGAAGTCTTTTTTGCTGCCGGAAACAAAAAAACAATCAGTAGTTGGGGATGGTATCTTGCCGGAGGTATTATTGATTTGCTGATAGGTATTTATCTGGTATTCTATCCGTTGGTCAGCATGGAACTGATTCCGTTTATTGTTGCTTTCTGGCTGATGTTCAGAGGGTTTACATTGTGTGGCTATTCCACAGATTTGAAACGCTATGGCACAAAGGACTGGGGGTGGTATCTGGTGTTTGGCATTCTGGCTATCCTTTGCTCTATGGCTATCATCTGGCAACCTGGACTTGGTGCTGTTACCGTGCTCTATATGCTGTCCATCACTTTTCTTATTATCGGATGTTTCCGTGTCATTTTCTCCTTCGAGTTGAAAAGATTGCATAAAAACAAGTAAAAAAATCGTTTATTTTGGGCTACGTCATACGTTATTCGTATTTTTGTTAGCCCAAAATAAACAATGATTTCTAGTAAGAGTCTTAAATACACTGTGCGTATTCTGCTAGGTACACTGATTGGTGTCTACCTGGGAATAATTGTGCTGCTGAACATACCGTATGTTCAGGGCAAATTATCTGTTTTTGTAACTAAGGAATTAAAAAACATACTGAATACGGAGGTTTCTGTAGGACGGATTGATATGGGTTTGCTGAACCGTATCATTGTGGAAGATGTCCTTTTGCATGACCGGAAGAACCAGGAGATGCTGAAAGTAGCCCGCTTATCGGCAAAATTCGACCTTCTGCCTTTATTGAACGGTAAAGTTACCATCAGCAGTGTCCAGCTTTTTGGATTTACGGTCAATTTAAACCGGGAAACTCCGGAATCTGCCCCTAATTTCCAGTTTGTGTTAGACGCTTTCGCGTCCAAAGATACGGTTAAAACAAAATCTAATTTGGATTTACGAATTAATTCCGTGCTGATAAGGCGTGGCAGAGTGACATACGATATATTATCGGAACCGGAAACTCCCGGTAAGTTCAATGCCCATCATCTATCGGTGAAGAATCTCGCTGCAACGCTTTCACTGAAGGCATTGCGCAGCGACTCGTTGAATGCCGCCATCCGGCGGGTCAGCTTTGACGAACAATGTGGTTTTTCATTGCAGAAGTTCGCCATGAAAGTTACAGCCAACAATAAACGTTTGGATATTAAGGATTTTGGTGTGGAGCTTTCAAATACCGCTTTAAAGATAGACAGTCTGACCTTGAAGTATGACAGCCTGCCCGAATTGCCCCAAATGACAGAAAATGTAAGATATGACGGCTCTTTGAAGGCTTCCGTTATACTGAAAGATTTGGCTCCTTTTGTGCCTGCCTTGTCACGCTTTGAAGAACCGTTGGATCTAAATCTGGTTTTCTCCGGTCACGGCAAACATTTGGACTGCCCCACCCTGCGGCTGACTAACCACCACGGATTGATGATTGCAGGGGAAGCTGCCTTAAGTAACTGGGATGCAGGCATGGATATGTACATTTACGGCAAACTGGGTAACTTGACCATGACGAAAGAGGGCATAAACGTTCTGATGACGAACTTGACGGGAAAGGTTCCTCCCATTTTGCAACGTTTGGACTATATTCGTTTTAACGGGGAAGCGGCGGGCTATCTGCATGATCTCACACTGACAGGCTTGTTCCATACAGGGGCAGGCATGGTGAAAACGGACGTGATGATGAGCATTGATGAACAAAGTATGAGCAGAACCTATTCGGGTAGTGTGGCGAGTGCAGACCTGGATTTGGGAAAATTACTTAATCAGGAAAAGAAATTCGGCAAGGTGGATTTCAATGTGGAACTGAAAGGTTTCAACTATAAGAACCGATATCCGGAATCATACATCAAAGGAATCATATCTTCCTTTGAATATAGTCAATATCAATATGAAAATATCATGTTGGATGGCGTATATAAGGACGGAGGCTTTAACGGGCGCTTATCCATGGATGACGCAAACGGTTCTGTCCAGATAGACGGTAATTTCAATGTTGCCAAAACAATCCCTGACTTTAACCTGAAGGCATCCGTAAAGAACCTGCGCCCTCACGACCTCCATCTGTCGGACAAATATGAGAATGCCAGTATTTCACTGGGCCTCACTGCTGATTTCACCGGCAAATCCATTGACGACATGAACGGGCGCATTTCATTGGACAGCCTGCAATTAAACGCTCCCGATGAAGGAGGGTGTTTCCTTGACAATCTGACTATTACAGCCGGACAGGTAAGCGGTGAAAAAGAGTTGCGCATAAATTCATCCTTCATGACAGCGGTGATACGAGGTGACTATTCCTACCACACCATTCCGGCCAGCGTGGTAAAGACGGTACAACGCTATATTCCGTCCTTACTGACTATAAAGGATAATATGCCTGAGCCTCACAATAACTTCCAGTTTGATATCTGCCTGGAAAATGCCGAAGTGCTATCCAAATTATTTCAGATTCCATTGGAATTATACCTGCCGGCATCTTTAAAAGGATATTTTAACGACGGCGAGGAAAAGTTGCACGTAGAAGGACATTTTCCGGAATTCAGATACAATGGAACACGTTATGATTCGGGCGTTTTATTTTGTGAGAATCCTTCCGACCGGTTCAAATGTTCACTGCGAGGCGGTATGCTGATGAAAAGTGGTGCAATGCTTAACTTCTCGGTGGAAGCCAATGCCAAAAACGATCATTTGGAAACAACAATTAACTGGGGGAACAATACTGATGTGACTTACGGTGGTAAATTTGCCGCCGATACCCGTTTCTTCAAAACGGAAGGTCCCCACCCTATTCTTCAGGCAGATATAAACATACAGCCCACAAAAGTAGTGCTGAATGATACGGTATGGAACATTCATCCCTCGCATATCGCCATAGATTCGGGACGCGTATTCATTGACAATTTCCTGTTTGAACATGAGGACCAGTATTTAAGGATAGATGGTAAACTGACCAAGAAAGAAAGTGATTCCTGCCGGGTGGATTTGAGAAATATCAAGCTGGACTATGTACTGGATATTGTGCAGTTTGACGATGTAGAGTTCGGCGGACTTGTAACCGGAAAGGTTCATCTGAAAAGTGTCATGAAGAACCCGGTGATGCGGACCCGTCTGAATGTGCACAAATTCTGTCTGAACCGTTCTTTATTAGGAGAAGCCGACATTGCAGGTGTATGGGATAAGGAATTGGGCGGAGTACGACTGGATGCCCAAATAGCGGAAAAAGGAATTTCCTCCACTCATGTGACAGGGTATGTCTCTCCCAAGTTAAAAGGTCTTGATCTGTCGATTCGGCAGATAGTACCAATCTGGGATTCTTACAACCTTTTATAGAAGGAATTTTCAGTGAAATAAATGGCCGTGTCAACGGAAATGTCCGTTTATATGGCGATTTCAAGCATTTGGATCTGGAAGGTGAAGTGAGGGCCAAAATGGATGCTAAAATTGATGTGTTGAACACCTATTTCCAAATCCGGGATGACTCCATACATATATCTTCGGGCAGTCTGGATTTCAGGAATGTAAAAGTCTATGACCGTGAGGGACATGACGGACTGGTAAATGGTTATCTGCATCACACAAAGCTGAAAAATCTGATGTACCATTTCAATATACGAGGCAACAACCTGTTGATGTACAATACCTACGAAGCCGGGAATATGCCTTTTTACGGAAAAGTATATGGTACAGGAAATGTGGTACTGGATGGTGGAAATAATGCGATGACAGTGGACGCTTCACTGACCACAGGCAACAATACCAGCTTCACTTATATAACCGGAGTAACCACGGAAGCAGCGAGCAATCAGTTTATCACTTTTGTAGACAAAACCCCCAAGCGCATTCACGATAATGTGGAAACCAATCTTTACCACCACTCTAATGTGCGTAAGACTAAAGAGGACGACGGACCTCCTATGGATCTCCGCATCAACATGTTGATAGAAGCAACTCCCAGCGCTACCATGAAAATTATCATGGATCCTGTAGCGGGAGATAATATTACAGCAACCGGAAATGGAAACCTGCAAGTGAATTTTTTCAATAAAGGTGATTTCCGTATGTTCGGTAGCTATGTCATAGATCAAGGTATGTATAAACTAAGCATGCAGGAAGTAATACGCAAGGACTTTACCTTGAAATCAGGTGGCACGGTGACTTTCTCAGGTGACCCTTATCAGGCGAATCTTGATTTACAGGCGGTATACACGGTTAATTCTGCTTCTTTAAGTGATTTGGTAGTAGATCCCTCGCGCAACCAAGGTACGGTGAAGGTAAACTGTCTGATGAATCTGACTGGAAATTTATCCAATCCGGATATTAAATTCGATTTGGAACTGCCCACTGTAAGCGAGGAAGACCGGGAATTGGTACGTAGTGCTACCAGTACGGAAGAACAAATGAATACACAGATTATTTATTTGCTGGGAATTGGTAAGTTCTACACCTATGATTATGCCAATAATGACCAATCCTCTAATGCAACCAGTTCTTTAGCCTTCAGTACACTTTCCGGTCAGCTGAACAATATGTTGTCCCAATGGATGGGCAATAAAAACTGGAACATAGGCGCAACCTGAGTACCGGTGAAAAGGTTGGACAGATGTGGAAGCAGAAGCTATGTTGTCCGGCAGGTTATTGAATAACAGGCTGATGATAAATGGAAACTTCGGCTATAAGGAGAATGTGATGGCAAATAGCAACTTCGTAGGAGACTTTGAAGCGATATGGTTATTGACAAAAAACGGAGATTTCCGTTTGAGAGGGTATAATCAGACCAATGACCGCTATTTTACTAAATCTACCCTGACCACTCAAGGAGTAGGTCTCATGTATAAAAAAGATTTCAATACTTGGGATGAACTGTTCCGCTGGTTCTTATGGAAAAGACGGAAAAGCTCGTTACAAAAACGAAGCGATGACTAATTAACCTATAAAGTTTATTTCATATCTTTGCGAAGTAAATTTAAAAATATGAATATGTCCTATTTACCCGCCGAATGGCATAAACAAAGTTTGATTCAACTAACGTGGCCCCATAAAGACACAGACTGGGCATACATGTTGGACGAAGTGAATGACTGTTTTCTTAAGATAGCTTATGAGGTTTTGAAACGTCAGAGTTTGTTGATTGTGGCTCCAGACCCCGATTCCATAAGAGATAGTATAGATAATTATGGAGCTGATATCCAAAAACTAGTCACATCAAAAATCAACACAAATGATACTTGGGCACGCGATCATGCTTTTATCACCCTGTTGAAAGAAGACGCTACTCCCCTGCTGCTGGATTTCTGTTTTAATGGCTGGGGAATGAAGTTTGCCGCAAATTATGATAACCAGATTAATAACGAACTGTATTTTCACCATCCTGTTCTGAAAGGTGAATATGTTTTCTGCCGGAATTTTATTTTAGAAGGAGGTTCCATAGAAAGTGATGGGAAAGGAAGCCTGCTGACTACAGAGCAATGTTTGCTGGCTAAAAACAGAAATGAAATGAACCGACAGGAAGTGGAGGATTTCTAAAAGAAACATTTAACTTAAAACAGGTTCTATGGTTGAAACACGGTTATCTGGCAGGTGATGATACAGACAGCCATGTGGACACATTGGCACGTTTCTGTCCGGATGATACCATTGTGTATGTAAAGTGCACCAATGAAAAAGATGAACACTATAAGGAACTGGCAATGATGGAAGAAGAACTAAAAGCGTTCCGTACTTTGGACGGCAGGCCATACCGTCTGCTTCCGCTACCTATGGCAAGTGCTGTTTATGATGAGGAACATCATCGCTTGCCGCAACTTATGCCAATTTTCTGATAATGAATGAAGCTGTGCTTTATCCTACTTATGCTGATTCTGTGAATGATATGCGCGCCAAAGAAGTATTGGCTGAAGCATTTCCCAGAAGAGAGATAGTAGGTATTGACTGCACTGCTTTAATAAAGCAACATGGCTCGCTGCATTGCGTCACCATGCAATATCCCGAAGGTGTATATTAATAAATATATGTATGAAAAGAACGATTAAAGTAGGAATTATCCAACAGACATGCACTAATGATATCCGTCACAATTTGAGCAAACTGCACCACAATATAGAACAGGTGGCGGCAGCAGGTGCACAGCTGGTTGTATTGCAGGAGTTGCACAACACCCCTTACTTCTGTCAGACAGAAGATACGGATATGTTTGATTTGGCAGAACCGGTTCCCGGTCCTTCTACCGGCTTCTACAGTGAGTTGGCTGCCGGATACGGTATTGTACTGGTTACTTCGTTATTCGAGAAGCGTGCTCCGGGGCTATATCACAATACAGCCGTCGTTTTTGACAAAGATGGCAGTATAGCAGGGAAATACCGCAAAATGCATATTCCCGATGATCCCGCCTATTATGAGAAATTTTATTTTACTCCCGGTGACCTGGGATTTGAACCTATTCAGACATCACTGGGAAAACTAGGTGTACAAGTCTGCTGGGACCAATGGTATCCCGAAGGTGCACGGCTGATGGCACTGAAAGGTGCTGAAATTCTTATATACCTACAGCTATAGGTTGGGAAAGCACAGACACTCAAGAAGAGAAAATCCGTCAACTAGGTGCATGGGTAACCGTGCAGCGTGGACATGCCGTGGCAAACGGCCTGCCGGTTATCGCCGTGAACCGTGTAGGACATGAGCCCGATCCTTCCGGTCAGACTAATGGTATCCAATTTTGGGGTAATAGCTTCGTGGCAGGTCCTCAAGGAGAAATACTGGCACAAGCCAGCAATATGGATGAAGAAAATATGGTAGTGGAACTGGATATGACCCGTAGTGAGAATGTTCGTCGCTGGTGGCCTTTCCTCCGTGACCGGCGTATTGATGAGTTTGAAAATCTAACCCGACGCTTTATAGATTAAATACAAACGTTATCGTTATATAAATTCACATATTCGTTAAACAATTCATGGTTAAGGCTGTTTTAGTTATCAGAATATTCAAAAGATATTATTGATTTACTAAACAGCTTAATTATGAAAAAAGTATTATTTTTAGCCGCATTGTTACTTGTTTGCTTCAGCGGAGTGACAAATGCACAAACCAGAAAACAAAGAGAAGACGCTAAACGCGAAGCATGGAAGAAAGAACGTCAGGAAAAGAAAGCCTTGGAAGCTCAGCAGGACTCTGTATCCTACGTCCAAGCAATTAATGCTTTAAAAAACGGTTCTTTTGTATTAGAAGCTGATAACGTTGTATTCCGTAATGGAATAATGCGTTTTGTTTCCTCTAACACGAATTATGTGGAAGTAAACGATGGGCAAGGTATTATTCAGACCGCCTTTACTAATTTTGTGTATAACTGGAGCCCGAACGGCTTGGGAGGTGTCACGGTTCAAGGAAATGTGAACGGAATAAGTATGCGCCAGGATAAAGACGGTAATGTGTACTATAATTATGGAATTAATGGGATTGCCGTTTCGGCCACCGTTTCCATTGTACTGACTGGCGGAACCAATCAGGCCAGTGTTACTATAAATCCAAATTCTCAGGCAATACGCTGACAATGAACGGATATCTGGTTCCCTATAACGAAAGTAGTGTATTCCAAGGAACAACATGGTAATTCATTAAGAAGATATGAGAAAAAGGAATGGGCATTTTCACTACCCATTCCTTTTATTTATTATTATAGCATTGGAAATGTTTCTTGTCTGCTCATAACATTAACCGAGGTTGTGATTCCAATTCCAATAAAAACCTTTTAGCGGACAGTCCGCCTCCATATCCTGTCAGCGAGTGGTCACTACCGATCACACGATGGCAAGGTGCAAAGATTGATATGGAATTTGCACCATTAGCATTGGCTACCGCACGAACTGCTTGGGGCATCCCGATATGCCTGGCCATTTCACCATAAGATATTGTCCTGCCAAACGGTATCTTTAACAGTTCATTCCATACTGTTTTCTGAAAATCCGTGCCCACAAAAAGAAGCGGCACACTAAATTCTTTGCGTTGTCCTGCAAAATACTCGTTGAGTTGCTCTATTGATTCTTCGATTATTTCTGACGTACTTATTTCAAATTCGGCACACAATACCCGCTTCAACCGTTGATTCACACGATCGCAGTGTTTTCCACCTGCCAGTCACACAGGCAGAGTTTTCCGCCAAATGAACCGAGCAGCAACACTCCGCAGGGTGATTCATAACTCTTTATCTTGATCGTATTTTTCTCTTTCATACACTTTTTATATGCTTCCTTCATATGTTTATAAGCTGTTTCAGCTTATCGGACTACTTTAAACCAAAAAGACAAAGCGTAGCGAATTAGCTGAAACAGCATTCACTACGCTTTGTTCGGATCGTCCCGTTATCGGCCTTTTATACAATATCCTATATAAAAGCGGAAAAAACTTACTTATCCTCTTTTATATCAACGACCAGATTCAACTCATCCAATTGTGATTGATCCAAAGCAGCGGGAGCATCCAACATCACATCACGTCCACTATTATTTTTAGGGAATGCTATACAGTCACGGATACTATCAAGTCCTGCAAACAAAGAAACCCAGCGATCAAGACCGTATGCCAAACCACCATGAGGAGGTGCTCCGTATTTGAATGCATTCATCAGGAAGCCGAATTGTTCTTGTGCTCTTTCCGGAGTAAAGCCCAAAATTTCAAACATCTTGGCCTGTAATTGTGAATCATGGATACGAATTGAACCACCTCCTACTTCTACACCGTTTACTACCATATCGTAAGCATCGGCACGAACAGCAGCCGGATCTGTATCCAACAAAGGAATATCTTCTTCTTTCGGATGAGTGAACGGATGGTGCATGGCCATCAGACGGCCTTCTTCTTCACTCCACTCAAACATCGGAAAATCAACGACCCACAGACAAGCAAATTTATTCTTATCACGCAGTCCCAGCTGACGTCCCACTTCCAGACGAAGTTCGCATAACTGCTTGCGGGTCTTCATAGCATCAGGACCACTCAGAATCAGGATCAAGTCACCCGGCTTGGCACTGAAAGCTTCCTTCATCTGCTGAAGTACTTCCTGTGAATAGAATTTGTCTACACTGGATTTTACATTGCCATCAGCTTCCACACGGGCGTAAACCATACCTTTCGCACCGATCTGAGGTTTCTTGACAAATTCTGTTAATTGGTCTAACTGTTTACGGGTATAACTTGCAGCGCCTTCCGCACAGATACCACCAATATATGCCGCATCATCAAAACAGAGAAGCCATGACCTTTCATGATATCCATCAATCCCACAAACTTCATGCCGAAACGCAAATCCGGTTTGTCACTACCGTAATATTTCATGCATCGGCCCATGTCATACGCAGAAACGGTTCGCTCAACTCGACTCCACGTAACTCCTTGAACAAATGTTTTGCCATTCCTTCGAAAGTGGAAATGATATCTTCTTGTTCAACAAAACTCATCTCACAGTCTATCTGAGTAAACTCAGGCTGACGGTCTGCACGAAGATCTTCATCACGGAAACACTTTACAATCTGGAAGTAACGATCAAAGCCGGAAACCATCAGCAATTGCTTCAGTGTTTGCGGAGACTGTGGCAGTGCATAAAACTGTCCCGGGTTCATACGTGAAGGAACAACAAAATCACGGGCTCCTTCAGGAGTAGAACCTACCAACATAGGAGTTTCCACTTCCAGAAACCCTTTACTGTCCAAATATCGGCGCACTTCCATTGTCATTTTATGACGAAGTTCCAAATTTTTACGCACACAATTACGGCGTAAATCCAGATAGCGGAATTTCATACGGATATCATCACCTCCGTCACTATTATCTTCTATCGTAAAAGGAGGAGTTACCGCTGAATTAAGTACATTCAATACCGATACGATAATTTCAATTTCACCGGTGGGAATATTCATATTCTTATTTGAACGTTCGTTCACTTCACCGGTTATTTGAATAACAAATTCACGCCCCAAGTGATTGGCACGTTCACAAAGTTCGGCATTCACCGCTTCGTTGAATACCAATTGGGTAATACCGTAACGGTCACGAAGATCGACAAACGTCATCCCTCCCATTTTACGTGCACGCTGTACCCAACCTGCCAACGTTACACTTTTGCCTGCATCGGAAAGTCTGAGCTCTCCGCAAGTATGACTTCTGAACATATATTCTTAAATTTAATCAATTGTTTGGCAAAGGTACGATATGTTTTCCATTGTACAAAACCGCTACAAGAAAAAAAAGTCCCGTAGCTGTATACCAACGGAACTTTTTTAATCTGGATGTACAGATCTCAATTCTTGAACATTTCAATGACATCCCTTAATTCTCCTGGAGATACTTCACCCAGTTTTCTCCCACAACATCTTGCCTTTACGTTGGAGGACAAAGCTGGGAGCTATTTCTATTTCATAGGCATCGGCTACTTTCCGATTACTTTCTATATTGACTCTTACAATATTGACCGGTTTTTCAAATTCATGTAACAGCGGTTCAATCCATTCACAATGGGGAGACCAATCCGCATAAAACACAACCAGCAATAATGAGTCCGACTGGTTTACCTCTTCTATTTTCCAGTTATATCCATTACTGTTTTCAATTTTAAATTATCCTCTACTTCCTAAACTGTTCACGTCAGGATTCAACTCTTTTACCGCTGCTTTCACCTGCTTCTTGGTAGGCTTACCAGTATTGGACACTTGTTCAACAGGAAACCGCTGACCACTATTCGTCAGCTCATCCTTTTGTTCCATCTTTTTCTTTTCTTCTTTACCCATATCTTCTCATTTTTAAGGTTTATGCTAATAATGCAACAAAATAGATAAAAAGATGGTTCACATAAAAAGTGAAAAAGGATGCCTGAAAATTATTCAGACACCCCTTTACTACTACATTTAAAACTACGTGAAATTGAGATTATTATACTTTACGGTCGCAATAACGTTTGCATTGTACACAAATATCATACCCCAGCATAGCTCCAAGAATAAAATCCTGCTCGGGTGACAATTTGTTCAGTGGCTGATTCACTAGGAAACGAATGGCATTAATGCATTCTTTTCTACCGAAAAACAGGTTTATTTTATCATTTCCCACGGGCTGGATTATGTAATTAATCTTTTGATTGATCAGCCGTTTTACAGCAAAATCTTCATACTTCCTCTTGGTAGTATAGAGTACCATCTGACGTACTCCTTTTTTTAATTCATAAATATGATTCAGAAATACTTTCAATTCTACCGGGTTTATGTCTGAAGCTATCATAAGGCAATTGTCAAAATTACAGGTTCTTCTTTATTTCTTCAACCCAACTGTTAATACGTTCTTCAGTCTTGCCACTTTCGTTCACGTCATCAAGAGCCAAACCTACAAATTTCCCATCGATTATCGCTATAGAAGATGAATACGAATACCCATCGGCAGAAACTGCCCCCACAAAGTGCAACCTGAATTCTTTAACTGGTCATATATAACTCCCATACCGTCACAAAATGTATCACAATAGGATTCTGAATCTCCACAGCCAAAGAGAGCAACTATTTTACCATTCAAATCTGCAGTCTTTATCGTTTTAATGGCGTCATACCAATCATCTTGCAATTCACCGTCTCCCCAAGTAGAAGTCCCTAACAATAAAATATCATAACTTTCCACTTTTTTCTGTGGTAATTTTACTTGCATCAATTACATCAACTGATGCCACACCTAATTTTTCAGCTATTGTCTGTGCGATGCTCTCACAAGTTCCAGTAGAGGAACCATAAATTATACCCATTTTTTCATACAGCAAATCATTTAATTTGTTTGCTGCAAAGTAAAAGGTTTGAAAGAGATTCTGAAATACCTAGAAATAGTGATTTTAATAAAGTTCAAGAGACAAAACTCAGTTTTTGAAAACATAAACTTATAATCTGAAATTTAAGCATCCTAAAAGACTAAAGAAAGGGTCGTATCATTACTCAAGACAGAGTTTGATACGACCCTTTTAAGTGTTATAATTACTATCTGTAACTTTTAGGAGCAGTCATTTTCGTTTTGACACATTAATATGTTTTTAGAACCGATAAGCAGCTCCGAAATTAATAACCCCTTGGTCAAAATCATCAACCAATTGGTATCTGAATTCAACATTCATAGCCCAGTTACGTCCCAAAGCGATTCCGCTCCGGCTCCGAGATTAACCCCGATACGGAATTCATTATGGTTACCCCCATCATCAACATGGACGTGGTCTCCATCCCAGTCAACATCCAAATCATGCATGTCAAACATCCAGTTGGACATGGTCAGACCAAACAGCGGATAAAGTTTGACACTTTGAGCTACCGGACAAAGATAGTGGAAGTTCACATTTAAATCCAACATACTTACATTGTCATTCTCAAAAAAATAATTGAATGAAGGTTCAATACGGAGAGGATTAGTGATATTGTACTGGTATTTAATTCCCAATCCAGCACTTTCAATTTCTGTTCCGTAACTTAATCCAAATCCAATTGCCTGTCTGCCTTTTTGAGCGTAGGTACTGCTCAACATGACAAACATCAGTCCTAAAAAAATAAAGATCTTTTTCATTTTTAAAAATATATAAGTGTGTTAATCGTCTTCATCGTCATCATCCCAATCATCGTCATCATCGTGCCATTTATGATGTTTATGACGCTTGTGTTTTTTATAATGCTTGCGATGATGCTTATCATGATGGTCACAATAAGAGCAATAATGTTCACGCCAGCATTCGCTATGATAACGAATCCTGTCATAAATGGATCATAGTACATCGACCCTGGTTTTATGCCTATCTCTACCAATATACGATTCCAGCCATTCCGGTGGTAACGCTTGTAATAGTCACACACCTCCCGCATATGCCTGCCGGAAGTCTTTGCTATTTCAAGAGCCAAACCGACATTCCCCCAATTACTACCACATCTTCTGTAATAATCATCCAATAATTGATTAGATATATTATATTCTACGCATAAACGTTTCCGATAGTCGGATAACTCCACAGCTGCATACTTGTTCGCCCTGCCTATGAACAGAGAAAGCCTGTCTTGTGCAAACATGGAACAAGAAATGACTATAAATAATAACAGTACTTGAATTCGTTTCATATTAAAACCATTTGGCAATAAAACTATTGAAATTGCAAATATAGATATAAAAAAGCAATACACAATTTTTTTATGGAGAATTTAGATACTGTCTAATTTTACATTTTGATAAAAAACTACTTCTTTTTTCCTTCCCAATGATTGTTTTAAATGGTTTCTTGCTGGCAATAATGATAAAATAACCTGCATACATGATGGTAAAGCGGCCTTTATACTATTTTCTGAATGTCTCTAACTTTTTCAACTACCGTACTGCTATTTTCTTACTTTCGCCAAGAACTGACATCGGTTGTGAAAATTATAATAAAACCCCTCTCAAAACCGTGCAAACCAGCACAGACTAGAGAGGGGGTATGAAAGAGTTTGCTTAGAATTTATATCCTAAAGTAATGCCTATATTTGCATTATGGGGGGCATCGCCATCCATTACCTTGCAAAAACCAAGTTGGGTATCAAGACCTACGAGAATCTTTCCGAACTCCACACCCAGACCGATGTTCCATCCTGCATCAAATCTGTTGTAATCCAGTCCGTCATCACCGAATGTGTCTATTTTGTCATCACCATTAATATGGATGCCTCCAACGGATGCGTCACCATCGAATTTAGCCTTACCACCTACTCCGCAAGCCAAATAAGGGCCTGTCGCGATGACAAGGTTGGTGTTATCTGCAATATTAAAACGAAACTGTACGTTAACAGGCAATTCAAGATAGAGCTGGTTAATTTTCACATCAGCATCAGCATCTATTATATTTCCGTCAAATCCACTTGAATATTTTGCCCCCTTTTGCGAAAAAAACAATGAAGGCTGTAAAGATATCATATCATTAAACTGATACTCCATCCCCACTCCGATACGTGCTCCGGGTTTAAATTCGGAGTGATCTGAATTCTCACCAATATAACTACTAAGGTTAAGACCAGCCTTTACATTAAAAGACACCTGCGAAAATCCCATAGTACAGATTAACGCAAACAATACGGTTAAAATACTTTTTTCATAATCATAAGTTTTGATTAAAGATTATTTATTTTATCATTGCTTCAACAATGACAAATGCAAAGATATAACAAATTATAAGTTCGTTGTCACCTCAAGCAGACTTTTGTTATGCACATTCTAAAGACTATATGGTTTATTTTTAAGAATCCAAAGTTTTTCATATAACTATAGAAATTATCTATAAGAAAAGAATATACTCCCCAACAGTTGTTTTGGGGAACTTTATTATCATCTATTCTCCTCTTCCTTATTGAATTTCTCTCTTTGTTCCTTCTTTTGTACGATATTGATAAAAGAAGAACTAATGATACCGGTCGGAATGGCTACCATTGCCACACCTACCAGACAAATAATACAACCCAATAATTTCCCCAAAAAGGTAATGGGATAAATGTCACCATATCCGACTGTAGCAAATGTAATAATGGCCCACCAGATTCCGTCACCGATATTTTTAAAGACTTCAGGTTGTGCATTCCTTTCAATATAATACATCAAAATGGCGGAAAAGCAAATTGTAATGAAACTAGCTGTGTAGGCTGTTTCAAGTTCTTCTCTGACAGAAGCAAGAGCCATACCGATAATTCGGAAAGATCGCGAGTGCCGTATTAACTTAAAATAATGAAGATATAGGGTAAAATAATGACATGAACGACTTCCGTATCCCAGTATGCATAGGTAAGAACACAAGGCAGTACTGCCACGAAGTCAACAAAACCATAAAAAGAGAATGTATATTTCAGACGTGCCTTTGCTGTTTTCATACCGGGATAGAGTGCCGGTGCAGATACGATACGGGCTGTGTATTCAATAAGAAAAATAAAAGAAGATACATAAGTAATGCCGAATAACAGTACTTTGTATGTGGCCATTTCTTCAAATGAACTTGCAATGACGGCTATAATTGAAATCAGAATGAAGAAAAGAACAAAATATTGAATAAATTTTCTTCTCAATAACTGTTGAATCAAAATATATAATTTCATTTTTGCAAAAAATTATTTATTCATGCTATCCGTGTGTTTTCCACACACGGATGCAATCACTTTGTTATTCAGACTCTTTTATTGGATGTTTTACTACAAACCTTCTCAATAATAAAAGCCGCTTTTTAGTTTTGTATTGCTAAAAACGATCCGCAATTATCTGACTAAAACACATAAGCAAGTGATAACTGCCAATATCTATTTTTGCTTTCGAATACATCACCATCAAAAATTTGATCTATGGCATCATGCTTATTGCCTCCTATATTATGCTTGGCAGACTGGGTTAATCCTATATTATAATAGCAACTTACCATTAAATGATTTACAATTTTCACTCCACCTCCCCAAGTTCA
>ENA-OQHP01000138-OQHP01000138.1-human-gut-metagenome-genome-assembly--contig:-NODE-138-length-23853-cov-2.685408_pt1 | contig 23853 bp, 22 predicted proteins | sample MGYA00242563_ERZ504717 | MGnify/ENA primary metagenome ERZ504717 (study PRJEB26092, sample SAMD00036212) | human gut metagenome | host: Homo sapiens | study: EMG produced TPA metagenomics assembly of... | reverse complement strand
TCCGGCGCCGGAAGCTCGATCATGCCGAGATGGTCAGCGGCATGCCGTTGACGTTCAGGAACATAAGGCCCGCCAAAAACGCGATGCCGCCCAGCATGTTGAGGATGATCTGGGTGAAGGCGTTCTTGATGGCCTCGGGCGTGCGCGTGTAGCCAATCATAAGGAACGAGCACACGGTGGTGATTTCCCAGCCGCAGAACAGCCACTCAAGGTTGTCGCTCGTCACGATGACGAACATGGCCGAGAGGAACAGGAACATAAGCGCCAGGAACTGCGGGCGACGGTCGGGCGCGGTCTGTCCGCGCAGCGCGGCCTCGTGCTCGTCGTGGGCCTGGAAGTCCTTCATGTAGCCCAGGGCATACACGCAGATAAGGCTGCCGACAATGCCGACGGCGAGGACCATGATCACGCTCATATAGTCCAGGTAGAGCGGCGTTGCGGTGACGGCTTCGGCCGCGGGCAGCGTCATGGCTGCAAAGGCGAGCGAGCCACCAGCTGGACTATGCCGAGCACCGTGGTGAGCGCGTTCCTATATTTATACGCGTTGTACAGGATGACGGCGCACAGGATGACATCGATGGCGGAGCTGATGATCGAGAGCACATGCGAGGTGCCGGGGGCGACCTCAAAGCTCTGTGGGCCCGCGCCAAAAAACATGACGGCGACTACAACTGTCACCGCCATAATGATGCCGGAACCTATGAGCCCCACCGCATCGCGGGCGCGGTCACCGCGCGCGAGCAGCATGCCCAGCGCCGGTACCAGCGGAAACAGGGTAAGGAAATACAGTAGCGTCATACCATCACTCCCCCATGCAAAAACGCTGCAATTGTTTAACGTTATAGCTCAATTGAGGAGTAGCGGCGGCGGGTTTTCGGTCAACTGGGGAGTTTTGTACGTGCGGGGTAAGGAGTCTGTCCGCATTGGAGCAGAGGGGCGGCAAGAAAAATGCGCCCCTGTGGGCGCACCATCCCGTTCGCTATTCCGCCTTTTAACGCGCGGCTTGCGGCCGCGCGGCTTATCGACCAGCGCGGACTCACCGCTCTCGCGATACTGGCGGCACCAAGCCTTGACTGAAGACTCGCTGGGAATCTTGTGCTTGATCATAGCCTCGCGAACCGTCAGGCCGTTTTCCAAACGGTCCTTAACCACGGCGAGCTTTACGTCGTACGAATAGGTGTGATGACGAGCGCCCGCGTTGAGCACGGCGTCGGCACCGCCCACGGCATATGCGCGGGCCCACTGACGAGCCGTGGCCTGGGGAATGCCAAGCTTGCGGCGAGGGCGCGGTGACCGACCCCCTCTTGGAGGATCTCGACGGCGCGCTGCCTAACCTCGGGCGCATGCGTGCGAGTCCTAGTTGCTTCCGACATACCTGCCACTTCTTAGCCTTAACCGTTAATTTGCTTTCTTACGTGCTTGTTAGATAGTAGCATTTTGCTGTTCCCGCGTAACAGTTAATTGAAAATCGCAACGGCGGCATCTGGGTATTTGCCATTCATTTGCAACAGTTCTTTAGGTTTTATTTACGCAGCTAGTTGGCTCGCGGCTCATTGACGGTGTTTTACCAACCAGATTGGTATCTTTTTGTTTAGCTGGTATGGTTTGTGCAATTATTAACCCCTCGTCAGTCCGCACCTAACATGTCAGCTTTCCACTTGCTTCCCAACTTTCCACTTAACTTTCCAGCTTTCCACCTTAAGTGGTAAGTTAAGTGGAAAGCTGGAAAGAAGTTGGGAGACCGAAGCATGGGCGACGGACAGCCCTACTTCGCGAGTCGATACCGTTGTCGCGGGCTGCGCGGAGCTCCATCGCCTCAATCTTGCCCGCACCAATCAAGCCTTTTATGTGGTTGGAAACGGCGCTCCTGCTCAAACCCGAAGCGTCGGTGAGCTCCTTGGTCGAGGCCGAAGAATGTGTTGCCAGGTAATCCAAGATTGCCTCGTCCACATGCCCCACAGACGTCACCTGTTCCGCCCGCATTATCTTTCGCTTATCGAACGTCAACGAAAAAGAAACTGTCGAGTTCTTTGGTTCGGGCGGCAACATGTTTGCCCGCTCGAGCTGCTCACCTATCTCCTGATAACCAGTGCCGCGATTTTCGACCACGTAGCCACCGTCTGGGTACGGCGTGGTCTCGAGGATATTTGAAAGGAACTGGTTTCTGGATGACGAAACCCCAGAAACTCCCAGCGAATCGATCGTTACGTCGCCGTACAGCCCGCCGGGATTGAGAATCTCGACGCGGTCGATATACAAGTTGACCTGCACTTGTGAGCCGCGCGCGGCGGAAGAGTAGTCGCGGTGCATGAGCGCGTTCGCCACCGCCTCGCGCAGCGCCACGGGCGGATAATCGGGCACATCTTTCCGGAACGCGCCCTCGATAACCGCTGCGTTTCGGGTGTTTCTCGCAACGGCGGCAAGCACGTCCTCAATCATGAAAGGGATCGGACCCAAAATGGTCTGAGAATCCACAAAACGCTTGTTATCACTTACTCGCTGCGTTTTTGTGGTCCCGGGGTACGCCGTAAAGGTCACATTGAGACGTGGGAAGAACTTTGCGGAAACCGTCCCATCGCGACAATTGCAGCAAGCGTCGGCACGATTGCGTCGTCCACCCTTGGTCACATGCAGGTCAAGGAGAATCTCATCGTCGCTTCTGGTGCCCAAAAGCCTAGGGTGTAGCTCGCGCTGGCGTTTTATAAACCTTGCAAAAGATCGGCGTCAAGGTCATCGAGCGTGGCACCTTCGACCGGCTCGTCGTCGTATGTAGCTGACATGCTCCTCCATAAAGCGATCGATTTCGTAGGGAGTCATGCGCCGGTCGCCGTCGCCCGTACGGATAAAGGACGAATCGTACATTCCGCGTGCCGCAATATAGCAGGGTTTATCGCGTGGATGCATTTCTTTGATGCGCGCGCAAAGCACCAGCTTACCCTCGAAGGGGAGCACTTGGATATCCGGCCTCACAACGGGCGTCAGCTTTTCACATGCAGAAGAGAGGGCGTCTTGCATCTTGCGGGCATCAAAACCCTCGACGGGCATAAACCCGTTCTTTTCGGAAATGCCGAGGATGATAAAGCCGCCCTGCGCGTTGGAAAATGCCGAAAGCGTCTCGACGATGCTTTTGGGGAGCGCGCCCTTGGCTTCTTTTACTTCGTACTGCTGGGTGTCGTTTCCTATTGCCCGCAGATGATGGATAACCTGCGCCAACCACTCCTCATTCATGCCGAACCTCCCAACTTTCCAACTTTCCACCTAACTTACCAGCTTTCCACTTAACTTTCCAGCTTTCCACCTTGAGTGGTAAGTTAAGTGGACAGCTGGAAAGTTGGTGGAGAACTGGGGCAGCAGTAGGCCAAGCGAACAAGAAAAAGGGCGGCAACCGGGTGGTTGCCGCCCCTCGCGTAGCTAGTTGGTTTTCGTCTCGTGCCGAATGCCCTCGGTGTTGATGCGCGCTAGCGTGTACGTCACGTAGTCGGAGTGCGAATAGCCATCAAGGTTGCTAACGTTGACCGGTGTGTCGTCGACAACGTTGCCGGTCATAATATTGGCCGTAAGCACCAAGCGGTAGTTTGCGTAAGTTTGGTTCTCACCCTCAACATTCGTATTCACTTTAACGCGGAAGGCATGCTTAAAGGCAAGGCTGTTGCCGTCGCGCGTGAGGAACGCGCCGTTGGTCTTGGTGTCGGTGAACACATAGCTGTTGCCGTCGGCGGATGCCGCACCCGTGCCTAGGAAATCGCTGCCGAGCACCGTAATGTAGTTCGAGATATCGCCGACCGGAGCATAGCCGCCATTATCTTGCCGCTGCTCCAGGCTCAGCGTGTAGGTCACCGTGTTTGCGGCGTCGATCTTAGCTCGGCGCCCGTGAGCTTGCTCAGGTCGTAGGTACCCACCAGAGCGATCTCGCCGTCAGCGGACTTGAGGTCATCGATGTTGATGCCCAACTGGGATTTCTTAGACGCCTCGAGCGCGATGGTCGATGAGCCCACATCCATACGGTAGTAGCCGGCGCCGCCATCGTTGTATGCCGAGTTGCTACTGGTGCTGAGCGTGTCGGCATGCGTGGAAAGGTACGCGCGGTAGTTGGGTTTGGTGTAGCGGTCGGTGCCGCTGTTCTGCGAGGCCACGATACCCGCCTGGCAGGCAGGCTCCGTCATGGTGAGCGCGGCCCTCATGGTAACGGTGAAGGCGTTGACATGGTTCTTGGCGATCTCGCGCAGGCCCGACATATCGATGGGATTACCCTCAGCATCGGTAAGCACCAGTGACATGTCGCCACCGTTCGCAGTCCAACTAAGGCCCGACACCACTGGGGTCTCCTTCGTGCCGGCCAGATCCAACCCGACCCGCCCCAGGTGCAGTAGTTATCACCCACCTTAACGTAGACTCATACGTGCCCTGCGTGCCCGTGGGGTATCCTACCGAGTCCGCGATGACGCCATCGTGATAGGTGACAAGCGACGAATCGAGCTGATAATACAGCGCGTCAGAGCTCGTGTATTGCTGGCTCGAGTCAAACGTCACGGTGTCGCTCACGTTCATGGAAAGCGAATAGGTGGCTTCCTTGAGCTCCATCCGGTTGATGCTGTCCCTGTTGTCGACGAGGTTACGCTTGTTGTCAACGAGGCTGTGCGTGTAGTTTGATGCCACGCTGTAGGTCGAGGGCGTATTCTGGTGCCCATCCTCGGCAGCCTTGCCGTCGGCTGCTTTCTTGCCTCGCAGCAGGTAGTTGATGTGCTCGTTGAGGCTCGTGTCCACCGTGGTGGCGGTGTAGCCGTTGACGCCCGCGGACCCCGCCGGCGTGCGCACCACCAAGTAGAAGTTTTCGCTCTTGGGCTCTTCCTTATCAACGGAGAGGGTATAGAACGTGCCCGTCGCGTCGGAAGAAGTGCGCGCGCGGTAGTACGCGCCATCGACCTTGGCGCCAGCCATCTTCGCGAGTTCGGCCTGGCTCTTGTCCTTGACCTCGTCATCGGCGAGCTTGACCCAAGCGCCGTCCTTGTCCTCCTTGGCCTCATCGGCCTTCACGCCCACGATTTCGCTCAGCCACGGTTCGGTGTAGTAAGCCTTGTTGCCAGCGTCCACAAACTCGGTGAGCTTGGCTGACGTCGCGCCACCCGTGCCCACCGTGTAGTGATATTCGCGGCTGTTGTTGGCCGTGTCCACGAGTGTGAGCTGTGTACCCTCGGGCAGCGTGGCACCGAAGGTAATGCTCTTGTTGAGCGGACCCATAGAGCCGCCGGCTTCGAGCAGCGTGTTCCAGCCGTAATCGACCGGCTTGCCCCGAGCGCTGCCATAGGTCCAGGTAAGGTAGCCGGTCATGGTGTCGCCGCTGCTCACAAGTACGTGCTTGTCGTATTTTGTCGCATAGTCGGCAGCCTTGAAGTTCGCACCTTCGGAGTAGGTGGCGGTAAAGTCGATCTCGAGCATGCGCTTGACGATGATGGGTGCCTGTACACGGTAGCTCTGGCCGGCCTCGCTAAAGGTGACCGTAAGCAGCGTGAAGCGCCCCTGCTCATTGTCCCAGTCGGTGCTCGCGCGGAATGCCATAGAGCTCGTGCCATTGTTGAGCACCTTGAGCGTGGGCGCTTGCGAGGCGGCTACGTCCTTGACGAAGGTGCCGTTATCGGCGAGCGAGAAGACCTCGGCGGTGGCGGTCACATGCGCGGTGCTGCCGTTGAGGCGGCGGGCATCGGAGAAGCCGCCATTGGTCACGATGTTCAGGTAGCTCTCCACCGTCGTGGTATCGTTGCCCGGAATCACGAGCACGGGGAAGTCAGTTTTGGCCTTCTTGCCCGAAGTAATGTTGTTAGCGTTATAGGTGCTACGCGAGCTGTCCGCGCTATAGGTGCTCGTGTTTTGGTATGCGCCGGCATCATTGATGCGGCGATGTTGGTGTAGGTGTAGCGGCCGGGAACGCGGCACCCGCTTGGCTTTGGATGGTCGTCGCGGTGTCAATGGCGGCGCCGTCGCCAAACAGGTAGCGGTCGGTGGTGTCGCCGTCGGAGGCACGCACCGCCAGCGTGCTCACGGGCCTCGTGGTCACGTACGGACTCGTTGCCGTGGTAGCAGTATCGCCTGCGCCGTAAAGCGTTTTGTTCTCGTTGGGCGCGGCAGCCGTGCCGTTGTAGTCGCCGAAGGCAATATAAGTTTTCTCGTTAACAGCAGCCGTATTCGTATTGGTCGTGTAAACCATCGGCGGCAGGTCGCTCGTGGTCTTGCCACTACCGGGCTTTACTTCCACGCCCGCTGCGGAAAGGCTGTACTTACCATCCCCCGTGTCAACCTCGCCCAAGAGTACGCCCTGGGTTTTGCCCGCATTGTAGCTATTGCTATCCATGAGCACGTTTAACAGATGGAACTGGCCGCGCCCGTCGCCCATAATGCCGCCGTTGGACCTTTCGCTAAACGTGGTGTTGGATACCTTTGTGTTGGTAACGTCAATGACGACGGATCCGCTGTTACTCGCGTTATTCGCGCCCAGCAGACCGCCGCTCCAGTTACCCTTAATCGTAGCGTTCTCGATCGCGATGTTGTTGCAGGCTATATTCACATTGCTGAAGAAGTAGCCGATAAGCCCGCCCGAGCATTTGCCGGTGCCGGCGATGCTGACATTCTTGACACTGCAGTCGTCGAACCAGTACTTGTTGGGGCTACCGCTACTCGTAACCTCACCAATCAGGCCGCCCGCATTGTAGATGCTATTGTTCGTTCCGGCCTTATCGCCGATGACGGCGTTCTCGGTGCCGTTTCCGCCATCAATGCGCACGTTGCTCATAGAAATAACGCCGCCACGGCGCGTCCGACCACGCCGCCGGCGCCCATATGGTCATCGGAGTTCGACCCGGTGGCTAGCACGTTTACCCCAGAGATGACTGCCGTGCACGACGACTGGGCGCTGTGGTGGTGCCGATGTTGGTGTTGACCGAGATATCGCTTCTTTCGACATAGCCGAGCACGCCGCCCACGTAGGGCACTGTCCCTGTGGCAGTTATGGTCGAGTTTTTGCCAACGGTCCTTTCGCTCACCCCTGTGCTTGCGGTTGTCCACACACCGCACGCCGAGGCGACCGTACCCACATAGCCACCGACATTCTTCTCGCCCGTGACGTTAAGGCCAGTGTATGAGCAGTCATAGAGATACGCGGGCCCCACCCGTCCCCGAACTCGACCATATAGGTTCTGTCTTCGCTCGTAGTTCGTCTGGCGCGGCCCGAGCTGCCAAGAAGCCCTCCTACGCTCTTTGCGCCCGACACGGTGCAGTTCTTCATCTGCACGTTGCGGTAGATGCCGCACGTGCCGTCGTCGTAGTTGGCCGTTGCACCCGCCAAAAGGCCGGCACCGGTAAGGTCGTTCGGCGCCTCTCCTGGTTTGCTTCGCCGTTGGTGTCGATATAGGTGAGCGCTACGTTGCAGTTGCTAAAGGTGAGGTCTTTGACCTGCGCGCCGTCGTTCGCGGTGACGCTCTGCCCCACATTGGTGGAGGTGAACATCACGGTGCTGAATAGACCACCCACGCCCGAGACCTTATAGTCGTCGTCGGCGTATTCGACGACGCCGTAGGCGGTGCCTTCGGTACCCACCGTGATGGTGGCGCCGTTACCGTCGATCGTGGCTACGTGCGGCGTAATACGGTCGCGGTCGGTGCCCGGCTGGTTCGAATTGCAGGCATTGGAATAGTAGCGGCCGTTTAGGCCCACGTACCCGTGCCGTAGTCGGTCATATCGTAGGTGTCGCCCTGCTTGAACTCCAAGCTCATGCCGATCGATTTCGACGCGCACACATAGCCCGTTTGGTAGTCGGCAGCGTAGGACGCCACCAGGTAGGGCGAATTTACATCGTCATCATGGTCGAGCGGGCCGTGCCACCCCTGCTTGCCGGGGCCTTCTGGTCGTCGTTTTTGGCGATTTCGAAATCGCCGGCAGCACTCTCAGGCTTGCCCACATTTGCGTAGTTAGCATTCCGTACCTTGCCATATTCCTTGTTGCCAAACAGGTAGCCGCATATCGCCGGGTCTTGCGAATCGCTGCCCCAGTAAGCCTTGGAACCGCGGAACACGCCATTATTGGAGTAGTTGGTATGTGCCGCGCCAGCACCCGCACCCGAGCTGATGATGGCCGAGAGCACCAAAAGGCCCTGGGCGTTTTTCACCATGGTCACAGGAGCCTCGGCGTTAGTGCCGAGGTACTTGTTGTCGGTGCCCGTGGTGGTGACACAGGGGGTTCCTTTTTTGTGAGCTCGTTAATCTGGTAGTTAGCGTTACCGTTTTCAACCTTACAGCCCTCGCTAAAGGCATAGCATCAATCACGCGACCGACGTAGGGATTGTTGTAGAGATCAAAGTTGCCCTTTCCCAGACCACGAGATTTGTCACCAGTTCCAGCACGCCAGGAAGATTTCCGCTTTTGTCCATATTGCGGAAATCACGCCGCCACCCGCAATGGCACCGACGTAGCCACCAATGGGAACAAGATGCGGCTTGTCGCCACCGCCCGTGACGGTAAATCCCGTTGTAGGGTTTTCGGCCGTCGTCCCATTAACGACCACGCCATCGATAATGTTATCGCCACCAAGGATGCAGCCGACAACGCCACCGAAAAACGCCGTCGGAACGCCGTCGGCATCCTTGGCAGAATAAGTAATAGTCGCCGACGCGTTCACATAGCGAATATTCAGATCGCGCACCACGCTGCCGTAACTATAGGGAATAAGGCCGCGAAGCGAACCCTCGTTATTCTCTATCTTGATGGTTGCGTTTTTATTATCACTGCCAAAGTTGCCAACGATGACGCCCCTAAACGGGTTGGCCCTATTTCCAAAACCGCCAAACGATGCGCCGTCGAGAGTAATCGTATTGCCCTCAGTAGGCTCGATGCTGTAATACGCGCTCTGCATATAGCGGTGCATGGTTTCGTCGCTCAGCGTCTGCGGGGAATTGGTCGACGCGTCTCCGGTCTTCTTCTCCCATTTATTATCGGTACCGTTCGCCTGCTTGTAGACGTACGTAACCTCATTGTCGGTCGAGTGATCGCTGCTGCGGCGAGTGCAGAGCCTACCCTGGTCGGCGACAATGGTGACCTCCCAGCCGTCAAGCGCCGTCATGTTATTAATGTAGTTGGCAATGGCATTCATCTCCGCCGCGTTTGTGACGGAATAAGGATCGCCGTAGGTACCACATCCCATTACCAGCTTTGGAATGCGCTGGTTGACTCTAATTTCGTGATACTGGACGCCATCCTCGGCGGCTTTTCCCTTGTAAACATAAGGAAGGTAGTCACCGAACCAAGGCCTGACGTCACCGTCCTTCTTACCATCAACCGTCACATAGCCGCTCACGGCACCATACGTCGCTTCGTCGTAATACCAAAGCTGCTTGCCCGGGTACTCCGTACTCCCATCAATCTCGGATCCGTAGGTCACCTTGCCCGCATCGGCATCAGCCTAGTAAAGGTGTAGTCCGCAGAGCCCGTGCTCGTGCTTCCGTAGCCAAAACTCTCCAGCAGGCTCGCATGGGTGAAGATCGTATTGTTCTCTTGGCTGGGCAAGCTGATTTGCTCAAACTTCGCCGTCACCTGATCGGCCTCACTGCCTACACCAAGCTTTCCGAACAGCGACGTAGCCGCCTTGGTGCACTCGTGTACCCAGTAGTCTTGATATTCTTCGCGTTCAGGCTCACGTACTTCTGCATCTCGTTGATGAGCAGAGGCATATAGGCGTAAGCGTCCGTGGCGCTGTTGGCGCCGTCGACAATCAGATTGTTGAGTGTAAGATCATCAATTGAGATCTTTCTAATCTTGGTGCCATTGCCGTCGCTGGACCCATACACGTAGCGGCACACGAGCGCGCCCGATGAGCTTCCGCCCGCGCCAATAGCGTCAGTAGAGCTCTTTCCGTCATTGATAACGGGCCCAACGGTACCACCCAAAGTGACGTTGCTTACTGTGAGATCGCCGTCTGCCACCGTTTGAAAAAGACCGCAGTGCATGTTCTCGTGCTGGGTGGCATCGGAGTTTAGCTTGTTGCCATTCTGCTCGGCCTTGATCTTGGAGTAGTAGAAGGTGATGGCCGCATTATTAACCGTCACCTCTCCGATCGGTTGAGTGGGATAGTAGCTGTAGCCGGCCAAATCGATTGTGCCCGTTATGGTTATGGAATCATCGAGCCCTGTCGTACCATCGGGAACGATTGTCGAACGAATACCGGCGGGAGCATAGCAGAAAGCAGACCATAAGAGCAGCTTGTCCGCTGTATCGATTTGACTGCCACTAAAGCCGCCTTCACAATTCTTAGAGGCTATGTCGAGGTTGTAGAAGTAGCGGGTATTGCCGTTCGTATTCTGGCTTCGACCGAAAGACGAGCGATTATGGTAGCTGTTGTCTTTTGTGGAATCGCCGTCCATGTCCAGCTTGTTTTTCTGTGTGTGTAGCGAAACGACCGTGTTCCAGTCGGCGTCCATGAGCTTGCTGCCGTTGTTTGGTTTACACCGCTGCCAACCCATTCATCGAAGGACGTTACGCCCGACGCAACGATGGCCCCCTCGCCGGTGGGCACCCTATAGGCGGTATCCCAATAAGCCCTGTCCTCCAAGTACAGGCCTAGGTAGCTCTCGACGCCATATGTCGTCTTATCATCCACCTTGCAGCCGCGGCAAACTAGAACGCCGAGCGTCTGAGCGGCGCCTGCATTAATCTTTGTGCCCGAGAGATCGATGGCGTAGTTGTTGATAATCCAGTGACCGCTGGCTGCGTATACAAGGCCGCCAAGCTCCTTGGAATCATCCACAGTCGCGATTATAGAAGCGTTGGTCGTTTTCAAAGCATAGGAGTTTTCACTCTTGTTAATGTTGTCATCTCCGATAGTTACGACCGCGTTGCCCCAGCTATAACCCAAGAGACCGCCCACGCCATTGAGCTTATCGCCGTTCTTTCCGACTCCCATCTTGAACGAGTTGAACGAAAGGCCCGTAATGTTAACGTCCTTTTTGGCCGAGTTGGCTATTGCCCCATCAGCCCATAGGTGCTCTGTGCGATGCAGCCGATAAGACCGCCGACCTGGGCAATCTTGCCGCTGGTGCAATTGCCGGTTTCGATTGATCCGGCGACTTCGAGGCCCGCAACATTGAATGACGAGCCATAATCGCCCACATAACCAATGGCGCCGCCAATGCGACTATTGCCGTTAAGCGTTTTAGTTGCAGCGATGGTCGCTTGAGCCCTGCTGTTATCCTTAAACGCAACCGTAGAAGCCGCCGACACGCTGCCCGCAATACCACCAATGTTCACTTCGTTGCCGAACGTATCATCACACGCGATATTCGTTTTGCACGTTACGCCAGACAATGGCAGGTTGCCGACGATGGTACCTGCAAGCGACCCGGCATCGATAGCCGAACCGTTATCAAACTTCATGGAACCAGCGATTGTGACGTTGGAGATGGTTGCGCCGTTGACGGCCGCGAACAAGCCCAAGCGGCCGTGGCGGTAGATTTTGCCGTTGCCGTTGCTCGTGTCATTGCCGTCGAGCACAGCTTCACCACGCTTGCCGTACGGCTCGCCGACGACAAGGTTGATTGTGCCGTTGCCATTTGTGCCGCCGCCGTTCAACGTTCCCGAGAAAACTTGCGAGCCGTCTGCACGATCCTGCGTGAAACCCGTCAGGCCCGTGCCCTTGAGATCAATAGTGCCGTTCACCGTAATGGTCGAGGACTGCAAGATGTTCGGGTTGTTTTCGGAAACGCCCTCGACCATGGAGTAGTAGCCGTTGGTTTGCCAGGTGATTGCAAGTTTGGCGAAATCCTCAACAGAGGTTAGGGTGTAGGCACCGTTAGCTGCCGTCAGCGAATCCGGCAAGGTCAACTTATGAGTGTCCACATCAAGCTTAATGAAGTCGCCGCCCAGACGAATAACTTCGCCGTAGGTCGCGATGTCGTCCGTCTTCGAGGCAGTATTGCTACGTTTGAAGGTCCAGCCCGCTGCACCCTTGTCAGCGTCAGAGCCATCGCCGACAGCAAAAATCAGCGCGTTGTGATTCTCGTATACGAGCTGGCCCGTCGTGCTGTTTTCGGCAAACTTGCGCCCGACAGATCCGTGATGCCGCTGAATTTGATTACAGCATTCCACGCGGAGCCTGCAATTCCCGCGGCACGGTTGCTTTGCGCCTTACCGATAGGATTGTCGCTTGTAAGTTTGAAATCTCGCACGTCAAGGACATTGCGCGCGTCGACAACGCCCACGGCACCACCGAACTTCCGGCGTCCGTTCGCGCCGAAGCATCTCCCTTGCACGCAACCGTCACGCCGTCGAGCACAACGGCGACAGGCTGCGAATTGGAGTCCGCGCTATCGCCAACATAGCCAACAACACCGCCCGTATCGGACAGCTTGCCCGCAAGTTCAAACTCAATTGAGCACGTTTTCTTATCCGCATCCTTTTGGACCACAAAGGCGCGCAGCGACTCATCGACGCCTTTTGCCGTCGCAAACACCTTGCCGACAAGGCCGCCGTAGCTGCCGTTGAAGCTAACTTCTTCCGGTAAGGTGAACTTGCTCTTATACGTTCCGCCTTGCACCACGATGTCGCCATTAGAAATATCGGCCACACCAAAAGGCGCCGGCGCGTTGCGATGCACCAAGCGTCACAAGCTTGCCCAGGTCGAACATATTGGGCTTAACGATAAATCCTTGCGCAAAGCTCACGTCGCCGATGCCGCCACCGGAGCAAGCGCTGTCTTTATCGCCGACGTTGCACGCCGGCTTAACCGTTACGCCATCAGCGATGTTGAGCGTGAGGTTGGTGGCCTTACCGATAAGACCGCCCGCCGCGTTTTTACCTGCGACGCTCAGCGCCGAGACATCGATGCCAGTTGGTAGGGCGACGGTGGCACCCTCCCGCGCCTCGCCGATAAGACCCCCCGCGTGGCATCAGCGGCTGTCGCGTTGATAGTGGGGGTACCGTCGAGTTTGTCCGGCAGGGCGAGGCCCGCAAGCGTAAGCGATGCTCCTTCGGCAAGGGTGTTCACAAGCAAGCCCATGTTGCCTGTGCTCGATTGCATATCGATCGCCAGGGGGCTGTTCGCGCTTGTCACGTAGGTTGCGTTAAGCGTGAGCGCGCCCGTGACCTCGCCCACAAGTGGCGAGGCGAGCTTGCAGATGTCCTTTTCGGTATCGCTCTTGGGCGTGCCCACGGTTACGGTGGCAGCAAGCGTCTTGTCCGCGCCCGTGACCTTTGCGGCCACGATGGGCTGGGCATCGGTACCCTTCCAGGTGAGCTTACGGTGCTGTTGGCGTCGCTGAGCTCGATGTTGTTGAAGAGCGTCTTGTTGACGGTCAGGGTCCTGTCGCCGAGGTTGAGCGCGCCTTTGAAAGGGTAGGCATCGCTGCCGAAGCCCTGGAACGTGAGGCTACCCAGGCCGTCCACGATCTCCGCGCCGCACACGTCGAAGTCGATACCGGTCGAGCCACCTTTGGAGATGTTCGCGTTCTGGTAGATGGCGGGATCGGTGTTGGAGATGGCGATAAGGTCGGCGTTGGACTCAAAGGTAATGGCCGTGACGGCGCCCAAGTCGTCAGTGATGACATTGCCGTCACCCAACGCGTGCCTGAGATCCTCGACAGTAGCGATGGTGGGGGCGGTGTTTGCCTGATCAGCAGCATCCGCGTCCGCGTCATCCGCTTGTTCTCCGTCAGCAGCACCTCATCGGCAGCCGCATCGTCTTGGGATGCGTCGCCCTCCGTTGGGGTATCGCCGTTAGTGGTTCCATCGGTCGTGGAGTCCTGTGATTCGCCAGCTTGGTAGAACCGTCGCCGCCCTCGGTAGCGCCAGCGTCGCGCCCGGAGTCGTTGCGACATCATCAGATGTAGTCTGGTCAGCATCTTGCAGCGCGGTGGCCACAGCATCCTGTACGGAGCGCGCCGTGTTGCCCGCGGCGCGCGCGGCGGAGACGGATGCTCCATGACGGCGTCGAGCTCTTGCGCGAACACCTCCGTGGAGGGCGCAAGCGCCTGGAAAATCATGATCGCGGTCAGGCATGCGGTTGTTATGCGCTTTGCCGTTCTCATCTGGTCCTACCTCGTTCTATCTCATGCCCCGTGCGGGGTCTCAAAATCACAGATTGCGGTTGGCCTACGCAGCCCTGCACGTAACACCGATGTCATCCAAGCTGCCGGGCGCGGCATCCGTCGAACGGTAAAAGGTAATAATCTCCGACCCGGGATCCATGGTGAACGTAACCGACCTTCCATCAAAGGTCGCGTCGGAATGATTCGTCGCCAAAAATGGGTCAAGCTCAACCTTGTCGCCCCATGTAAGCTTGATTTTTGTTGGCGCGCCCGTAACGGTCGCGCGATAGTTGTAAGCGTCGAAAGCGTTGATATCCGAGTTCTTGTCGACCCACTCGCCCGAAACGCCCGAAGCCGTTACCTCTGCACGCTCGGAAGGCGCAATCTTGGCGGCGAGCCATTTAAGATTGGTGCCGGGGCTATTGGAGCCGACCTGGGCCTTAACGGTGAAGGATGCTTTGTTGAGGTCCGCCTTGGAAAATGTAACCTTATAGGTATACATGGTTGCCCTGTTGGCAGGGAAGGAAAGGTCGACCGTGCCGCCCGCCGTCAGCGTGGGCGAACCGCTTATGCTCCAAGCTTTCGTCGTTCCCGTCGCCTTCACGCTCAGCGTCGCGTTAACGTCCTTGTCGTTGACCTTGTTCTTGTCGCCCAGCAGATGGTTGTAAATGCGAAAGGTAAAAGAGCAGTTTTCCCCACTCGTGTCGGCGATGACGCTTCGGACGGCAATACCCTCATCATTCAGCGTCTCATTCGTGTAGCCCGTAAGCATGTCCGAGGCAAACAGCGCCTGTGACGTGCCCGAGACAGCGACCGACTTAAGGAAGTCGCCCGCCAAAAAGGCCGTGTAGGTAAGGTGGGTACCCGCCGCAATCGCGACGGCGCATAGCAGCACCGCAACCGCCCACAGGCGCTTGCGCATTTTGGAAGCAGGGGCCGCCGACTCTACGCAGCAAGGCTCTGCCTTAGAATCATCCACCTGCGCAAAGTGCTTGCCAACAGGCCTCGCGATTTCATTTTGCTCTTTCTTGTCTTTTCGCATCTGGCGCCCCTCCCTTCTTGTTATTAGTTGCCACTCGTGCCGCGAGCAATTAGATAAACCATGTCGGTCTCTTTGACGTTGGAGACCGTCTTTCCGTTTACGGTCACAACGCCCGGATTCCATGTGCACTCGATGATGAAGTTCGTGGCGGCGTTGGCTGTTTTGCCATTCCAGCCATCGAGCCCACTCCCTGCGAACTTGTGGTACCGATACAGCGGACGGGCGTTTTTCTGGACATTCACGTACGAGCCGTACGTCGGGTCGTTTGCCTCAAGCTCTTTAGCCAACGCACTTGTCCCGTCCGCGGAGTTGATAAAAGCAAACTCAATCGGGGTGCTGCTCTTCTTGCTCCATGAGTAGGTGCGGTTGAGCCCGTCGAGGCCGACCACAGTGCCGTTTTTATCGTTCGGATTATTGACCGTCACGTGATACACGTTGATTGTCAGCCCCGTGATATTCGTTGTGTTGGCAATCTGCAGCTCAAACGCTTGACCGCCGGCAGCGGGATCGCCATTGTCGCTCTGCACACAAAACGCGCGACGAACGGTCACGGTGCCGTCTATGTTTTTAACATCGCCCCGTGACTCGTCATACGAAATCTCGATGGGCTCGATGCTCGTCTGGTTGGGACCCATGATCTTAAGCTGCGCGGGCGTTTGGATCTTGCCCACCGTAGACAGACTTTTGCTGCCCACAAACCACGAGAGCGACAAGCCGATGATAAGAGCGATTGCCGCCAGCAATATCAGGACCGCAAGGGCCTGTGCGCGGTGGTTTTCTATCCAATTGCGGGCATCGCCGAGGCGCGTTTGCATGGTGCTCATGAGCTCACGCCCTCCTGAGCGCTAATTCTAAGTTGGATGTATTTGACCTTATTGCCGATCTGCTCGTCGGCATTGTTGTACAGCGCCGAGCAGATGGCGGTGTCGCCGAAGGATATGTCAGCCGAAACCGCAGGAGCGTTGGCGGCACTCGTGCCGTTTGCCGCGCCATAGAAGTAGTTGCTTTATGCGCGTTCATATCTGCCTGCAGAGCGCCGTAGTCAGACTTTGCGTCGCCCGCCGCCGCAAACAGGTTCTTGTAGTAATTCGTGTTGCCGGTAAGGACGAAGTTTTGGAAGTACTCCGGCCACACCCAGTACAGGCTGATGGTGACGGGTTTGTTCGTTGGCTTGTTCACATCGCCGTTTTCGCAAATTCGCACTTGCGAATCTCGATCTTGCTATCAACCACGCGGCCCGAGTAATACCCGTTCTGGTCGCAGCTCGTAAAGAACAGCAAGTGGCCTTTGATCAAGCCAAGGAGCGCCTCCGCCTCGGGCGCCAGCGTTCCCCCGTCCCCAACAACGCCAACAGTGTTCGTGACCTTAAGCAAGCGCGACAGACTGATCGTGACCCCGTCCAGGTCACTCACCAGCGGCTTCACCGTAAATGTAATCTTGCCGCGAGCACCCGGTACAGAGAGCCCGCGGGTCTCGTTGTTGAGGTTGGAGCCGAGCGTTACCGTCATGGCGTCGGTCGTATCCAGGCCATCGATGGCATACTTTTCCTCGGGCGTGCGCTCGGAGCGCTCGTAATAGCCACGTGCGCGCCGGACTCACCCTCGCCCGCGGCGGTCAGCGTGTACCGATCCGCCTTCGCCCCGATCGTACCCCCCGTGGCGCTCACTCGGTATTCGCGGCAAACCAGGCCAGACACGCAAAGATGGCAACGATGGCGGCCAACACAAACAGACCGCTCACCAGGAAATCCTTCCAGAAATCCTTGAGGGTCCGCACGTGCTCGTCGGCAGCTTGGCGGTACTCGGCCGCCGTCTTGTGCTGCTGGAGCTCGCTATGTCGGTCCATGCCACTCATCGCTTACATTTGCCCTGCTTGCGGGCGTGCCATCCTTTCCGCTCGGTCGCGTTTATCCGTTGTTCGCAGGTAGAGAATTCAGGCAGAATACAACACCGTACGATAAGGTAAAAGAATAGCATTGACCTGCGGTTCGCTCCACAACGCAAGCCTTAATGATGTCTTAAAAGTCAAACCCTTGGTGCAAGTGGTCAGGTTACTTCGCGCCAACATGGTGCAAACAAACCTGACCCCCTTGCACCAATCCGTAGCGCCGGGCAGCGGACACACGGCGTGCCGCCCCTTAACACCCCAACGCGCGAACGGTATCACGTAGATACCGTCCTCGACCTCGCGGGCGTACTCACCCACCCCCACAATCACGGCCATAAACTCCGGTTCGCGTGTGCGTGAACGAGGATTTCCACAGACCTTCTTGCGAACGCGCTTGAGGCTCTCGACGCCGGCGTTCGCTTTATCTTCACTCACCTTAATCTCAAAGGCGGCCCACCGTCCGTCGGCTAGCTGCACGATAGCATCGCACTCAAGACCCGAATCGTCGCGATAATAGCGCACGGGCGTGCTATCCAGCAGGTCGAGCGAACGTGCGTAGACCGAAAGGTCGCGTATGACCAAATTCTCAAACACCAGACCAAATGTCTGCCAGTCGGCAAGCAGCGCCTGCGAGGACATACCTAGCAAGGCGCAAGCAAGGCTCGGATCTGCCAGATAGCGCTTGGGCTTGACGGTAAAGCGCCGTTTGTCGCGCGCGGCGGGAACCCAACCGGGAACCTCCTCGAGAATGAACATGCCTTTGAGGGCATCCAAGTACTGCGCACCTTGGTCTCATCGGCAAACGCTGTGGGTTCCTCCTCGGCACCGAACATATCCATAAGAATCGTTTTATACGTGGTTGCCTGTCCCAGATTGCGCGCGATCGATGCGGAGACTCGACGAGCAATATCGGGGTCGAGACCGACCGCCGGGAAGCTGCTCGAAAACGTGGTGTTGAGATATTCGCGGGCGATGAGCTGGGCGTCAGCCGAAACCATATCGATCGCCTCGGGCCAGCCGCCGCGGCAAGCGGCTTCGACAAGCCCCGGCGTATCGCCATTGCACCGGCAGGGCTCAAAACGATGCTCAAACAAGCCCGCCAGGCTCACCTTGCCGTTGGACTCACCTGTCTCGGCAAGCGTCATGGGGTGCATGCGGACGCGGCCGATGCGGCCGGCTCCACTATGCGCGGGCGCCTCCGCCTTTGAGCCAAACGCAGGCGTGGCGGAACCCGTGAGGATATAGGCGCCGCGCGTACCCCGGGTGCGGTCGACCTCGTGTCTAACGTAGTCCCAAATCTGGGGAACGCGCTGCCACTCATCGATAATATGCGGACGGTCCCCCAGCAACATCATCGCCGGGTCGGCACGCGCGAGGTCGAGATTCTCGTCGACATACGAGGCGGACGCCCCGTGCTCGAGCGCGGCCCACGTCTTGCCGCACCACTTGGTGCCCGCAATCTCGACCGCGCCAAAGACACGAAGGTAGCGCGCGATTTGCACATCCACGATACGTGGGATGTATCCGTCCCGATGTAGCCTCTCGCCTGCCATGAGCCACCCCCGCAGATTTCCAGTTCCTGCTTTCTAATTCTTCTATTCCACTGTAGCAAATTCGGATTTTCGGGTGGTTGCGATTCGGATTTTCGTGTTCATATAATTCGGATTTTCCTGTTCTAAGGATTCGGATTTTCGGATGCATAAGATTCGGATTTTCTGAATCCGCTGGTCAGGGGCACCTCTTATCGACAAAAAGGCGGGGAGCACCGATACGGCACTCCCCGCCCACTCAATACGCGATAGCTTTCTCGACTACAGCTCGTTGGCCGCGTGATATGCCGTGCGGATGGCGCTGGCAATGTCGGCGGTGCGCTCGCCCGAGCAGTCGCCCACGCAGGTCACGGGCACCGTCACGCCGTCCAGGTCAAACGCGTTGGCCTTGGAGCCCACGGCCATCACCACGTAATCGCAGGCGATCTTCACCGGCTCCTCGGCGCCGTCCTCGGTGGCGCGAATGGCCTCCACGCCTCGTCGGTAATGGCGGTCAGGCGGGTCTTCACGTGCTGCTCCACGTTATGCTCGGCAAAGTCGCTCATGATCAGCGGCAGAATGGTCTCGGACTCGCCCGCGGCAATCTTATCGAGCATCTCCACGATCGCCACCTCGCAGCCGTGCTGCAGCAGGTACTCGGCAGTCTCGGTGCCCACCAGGCCACCCGCCAATGACGGTGATGCGGCCCGTAAGCTCCACCTTGCCGGCCCAGCACGTCCCAGCTCGAGACGACCTTCTCCGAGTCGGCACCGGAACGGGGATGACCACGTCGTGCGCGCCCACGGCCACAATAGCGGCGTCGGCGGCGTTGAGGTCCTCAGCGGTAGCGGCATGGTTGAGCTCAACCTTCACGCCCAGGCCAGGCAGAATCTTCTCGTAGTACTCGACCGAGCGCATGATCTCGTCCTTGCGCGGAGCGCGGCCGCCAGCACAATCTGGCGCCAGATGATCGCTCGCCTCGTAGACGGTCACGTCGTAACCGCGCTTGGCCGCCACGCGCGCGGCCTCCAGGCCGGCAATACCGCCGCCCACCACGGCGATCTTCTTGTCGCCCTCGCCCGGCTTGATGGCGATGGTCGCCTCGTCGCCGTTCTCGGCATTAAGCACGCACGAGATGTACTTGCGGTTTTGAATCGCGTCGACACAGCCTTATTGCAGTTGAGGCACTCGCGAATGGGCTCGCCCGTGGCGGCCTTCAGCGCAATGTCGGGGTCGCACATGAGCGAGCGGCCATAGGCGACGATGTCGGCAGAGCCATCCTCCAGGATCTTCTCGCCGGCCTCGACCGAGACCACGCGGCCGACGGTTGCCACCGGCACGGAGACCAGGGCCTTGACGCGCTCGGCCACGGGCAGCGTCCAGTTGTAGGGCATGGCGCCCATGGGCGGAATGGTGTCGCCCATGTTGCCGGTGTGATTTGCCTGTGCAACCTGGATCATGTCGATGCCCGCGCTCTCGAGCAGCTTGGCAAACTCGCAGGCCTCGTCGGGCTGCAGGCCGCCCTTACCGCGCGGCGTGCCGTCGGGGTTCTCCATGATCACGGGGAGCTTGTACTCCACCATCAGCTGCGGCGCGGCTTCCTTAATGGCAGCGACGACCTCGAGCGCATAGCGAACGCGGTTCTCGAACGAGCCACCGTACTCGTCGGTGCGCTTGTTGAGGATGGCCGAGCACAGCGAACCCACCAGGCGGTCGCCGTGGACCTCGATGGCGTCGATTCCGGCCTGCTGCGCGCGAGCGGCCGAGGCAGCGATAGCCTCCTTGATCTGGGTGAGCTGCTCTACGCTCGCCTCGTTCACGAAGTGCTGCATGTCGTGGTGCAGCTTGGCATAGGCCTGTTTGCGGATCTCGTTGGACTCGGCCATCTTGGCGGCAAAGGTCTCCTCGTCGCCGGCAGCCTTGGCCTCCTGCGCGGCCTTGGCGGCAGCCATGGAACCCATGACCATGCGGCCGACACCGGGCACGTCGTACTCGGGGTGGAACAGCTGCAGCGCAATCTTGGCGCCGTGCTTGTGGACGGCGTCGGCCAGTGCCTTAAACGTGGGGATCTGGGCGTCGGTCGCCAGCTTGGGCGTGGGGCTCGCGGTCATGACGGGAGCGACGTCGCCGATGACGATGTAGCTCACGCCGCCACGGGCCAGGCGCTCGTAAAAAGCCAGGCTGCGCTCGCCAATGGAGCCGTCACGCTCCTCGTAGCCGGTGGTCAGCGGCGGAAACATAATGCGGTTCTTGAGCTCAAGGGGGCCAACCGTAATGGGCTGGAGCAGCTTGGATGCAGGTGCGGTCATGGACATTCCTCTCTTGTAGACGCGGCGGCGATGGTGCCGCGTAGTTGTCTAGAGGATATGGCATGAGAGCACGGCGGCACAACGAAAATCGGCGAATATCAGGTGACGGCAGGTGGATGGGGCGGGACGGCCCGTCGGTTCGTCTCAATCTGTAACAGTTACTCGGCAAAAACCGGGTCTTACTGTTACAGATCAAGACAAACGGGAGCGGTCCGTCGGAAAATCTCGATCTGTAACACTTACAGACCAAAAACGACCCTAGATGTTACAAATCGAGACGAACAAATTCGGTCCGACCAAACATCTCAATCTGTAACATCTAGGCCCACTTTTGGCCCCTACCTGTTACAGATCGGGACAACGGGAACCGTCCCAACAAAATGTCTCGATCTGTAACATCCATCGGCCAAAAACGACCCCAGGTGTTACAGATCAAGACAAACCAAACCCGCCTGCTAGAAAATCTCAATCTGTAACAGCTGCCCGGCAAAATCCGTCCCTCGTGTTACAGATTTAGACAAACGCGGCCCAAACCGCCGGTATATCTCGATCTGTAACACCTAGCCGCCCAAATCGGGTCTTGGTGTTACAGATCGAGATCTTTGATTGAGAGGCTGAGAATTGAACCGAAGAAACGATCCCGGGATAACAAAAAAAGCTCGCCGGCTTGACCGACGAGCTGCAAGTTCTTGGTCGCGGGGGCAGGATTTGAACCTACGACCTCCGGGCACCCTTTTCAAATTTTAGTTTCCCGAGGTCACACGCTGTATCATCCCAGCTCAAACCCTATTTTTCGACCAAAACAGTGTCACTCGGTATCACGTAAAATCACGTAAAATCACGCTCATACATATTACCATACAGATTACCTCGAACCCCTAGGTCGTACGGAGCATGTCCACCAAAACGGAGACGTTGGTCGTATCCGTATAGTAGTTGCGATTCACCTCGGGGCTGTGCCCGAAATACGCCGAGCGAATCAAATCGGGAACGCCTTTCTGCATCCACTCGGTGTTGAGGGTCGCGCGCCAGACATGGGTCGAGACCTTATCGAGAAGGGGTATGCCCAAGGAGTCTGCCAACTCGTGATAGAGCTTCTTAATGGCACGCTGCGCGTTGCTGATGTCCCACGCGCTGCCAAGAGCCGGGGGGCGGGGAACAGCAGCGCGCCTGGTTCGGCCCCCGCTCTTTCCAGCCGCGCCCTCATGCGCTCGGCAACGCGCTCGTCAAGGATGGGGATGGTACGCCCGCGATGGGTCTTTGACACCTCGGTCGTCACGGTGACGCTAAGCAAGCCGTCCTTGTCCTCAACGTTCGCGCGGCTGAGCAGTCTCGCCTCGTTGATGCGAAGCCCCGTCACTGCCTGCAGCAGCGTGATCTCAACGACAGCGCGGCGCAGATTGCGCACATCCTCAACGGTATAGTGCCCTCTTTTCGGCGGATTTACATCATTGGGGTCAATCGCAAGCAGGTATTCGAGCACGCGCCCGCGCTCCTCCGGCGTGAGCGCCTGTCCGCCCGGAGCCTTGTTTGTCATGCGGCACTCAGGCAGGCGCGGCCTGAAGCTCTTGAGGGGGTTGTGGGTGATTACCTCGTCGCGCACCAAAGGCTCAAGAACATATTTGCTCACCGTCTTTTGACAATGCTTGGCGGTAGAGGTGCCGTGGCGCCTTGCCATCCCATCCAAGATGCCTTCGAGGTTGCGCGGGCGAACCGCGTCCGCGATGCGAAAGCCCCCAAACGCCTCCGCCGCGAGATTGAGCACGTGGCAGTATTTGTCCCGTGTTCGGGGTCGAAGATGGAATCATCGGTGCGCTCGATTCCGGGGATTACCTCTTTGCGGATATAGTCGCGCATGCTCGACGAGCCCTTCCAAGGAGTGCTGCCCCCGCCTGTTGCGAGAATTTCCTCAGCTTGGGCATGAGCGCGGCGGCGCAGCTCGCCTTTGGTGCACTTCCCCTTGGTCGTCTTCTTAATGAGACGCCCGTTCAGCAAGCGCATGCTCCACTGCATGCGATAGCCACCGTCGGGCGTCGGCGTAATCTTTGCGCGGTCAATGCTTGTCTCTCCAAGCTCAAGGGCGACGCGGGACATGTTTCACCTCCCTTCCTTTGCGTCGCCTATCGGCGAGCATCTCCGCTCGCCTTTACCTGATGTTCGACAATCCAGTCCTGCACGTCGCTCACGCGATACATCACAGGGGAGCGCTTCTTGCCCAGGCGAATGTACGCAGGCCCTCGACCCTTGCAGCGCCAGTTCGCGAGCGTGCGAGAGCTGATGCCCAGCACGAATGCGGCCTCTTTGAGTCGATGAGAAAATGGAATCGGTTTCGTTTGTAGCCATGACTGCTCCTGGCAACAGGCACAGCCGCAATAGCGGCGTGCATCCTGGCCAGAAGGCGCTCCCATCGGATGCGATACGCACATCCGCGCTTCCTGACATGCGGGAATCGGCGAAACCCAATTCGCGCGTCCCGCGAGCCGACCTGCAGCGGTCTTTTGGCCTTGCCCAGCCCGAGCAGGGGTTTGGTGCATCGGACATGGCGTGGGGAGGCTCTGTTTCCCCGAGGCAACCTCTTAAGGCGTCATGGGAGACGCCACCTGTATCCAGTGGTTAGCGCTTCGAGAAGACGGAAGCGCCAGAGCACGAGGCCTCAAACGGCTGATGACATCTTACCCCGCTGTGCCATTCTTGCCAAACGGGGAAGATGGCGCTTGTTTTTAGGCGCATCGCCCGGGAAGACCGATGCTGAGGGCAACGAGAGAGACGCGCCCGTTTTCACGCCGCGTATTTCGGAAAACAGTTCCATAAAGTCACCATAAGCGGCAGGGCAAGCCCCGCACTTGCAACGCACGCTCGCACGCGCCTCATCCCGTCGTTGCATGATCGGGGCGACACCGTTGCGGCCTCGCGGCAGTCTTGCGGCAGGGCTTTTCAGGCCCGAACTGCCACCCCAAACCCCCGCCCGCAGGCTCGCAAGGCGGGATTGCAACCCTGGCAGCCCCTCCCGCCACCGCAAAACGGGTA
>ENA-OQHP01000137-OQHP01000137.1-human-gut-metagenome-genome-assembly--contig:-NODE-137-length-23874-cov-1.487388_pt1 | contig 23874 bp, 27 predicted proteins | sample MGYA00242563_ERZ504717 | MGnify/ENA primary metagenome ERZ504717 (study PRJEB26092, sample SAMD00036212) | human gut metagenome | host: Homo sapiens | study: EMG produced TPA metagenomics assembly of... | reverse complement strand
CAGGCAGCGCGATTGCCAGAGAGGTTTCCAGATATAAGTTGAATACGTGTGTGATTGAAAAGGAAGAGGATGTCTGTAATGAGACATCCAAGGCAAACAGTGCGATCATCCATGCGGGATTTGATGCAGTTCCAGGAACGATGAAGGCAAAGTTAAATGTGATGGGAAATGCGATGATGGACAGAATCGCAGAAGAGCTTGACATTCCATTTAAGAGAAACGGTTCTTTGGTCGTATGTACGAAAGAGCAGGATCCGGAAGGACTTCAGGTTTTAATGGAGAGAGGTAAGAAAAATGGAGTTCCTGGACTTCAGATTTTGGACAAAGAGGCTCTGATCAAGAAAGAGCCGAACCTGGCAGATGATGTGACATGTGCACTGTGGGCTCCAACCGGAGGAATCGTTTGTCCATTCCATATGACAATGGGATATGCGGAAAATGCATACGAGAACGGTGTTCGGTTTTTCCTGAATACCAAAGTTGAAAAACTGGAAAAGACAGGAGAAGGATTTAGAGTTCAGGTTCATCACGCAGATACCTGTGTTGATGAGACAATCGAGACAAAACTTATTATTAATGCAACAGGAGTTTATGCTGATGAGATCAATAATCAGCTTTCAGACAGAAAGCTCCATATTACAACCCGTAAAGGGAATACATGCTTTTGGATAAGACAGTTGGAGATTATGTGAAGAGTACAATCTTCCAGCTTCCGTCGAAAATGGGAAAGGGAGTACTGGTCACACCGACAGTTCACGGCAATCTGCTTGTAGGTCCTACAGCAGTAAATGTAGAAGATAAAGGTGCTGTAAACACGACAATGGATGGTCTGGATCAGATCGCAAGAGTTTCCTCTCATAGCGTTAAGAATGTTCCGCTTCGTCAGGTGATTACTTCCTTTGCAGGTCTTCGTGCACACGAGGATGGAGATGACTTTGTAATTGGTGAATCAGCGGATGTAAAAGGACTGATCAATGTAGCAGGCATTGAATCTCCGGGACTTTCTTCAGCACCGGCAATCGGTGTTACGGTTGCAGAACTTGTAAGAGACCTTTTGAATGCAGAAGAAAAGTCTGATTTTAATCCGGTGAGACATGGGATTTTAGATCCGGATACGCTTTCTCTGGAAGAGAGAAATCAGCTGATCAAAGAAAACCCGGCTTATGGAAATATTATCTGCCGCTGTGAGATGATCACAGAAGGAGAAATCCTGGATGCAATTCACCGTCCACTCGGCGCACGTTCTCTGGATGGAGTGAAGCGCCGGACAAGAGCAGGCATGGGGCGTTGCCAGTCAGGATTCTGTTCCCCAAAGGTTATGGAGATTTTGGAAAGAGAAGTCCCGATGCCGGTTGATCAAATTGGAAAAAACGGCGTTGGATCGGAATTTATCGTAGGTGAAAATAAAGAACTGGGGGATGAGTAAAATGAAAACATATGATTTGATCATAATCGGCGGAGGTCCAGCAGGACTTGCGGCAGCAGTCGCAGCGAAAGATAATGGGATAGATAATATTATGATTTTAGAAAGAGATAAAAGTCTCGGAGGCATTTTGCAGCAGTGTATTCATAATGGATTCGGTCTGCATACATTTAAGGAAGAACTGACAGGACCTGAGTATGCAGCACGTTTTATTGAGCAGGTAGAAGAACGTGGTATTGAATATAAATTAAATACAATGGTCATGGATATTTCTCCGGAAAAGGTAGTAACAGCTACAAACCGTGAGGATGGAATTTTGCTTCTTCAGGCAAGGCGATTATCCTGGCGATGGGATGCAGAGAACGTTCCGGAGGTGCGCTGAACATTCCTGGATATCGTCCGGCTGGAATTTATTCTGCCGGAACGGCACAGCATCTTGTAAATATGGAAGGACTTATGCCGGGAAAAGAAGTTGTGATCCTTGGATCAGGTGATATTGGTCTGATCATGGCGAGACGTATGACGCTCGAAGGGGCAAAGGTCAAGGTAGTTGCGGAGCTGATGCCTTATTCCGGTGGATTGAAAAGAAATATTGTACAGTGCCTGGATGATTTTGATATTCCGCTGAAGCTGAGTCATACAGTGATTGATATAGAAGGAAAAAATCGTGTGGAAGCTGTGACGATCGCAGAAGTCGGACCGGACCGCAAGCCGATTCCGGGAACAGAAGAAAGATATACTTGTGATACATTACTTCTTTCCTGCGGACTTCTTCCGGAAAATGAACTTTCAAAAAGCGCAGGAGTAGAACTTTCACAGGTTACTTCAGGCCCAGTCGTTAATGACTCTCTCGAGACAAGCGTGGCAGGTATCTTTGCCTGCGGAAATGTACTTCACGTACACGATTTGGTGGACTTTGTATCTCAGGAGGCAGCGGCAGCTGGAAAGAATGCAGCCGTTTATATTAAAGCAGGAGAAAAAGACGCGCAGGCTGTAATGCTTCCGATTTCTCCGGAAGGCGGAGTGCGCTATACCGTGCCATCCTTTGTAAGACCTTCAGAAATGGAAGAAAACCTGACCGTTCGTTTCCGTGTCGGAGATGTATTTAAGAATAAAGTGATTGCAGTGTATTTGATGATCAGCTGATCAGTAAGAAGAAGCGTCAGGTAATGGCACCGGGTGAGATGGAGCAGGTGATTTTAAAGAAAAACAAACTGGAAGAATATCCGGAGACAAAGAAGATTACGATTCGGATCGAGGAGGCATAAGCAATGAATGAGAGAGAATTAATCTGTATCGGATGCCCGATGGGATGTCCGATCGTTGTGAAAATGGAAGACGGAAAAGTTGTTTCTGTTACAGGAAATACTTGCCCGCGCGGAGATGCGTATGCAAGAAAAGAAGTAACAGATCCAACGCGTATTGTAACGACTACAGTTCGTGTCGCAGACGGAAAAGTACCAATGATCAATGTGAAGACAGAGCATGACATTCCAAAAGATAAGATTTTTGACTGTATCGCAGCGCTTCGCGGCGTAACGATCAAAGCTCCGGTTCACATTGGAGATATTGTGTTGGAAAATGTGGCAGGTACAGGTGTAAATATCGTAGCTGCCGGAAATGTGGATGCAGTACACTAGACGATTGTGAAGGGGATATAGTATAATTTATGAAACAGATGCCAGATGCAAGTACTGTTGTTCACAGTTTCTGTGTCTGGAATTCATTTGATCTTGGTGGAACAAAGGAGAATTGAAATGAATTATAAATTTCTGGATGCGTTGGAGGTATCCCCTGTAATCGCAGCGGTAAAAGATGACGAAGGGGTAGAAGCCTGTCTGAAAAGTGAAAGCCAGGTTGTATTTATTTTATATGGAGATATTTGTACGATTCCAGAGATCGTATCTAAAGTGAAAGCTGCAGGGAAACTGGCGGTAGTACATCTAGACTTGATCCATGGACTGGCATCGAAGAATATCGCTGCAGATTTTATCAAAAAATATACAGAAGCAGACGGTGTGATCTCTACAAAACCGACGATCATTCATCGAGCGAAGGAACTTGGAATGCTCACGGTATTGCGCGTATTTTTGATTGATTCTATGGCTTATGAAAATGTGAGAACACAGGTAACGGCAGCAAAGCCGGATGTGGTAGAGGTTCTTCCGGGAATGATGCCGAAGGTGATCGGAAATATCTGTAAAGATCTTCCGGTACCTGTGATCGCCGGAGGAATGATCCGGAAGAAGGAAGATGTAATGGCACTTCTTAAGGCAGGAGTAACCAGTGTATCGTCTACGAATCCGGAAATCTGGTTTGAATAAGCTTTTATTTTTTCATCTTCTTTAATTTCAGCCACCCGGCATGAAGCATGTATACAACTGCAGGAATTAAGGAGAGCAGTTGTGTGTATGTATAATCTGTTGCCAGAGATACAGGTGAAAGCGCAACATGGAATGCAAGGAAGAGGAAAGCTCCGGCGGTAATCAGATTACAAAGGAGATACTTCCAGCCGAAGATTCCTAAAGCAGAGGCTGTCAGGAGTGCCACCAGCGATATCGTATCAAGTGAAACCGGCAAATGAATAAAATCATATTTTGCAGAAAAAAGTGTCAGGATCGCGTAAAGGAAAAGAAGCAGGTTCAATAATTCCATGATCTTGAACAATAAACTGTAAAAAGGTGTGACCGGGCAATCCGGCCACAATTCTACATCCAGTTTTTCAGCAAGTTCAATCGCGGAACGGGTGTATGTTGTGTTTGTCATTACGATGACCTTGTCACAGTCATAAAAATTCGCACCGGCATAAGCTTCCTGGACCGCTTTGTTACCAACGGGATACGTGTAATATTTACACTGTATCCCATATTTTTTCTGTGTTTATAGGCAATGATGTCAACGCTTGATCCCCAGAACTTTTAGTAACTTCTATTTTTGAAAAATGTTTTTCTTTTTAGTATGATCGCACACTGTTCTTCGAACTGATATCCATCCATGTGTTGCTGTTTCTCCTATATGCTGTCTGAAATCATTCAAGTAAGAAGAATGCGGGAGGCATTCTTCTTACGTGATCAGGTAGAAATAGAATAGCATATTTCAGAGAAAAGAACAAGTGTTCTTTTTACATTCCGTCCTTCAGTACATTGTGATCACGCAGTACCTTTTCAATCACGTTTCCTTTTACAAGCTTCAGAAGAGGTTTCTTCAGTGCGTTCAGCGGTCCAGGCAGCTGGATCTCAAGTGGAGATTTTCCGTCCATAAGTTTTACAGAGCTGTCGAGAAGCTCGCGGATATCATAAACACTTCCCCATACTTCAGGCACACCACGGTCTACTTTGAGAAGTCCATAAACAGCTTCCATAGCAGTACGTACAGAATACTCTGTTGTGAAAACAGTATCTCTTGGAGTTTCAGCAAACTGTCCGAGGAAAGCGAAGTTGACACATCCATCCGGAATAACATCCGGGCGGTCACCTTTTGTACGTGGCATGAAGAATGCTGTGATGTAAGGCATCATTGTCGGTACACAGATTGCACTGTTTTCTGCCAGATCCATGATCTGATCTTCCGGAACACCAAGGTGATAGAGCCATTCTGCTGTGATTTCTTTTCCGGTACAGTCTTTCATAGGCTTCTTGATATAGTCACCAGGCACATCAGTAAATAATCCATAAACCCAGACACATACCTTATCTTTATCCTGGTCTTTGAACTGTCCCTGACGATTGATCGTCCAGCTTAACAGCCAGCTGGAATCCTGGCAGCTGACGATACCGCCGGTTACAACATTTCCGGTGCGAGGGTCACGTTTGCAAATGTCTGTGATATAAGGAATGATCTTGTCATCCAGAGTTGTAACTGTTGCAGATTCCCAGTTTGTCTTGGAAATGTCGGAACAGAATTTTTCCGGATGTCCGAAGGATGGATCCTGACGGGCAATGTTTTTCCAAAGGTTCCATACACCGCTTGTACGGACTTCGGCATCCCCGTTTGGTGCATGGTTCTGATCTCCGTAAATGGTTCCCTCTGTACAGCTTCCGTTTGTGACAAATACGAGGTCGTTTTCTGTCAGGACGATACCTCTTTCCTGTCCGTTTACTTTACATTCAATTGCAGATGCAATCTTTTTGTCTCCTTCGAATTTGAATACAACATTTGTGACTTCTGTATTGAACTGGAAGTCCACACCGGCATCTTCGAGGTATCTCTGCATCGGAAGAATGAGGGATTCATACTGATTATATTTGGTAAATTTCAATGCGCTGAAATCCGGAAGTCCGGCGATATGGTGGATAAAACGTTGGAAGTAGAGTTTCATTTCCAATGCGCTGTGCCAGTTCTCAAATGCGAACATCGTCCGCCAGTACAGCCAGAATGTGGAACTGAATACCTCATCGTCAAACACGTCTTCGATGGTTTTGTCATAGAGATCTTCGTCTTTTGTCATGAAGAGTTTCATGATTTCCATACAGCCCTTCTGACTGAGGTTGAATTTCCCGTCTGTATGTGCGTCTTTGCCACGATTTACAGTTGCACGGCAAAGGGAATAGTTCGGGTCATGCTTATTGAGCCAGTAATATTCATCAAGTACAGAAACACCAGGTGTCTCGATGGATGGAATGCTGCGGAAGAGATCCCACAGACATTCGAAATGATTTTCCATCTCACGTCCACCGCGCATTACATAACCTCGGGAAGTATCATAGATTCCATCACATGCACCACCGGCAATATCCATTGCTTCTAAAATGTGGATCTGGCATCCAGGCATCTGTGCATCACGGACAAGGAAACATGCCGCTGCCAGAGAGGCAAGTCCGCTTCCTACGATGTAAGCATTTTTCTGATCTACACCTTCCGGTTTCTCCGGATGTGCAAATGCTTCGTAGTTTCCGTTGGAATAATAGATGCCTTTGCTATTGCGGTCATATTTTCCACGTTCTGTGTTACGATAGTTATTCGGAACGGAAGAATCGGCAATAGTACTCTTCTTAAAAATAGAATTACCGGATTCTTTTTTTGCCTTCTGTGCGAGATAAATTGCAGTTCCTGTTCCTGCTGCCACTGCAGAGATTACACCAAGTTTAGATTTCTTATTTGACATAATAAAACCACCTTTCTGAGAAAACGTATTCATGTCTCGTTTTGAGATATGAAGTATAGTTGTTATAGCTATAGTATGGACATTTTTGAAGATTTTCAATTTACAAAAGAGGCAAGTGATTAAAAGTTATCATTTGCCTCTTTGTAAGTATAGGTTTAGTATATTTGTGTTATGAATTTTCTTTTTTAGGAAGTGCTGCGAAATTTTCAATTGAATGCGTAAGGCTTCCGTGGATGGTTGTCTTATCGAGCGGCTTTTGAAGCATTAATTTTTTCAGAGATTCTTCCAATATTTTGTTTTGTCTAGTTTATCATAGAGGGTCCCTCCGTTTGTTACGAAAACTAAGTGTGACTATAATTTATAGTATCACATTTTCCAAAACAGATAGCAAGTATTACACCATTTTTAAAAATCCTCTAGTGATGTATTTTATTATGGGAAAACAAAGGAGATTCTGTTATAATCTTTAAATAAAGTATTAAAAAAAGAAATGTAAGGTTATAGATATGAAAGAAAAAGAGAAGAAACTTAGACGGATTCTGCGTATTTTACATGAACGCTTCTTACATGTATCCTGATTGCATTATTCTTTGGAATTATGGTATTGGTCAGCGATATGCAGGGGACGGCTCGTGTAGTGAATTATGCCGGACTTGTGCGTGGAAAGACGCAGCAGATCATCAAACTGGAAAATGCAAAGGAACCGCAGGATGAAATGATCAGGAAAGTCGATACTTATATTGATGGATTACGTCATGGCAGCGATGAACTGAACCTTATCCGTCTGGATGATAAAGCATTTCAGGATAAGATGGAAGTGCAGGAACAATTTTTTGAACAACTAAAGGAAGAAATCTATAAGGCTCGAGAAGAAGGATATGAAAATACACAGATTATAAATAAAAGTGAAACATTTTTTACAATCTGTGATGAGACAACAGGGCTTGCGGAAAGTTATTCGCAGAAGCTGGCATCTTTATTGAATCGTCTGGAGAAAATTGTTGTCGTGGATATTATTGGAATTGTGTGTCTGTTTGGATATGAGCTTTTCAAGGCGTTGCGGTACGCGGCACAAAACCGTGTGCTTCGTCAGAAGGTTTATCTGGATGAGGCAACAGGACTTCCGAATAAGAATAAGTGCGAGGAGATTCTGGGATCTGTGGAGCGCTTACGGACAGGGAACCAACAGCGGTAATGGTGTTTGATTTAAATAATCTGAGGGTTATTAATAACCGGCAGGGACATGAAAGAGGCGATCAATATATCAGATCATTTGCAGAACAACTGCGGGCAGCACTTCCGGAGAAATATTTTGTCGGAAGAGACGGAGGAGACGAGTTTATTGCAGTATTAAAGCAGGTGGATCATAAGCAGGTGAAAGACTGTCTGCAGATGATACGGAAACAGACAGAGCGTTATTCAAAGAATCACCCGGATATGCCACTTAGCTATGCAGTGGGATATGCATTGTCTACAGATTTTCCGGGAAATAATATGAAAGACTTGTTCCGATATGCGGATAAGAATATGTATGTAGACAAGAATCAGGCGAAGATGAAAGAAGCAGCTGACAAGCGGAGACTTAGGAGAAGGCTGTTACAATCTGTAAAAGAAAAAGGATTTCATTTTACAGATTGTCTGTACTGTGATGCGATTCTGGATCAGTATGTTGTTCTTCGTGCAAGCTCAGAATTTTTCCTTGCAGATGATGGAAATTATTCCGGTGCAGTAGAGCAGATTATACAGGAGCTGGCGGAGGAAGAGAAACGCAGGGAACTCTGGGAGAAACTTCAGCTGTCGGAAATCCGGGAAACCCTGACGGAGGAACATCAGGTAGAGGAATATTTTTATTGTCACAAAGAGGGTGACAGAGCTTTGCGTGGCCGGATCACACTTTTACTGCCTGACTTTGCTGAAAATGGAAATCTGCATCATTTTCTTGTTGGGTTTGATGTTTATCAGGACAGGGACGAGTTGATCGTAAATGAGAAAAAACAACTGACACAGTTCTATGAACAGCTGACGCAATCCATTTTGGAAAATGGAAACTATATAGAAGCATTGATGGATACAGCAGAAATAATTCTGAGTGTAAATCTGACACAGAATTTATTGGAAAAGATATTTTGGCACAACAGGGAAAACAGGCAGATCCCAGACATAAAACGTCCATGTCCTTATGATACGTACTGTAAGACCTATCAGCGGTTCGTGACAAAAGAGACGAGAGAAAATTATCGTATCACAGAAAATCCGGCACAGCTGATCGAACGTTTTAAAGCAGGTGAAAAGCAGGTGACTGTGGAATATCAGGTAGAGCAAAGTAATGGAAGCAGACGCTGGTGGCAGGAGACAGTTCTGATGTCGCAGGAGATGTTTATGAAAGCAGAACAAAGCAGACAAGTACTATGATTAGTGCAATTATTTTGTTCAAAGGATATTTCAGAGTTCCATGAGCAGGAGGACAGAGAAAGAGAACGTCTGCAGGTCGCATACGAAAAAGCGGATCTCGAGAGCCGTGCGAAGACAGAATTCATGAACCGGATGAGTCATGATATCCGTACACCGATCAATGGCGTTCTCGGAATGATCCAGATGATTCGTAAGAATTATAAAGATCAGGAAAAGATAGAAGAGTGTGTTGATAAAATCGATCTGTCTGTCCAACATTTGAGTGAACTGGTCAATGATGTACTTGATATGAGTAAAATCGAGTCAGGACATTTAGAATTGCAGAATGATACGTTTGATTTGAATGCGTTGATAGATCAGGTAGAAGTTGTGGTCAGTGCACAGGTAGAAGCGATGGAAATCAGCTATGAAAGCCATCGGGAAAAGATGGATCATACGACGCTGATCGGAGATACGCTGCAGATCAGAAGAATTATGCTGAATCTGTTCAGTAATGCAATCAAATATAATAAGCGTGGAGGAAGGATAGACACTTATGTAAAAGAACTCTCTTTTGATGGGATGTGTGCGGCATTCGAATTTCGTATTACGGATACAGGTGTAGGGATGAGCAAAGAATATATAAAAGAAGAATTGTTTAAGCCTTTTACACAGGAAATAAATGATGCAAGAACGCAGTACAGAGGAACGGGGCTGGGAATGTCAATTGTAAAAGGACTGGTCGAAAAGATGGGCGGAACAATCCAGGTGAGCAGTACGCCCGGCGTTGGAACGGAGTTTCGTTTTTATTTGAGTTTTCCAGTAGTTCAGCCGGAAAAGGAAAGTCAGAGTGGAGAATGTGTACAGGGAACAAAACAGGATCTGAAAGAAGATAAACCACTCAGAGGATATCATATTCTTCTTGCTGAAGATAATGAGATCAATATGGAGATTGCAGAGTTTTTATCTGGAAGAAGCTGGTGCACAGGTGATAAAGGCATGGAATGGACAGGAAGCTGTGGAACTATTTAAACAGTCGGGTCTGAGAGAATATGATGCTGTTCTTATGGATATCATGATGCCGGAGATGGATGGAAAAGAGGCGTCACGAAAGATCCGATCCATGGCAGACAAAAGGGCAGATTCAGCTGAGATTCCGATTTGGCAATGACAGCACAAGCGTCTACCGAAAGTATACATCAGTGTGAGTTGGCAGGTATGAATGAGTGTATCTTTAAACCTGTGAACGCAAAAGAGTTGATTGGATTGCTTCAGGATATAGTTGAAAAAATATAAATTGAGAGGAAGGAAAATGCACGAATTAGGTGTTGTCTTTTATGTTGTAAAAGATGTAAAGAAGGTTGCGGAAAAAATCATGTGGAGAAGGTTTCTTCCGTGACACTGGAGATTGGGGAAGTGTCAGGAATTCTACATGATTATCTGACTGATTGCTGGAATTGGGCGAAGAAGAAAGAACCGCTTATGGAAGAAGCCGACAATGAAATCGAGCAGATAGAAGCAGTAACATTTTGTGAGGAATGCCAGAAAGAATATCCAACGGTAGAACATGGGAAAATCTGTCCGTACTGTGGAAGTGAAAATACCTATCTGCTTCGTGGGAATGAATTTTTAATAAAAGAGATAGAGCTATCGGACTGAAAAATCAGCGTCTTACCTATTGTCAACCGCTTTGATAGATGATACAATACGAGAGACTTAAAAGAATCACAGGTGTTGCTGCTCACAGCAGCCCGTAAACATTTCTTACAGTTTCTAGTAATAACACGAGTAAGCGAGGAAAAGAATTATGCGTCAGATTATCTATGACAAAGTGAAACATATTGCAGACAAATACAAAGGTTATATTGATACAGAAGATTTGATGAAGGAAGGACTTACAAATCGTCAGATTGGTCTGTTGACAGCAGAAGGAAAGCTTGAAAGGTAGCACATGGACATTAATTGGATCATTAGTCCAAAGTTTTCCAAACCGGAAGATTATAAAGCAGTGGAAGTGGCGCGAGTAAATAGAAAAGCGGTAATCTGCGCAGACAGTGCATGTTATTACATGGGTCTGATCGATAAAGAGCCGGAGATCCTTTCGATTGCAACAAGAAGAAGTGACCGTCACAAGATGAAGATGAATTTTGAAGTCAGCAGACATTACTTCTCAGAGCAGGCTTTTGAGGATGAGAAGCATGTGTTTGATACAAAGTACGGTTCTTACAATGTATATGGAATTGACAGAAGCGTGTGCGATTGCATTCGTTTCCGTGAAGACATTGATAAAGATATCTTTGAACTTGTTATTGAGAACTACAGAAGATACGCTAAGAAGAATGAAGAACGTCTCATGGCATATGCCAAAGCAATGCGTATCGGAAGACAGGTAGAAAGAATCGGGTTGGATAGATAGTCTATAATAAGAATGATTTAAGAGAGTCTGGTATTTGCCAGACTCTTTTTGTGCGTAGCATCAGTGAGAAATTCCAAAATAATTCATCATGTGCATAAGAAAAGATGTTCCGATTTTTGAAAGATAACCGTCAGGATGATGGAGAATACAGATATCAGAGGTGATGACCGGATCGGTGATCAATTTTTAATGATATTTTTGGATGTGAGTGATTCAGCAGCTGACGCAGGGAGAATTGCAATTCCCATTCCGGCTTTCGCCCATGCAGTTCCTGTACGGGAATCATGGTTGATACATAAATAGTTTGGCTGCAGTTTAAGTGTTTCAAATGTTGGTCTAAAACAGGAAGCCAGCGATGGTAGACAATCAGGGGATGTTCTGCTAACTCTTTAAGAGAGATTGTTACATTTTGGTCGGGTTCAGCGGTAGCTATTTTTCTATCCGTGGAAAGCGTATGTTTTGTATTATAAGAAGTATCGGAAGAAAAATATTTTTATTTCCGACAGCAAGCAAGTGCTCTTTAACCAAAGTGTAACAGGTTAAATTATCTGATTGGAAAGGGTACGTACAATTGCAAGATCCAGAACTTTGGATTGTAGTTGTTTGATGACACGATAAGTGTCATTTTCATATAATTCAAAACGAATTTCAGGAAATTGCTCATGAAATGGACGAAAAGCGCGCTGTGCCATCAGATCATGAGCAGAGGAAACAATACCAATTCGAAGTACGCCGGATTTCCTTCACGATAGTCAGAAAGTTCCTGTAAAGTACGCGAAGAAAGATCTAAAATATCCTTGGAACGCTCATAAAGAATACGCCCGGCTTCTGTTAATTCAATCTGACGAGGTCCGCGGAAAAAGAGTTGAGAACCGATTTCCTGTTCAAGAGATTTCATTTGTGCACTTAATGGCGGCTGGGAGAGATTTAATTTTCGCGCGGCTGAGGAAATAGTTCCTTCATTTATTACTGTGACAAAATATTCCAATTGTTTTAAATCCATGTGAAACCTCCAATTATATATTTGATATCATGTAGGAATATAGGGTGCAATGCACGAAATAATATATATTGATTCGTGAGAATAAAAAAATATATGAAAATATATGCTTTCTATATAAAAATAAGATTTTTCGTATGCTTTATTCTATGATAATATAAGAGATAGATTATTATCAAGAGTTAAAAAAATAACAATTGGAAAAACAGTTAAAAATAATAATCGAGTAAGATTAAAACAAATCAATTAGAACAACAGGAAGGAAAGAGAGGGTATTATGAAGACATTGCTTGCATATCTGAAAGGATATAAGAAAGAATCAATACTTGCTCCGCTGTTCAAGATGCTGGAAGCATCTTTTGAGCTGTTTGTTCCGTTGGTAATGGCGGCAATTATTGATGTTGGAATTGCAAATCAGGATAAGCCATATATTGTGAAAATGTGTTTTGTACTGATCGCGCTGGGAATCATCGGACTTGTCTGTTCCATTACAGCACAGTATTTGCAGCGAAGGCAGCAACAGGAGTCGGAACGGGAATAAGACATGGATTATTTGAAACATATCCAGAAATTACATTTACGGAAATGGACCAATTAGGAACATCTACATTGATCACACGAATGACAAGTGATATCAATCAGATCCAGTCAGGTGTGAATCTTGTTTTACGATTGTTCCTGCGTTCGCCGTTCATTGTATTTGGTGCAATGATCATGGCATTTACAGTAGATGTGAAAGCAGCACTTGTATTTGTTGTGACGATTCCGCTTCTTTCACTTATTGTGTTTGGAATCATGCTTGTGACGATGCCGATGTATAAGAAAGTGCAGGCAGATCTTGATCAGGTACTTCTTGCAACGAGGGAAAATCTGACAGGAGCAAGAGTTATCCGTGCATTCAATAAAGAAGAGGATGAGACGAAGCGGTTTGAAAATGCGAATCAAATTCTTACAGATGCACAGAAATATGTGGGACGCATTTCTGGAATGATGAATCCGCTGACATATATTATTGTAAACGGAGCAATCATAGCATTGATCTATGTCGGTGCAGTCCGTGTTGATATCGGAGATCTGACCCAGGGACAGGTTGTGCACTTATTAATTATATGTCACAGATTCTTGTTGAACTTGTGAAGTTAGCGAACCTGATCATTTCCGTGACGAAGGCAGCAGCATGTCTGAACCGTGTGGAGAGTGTGCTTGCTGTGAAACCAGATATGAATGAGGGAGATGTAAGATGGAAGAGCAATTCTTCCGAAGCAGATCGGGATTTGAAAAATAAAATTCCGGTCGTAGAGTTCTCTCATGTATCTTTGACCTATAAAGGAACTTCAGATACATCCTTATCTGATATAAATTTCTGTGCCAAGAAAGGACAGACGATAGGAATCATCGGGGGAACAGGTTCAGGAAAATCGTCTCTTGTGAATCTGATTCCGAGATTTTATGATGCAACAGACGGTACAGTGAAGATCAATGGACGTGATATTAAAGAATATCAGACAGAGAACCTAAGAGAACATATCGGTGTCGTTCTTCAGAAAGCAGTGCTTTTCAAAGGGAGTATTGCGGACAATCTCCGCTGGGGAAAGGAAGATGCAACAGAGCAGGAAATGTATGAAGCATTGGACATTTCTCAGGCAAGAGAATTTGTTGATACGAAACAAGGCGGATTAGAATTTCAGATTGAACAGGGAGGAAGAAACCTTTCCGGAGGTCAGAAACAGAGAATGACGATTGCACGCGCACTGGTTCGGAAACCGGAGATCCTGATTCTCGATGACAGTGCATCAGCGCTGGATTTTGCTACAGATGCGGCACTTCGCAAGTCAATCAAAGAGATGAAAACCAGCGACCGTATTTATCGTATCTCAGAGAGCAGCATCTATTCAGTATGCAGAACAGATCATTGTGTTGGATGATGGTGCAATGGCAGGAATCGGAACACATGAAGAACTGCTGAAGGATTGTCCGGTCTATCAGGAAATCTATTATTCACAATTTCCAAAGGAGGCGGTAGTCAATGGCTGATAAAATAAAGATAAATAGTGATAAGAAACAGAAAAGTCAGGCAGCAACATTGAAAAAGGTAATCCGCCGACTTGGAAGATACAGAATTTTTCTCGTATTTTCAATTCTGCTTGCAACTGTATCTGTTGCGCTTACACTTTATATTCCAAAGCTGACAGGACATGCAGTTGACTATGTGATCGGAAAAGGTGAAGTGAATTTCCCGGGAGTAATCCAGGTGATGATTCAGATTGGTGTGTGTACACTGATTACGGCATTGGCACAGTGCTGATGAATGTGTGTAATAACAAAATGACCTATCAGATGGTTCAGGATATCAGAAATGAAGCGTTCCATAAAATAGAGCAGTTGCCGCTAAAATATATTGACGGCCATCCATACGGAGATGTTGTAAGCCGTGTAATCGCGGATGTTGATCAGTTTTCTGATGGACTTCTGATGGGATTTACACAGCTCTTCACCGGGATTGCCACGATTGTCGGAACATTTTGTTTTATGTTATCCGTAATGTATCGATTACATTTGTTGTGGTTCTTATCACACCGGTATCATTCGTTGTAGCAAATTTTATTGCAAAGAAAACATTTCGTATGTTCCGTCTGCAATCTGAAATACGTGGAGAGCAGACAGGCTTGATTGATGAAATGATCGGAAACCAGAAGTAGTTCAGGCATTTGGACGCGGAGAAGATGCAACAGAGCGTTTCGACGAAGTGAATAAAAGATTGCAGGAGGCATCCTTGCGGGCAACATTTTCTCATCCATCACGAACCCGGCGACAAGATTTGTCAACAGTCTGGTTTACACAGGAGTTGGAATTACCGGAGCATTTGCAGTTGTACGCGGTGCAATGAGTGTAGGACAATTGTCCAGTTTCTTGAGCTATGCAAATCAGTACACAAAGCCATTTAATGAGATTTCCGGAGTCGTGACAGAATTTCAGAATGCGATTGCATGTGCGCAGAGAGTATTTACATTGATTGATGAAGAACCGCAGATACCGGAACCGGAACATGCAGTTCATCTGACGGATATTGATGGAAATGTGAAGTAGAGGATGTTTCATTCTCTTATCTGCCAGGTCAGCATCTGATTGAAGATTTTAACCTGGAAGTAAAGCCAGGACAGCGTATTGCGATTGTCGGACCGACCGGATGTGGAAAGACAACCTTGATCAATCTGCTGATGCGTTTCTATGATGTGAATGCAGGAAGTATTAAAGTAGAAGATATAGATATTCGCGAAATGACAAGAAAAGTCTGCGTGCAGGGTACGGAATGGTTCTTCAGGAGACCTGGTTAAAAACGGGTACAATTCGTGAAATATTGCTATGGGAAGACCGGATGCAACGGAAGAAGAGATTGTCGAGGCAGCGAAAGCTTCTCATATCCATAATTATATCCGTCGTCTGCCAAAGGATATGATACATGGATCACAGAAGATGGTGGCGGGCTTTCACAGGGACAGAAGCAGCTGCTTTGTATTGCAAGAGTTATGTTATGCAGACCACCGATGTTGATTCTGGATGAAGCAACATCATCCATCGATACAAGAACGGAGATCAAGATTCAGCAGGCATTTGCAAACTGATGGAAGGAAGAACAACTTTCATTGTTGCACACCGTCTGTCAACCATCCGTGAGGCTGATGTGATTCTCGTAATGAAAGATGGAAAAATCATTGAACAGGGAAATCATGAAGTACTGATGAAGAAGGAAGGTTTCTATCATCATCTGTATGAGAGCCAGTTTCAATGTAGGATAAGGTATGATGCGAGATAGTGAGATACGTTGCAGGTCGCATGAAATGTAAATAGTAACGAAATGAAAAAGGAAGGCTATTAACTACGATAACAGTATAAAGTGATATGCTCCCTTCTAGGTAGACAAGTGAAATAATAAAAACTTGTCACTTAGGAGGGAGCATATTTTATGTCTAAAAGAAAAGTATCTGTTGAGGATAAGACATATGCTGTAAATCTATATCTGGATGGAAAAGAAAGCCAACGGCGAATTGCCGATATGTTTGATGTAAGTCTCGCATCTGTCCAACAATGGATTCGAAACTATGAATCTATGGGAGCAAATGCATTCACATTGAAAGGGAATAAAAAGTATTCCAAAGAATTGAAACAACAAGCAGTCTTAGATTATTTAGCAGGCTATGGTTCTCAAGATGATATTTGCAAAAAATACGGAATCCGTTCAAAAGCTAAGTTACAAATCTGGATAAAGAAGTATAATGGTCATGAAGAATTAAAATCTTCTGGAACAGGAGGAAGCATTATCATGACCAAAGGAAGAAAAACTACTTTTGAAGAACGGGTTGAAATAGTACAGTATTGTATCGCACATGATCGTAATTATGCCCAAACAGCAGAACAATACCAGGTGTCCTATCAACAGGCTCGTAATTATATAGTCAAATATGAAGCTGGTGGAGTGGAAGCTTTAAGAGATAACCGTGGCAAACGAAAACATCCAGATGAGATGAGTGAATTAGAAAAGCTGCGTGCTGAAGTAAAATTTTAAAAGCAGAGAAAGCACGTGCTGAAATGGAGGCATCTTTCTTAAAAAAACTCGAAGAAATAGAGAGGAGGCGGGGCTAAGCCTGATTCGTCATGAACATATATATCAGGCAATCAAAGAAGAACACAAAGAACATAATTATCCAATCGCTGCACTTTGTAAACTTGGCAGAGTTTCCAGAGCCTCTTACTATAAATGGTTACATAGAGAAATTCCTGAAAGTGAACAAAAGAATAGACTTATTGCTGATGAGATAGAAAAGATTCATACAGAGTCACCGGATAAAGGCTATCGAAGGATCAGGGATGATCTGGAACGATATCATGGTATTGATGTAAACGATAAACGTGTGCTACGCGTTTGCCGTAAACTTAATATAAAATCAACTATCAAGTATTCTAACAACGGGTGCACAAGACAGGCTGCAAGCCCTCAGTATATAGCTGAAAACATACTTAATCGCGAGTTCACTGCCAAAGCACCAAATGAGAAATGGCTCACTGATGTGACAGAATTCCATTATTATATTGGGATGGAAAAGCGTAAGTTTATCTAAGTGCAATACTGGATCTATATGATAGACGGATTGTTTCGTATGTTATTCGTGATAAGAACAACAATGCTTTGGTGTTTGATACGGTAGACAATGCTTTACTTAGAAATCCTGGTGCGCAGCCACTGTTTCACAGTGACAGAGGATTCCAATATACGAACAGGACATTTCATACAAAACTTGTAAATGCTGGAATAATACAAAGCATGTCGCGAGTTGCTAAATGTATCGACAATGGACCAATGGAAGGCTTTTGGGGAATTCTGAAGAGAGAGCGATACTATGGAAAACGATTCACTGATAGAGGTACTCTCGTAAAAATGATCGAAGATTATATAGATTACTACAACAATAAACGCTTGCAAAGGAATCTCGGAATTTTAACACCAATGGAAAAACACAAAATTTACTTGCAAGCTGAGACCGTTTCAAGTTTTGTGTAAACGTTAAAAACTGATATAAGATTTGTGAATAGTTACAAATGGGCAGAGCTGATTTTCTAGGTTCTGCCCATATCTGCATTATACAGGAGTTTTTGGGCATGTCAATAAGACCTGCCCAAAACAAGCTGGTTTTACAGGTTGCGTCCAATCAGACGCTCTTCAAAATAGATTTCAAGCTGGGAGTGGATCTGCCCCCAGTCCTGCCGGTGTCCTGTCCATTTCTTAGTGATATCCATAGTCGCAAGATACAGCATTTTTAAAAGGCTGTCATCTGACGGGAAAACGGTCTTGCTTTTGGTTACTTTCCGCAGCTGACGGTTGAACCCTTCAATCGCATTGGTGGTATAAATCAGGCGCCTTACTGCCTCCGGGTACTTGAAATAAGTGGATAATGTAGCCCAGTTGTCATGCCATGATTTATAAATCTTTGGATACTTGGAATCCCATTTATCTTGGAATAATTCTAATTCATTTAATGCTGTTTCCTCCGTTGGAGCAGCATATACAAGCTTCAGATCAGCCATCAGCTTTTTGATGTCTTTGTAGGAAACAAACTTCGTTGAATTACGGATCTGATGAATGATACACTGCTGGATTTCTGTTTTTGGATAAACAGCTTCAATTGCCTGTGGAAATCCATTTAGTCCATCCACACATGCTATCAGGATATCTTCAACTCCGCGGTTCTTAGTCCATTCATGATGGAGAGCCAGAACTTGGCACTTCGTTTTCTCCAACATACATACCAAGAACGTCCTTTTTTCCGTTCATATCGATGCCAAGAGCAATGTAAACTGCACGTTTTACAATGCGTCCTTCGCTTCGGACATGATAGTGGATAGCATCCATAAATACGACAGCATACACTTCTTCCAACGGACGTTCCTGCCATTCTTTTACAATTGGAAGGATTTTATCCGTAATCCGGCTGATGGTACTGTCAGAAATATCAATATCATACAGTTCCCGCATATGAGATTCGATATCTCCGGTAGTCATTCCCTTTGCATACATGGAAGGATTTTTTCTTCCATGTCCTGAGACACAGTATTCTGATATTTTTTGATTAACTGAGGCTCATATTCACCGTTACGATCTCTAGGGATAGCTACATCCATATCTCCATAGCTTGTGTGCATGGTTTTGCTGGAATGCCCATTTCGACTGTTATCTGTTTCTTTGTTTCGATAATCATACTTGGAATATCCTAATTCCTCATCCAGTTCTTCATCCAAAGCACCTTCCAGAAGAACAGACATCATGTCACGCATGATACTGTTTACATCGGTGCCATCTTTGATGCTGATATCATTATTCTTCAAATAATCACGCATCATTTTTCTCATTGCTGCTTTTTGTGAGCTGTCTTTTCTTCTTGCCATAAAAATAACCTCCAAACTGAGTAATTTTATCTTACATCAGTTTGGAGGTTTACACAAACTTGGGATGCTCCTGCAAGCTGCATAAAACTGCCAGCAGATAATTTCTACTGGCAGGAAAAATTTATATTTTTTCAATTGTCTACTTGACGGGGAGCAGTTCAACATGACAGCCTCTTTTCACCTTCTACTCTTCACCATATCCTAGAATCTCTTTAATCTCCGGAATTGTCTTCTTCTGTTCTCTTAACCGACGATCTGCGCAATCCTTTCTAAGCTCTCAACTCTGCGGTATCTTCTGGTCAGATTCTCTTCCGCCTGCTCGAACGGCAGCATTCCTTCCTCTGTATAAATTTCAAGTACTGTAACGCACTGCCGTAAGCCGCACAAGCTCTCCGATTGTCACATATTCTGCCTGCTCTATTACTTCCATGCTTCTCTGTCTTGACATCTGCTCACCTTTTCTACTGTCTACATAATTAGTATTTCAGTACTTTCTTCCTACTGCCAGTATGCCGGTACCAGGTTGACTCCCTGAATCGGTACTTTATATGCTGTTTTCGTCATTGGGAAGATACGGTAATATATGTTGCCTATTTTTAGTAAAGTCTCACTGCCTACTCTGATCTCCTCTACCGCAAAGCCTTTTTTCTTCAAATGTTCTACAGCCGCAGCTCTTCTGTCCGCCACGTTAGTTCCAAAAATAACCGTATCGATAAATACGGATTTTCTTCTGTCAAGGTAAGGAAATACAAGATTAACACCCTCTAAATATGGATTCTTAAGCAGTTTACTCTTAGTCTTCACAAACCGATTCATAAATCCTTCAAAAACATTATGAAATTCTGCTTCCCATAATGCACGGTACTTCTCATCCTGAACAGCAGCTTCTGTCATACGTTCTTCTACACGATTCTGCTCTGATACAGAAAACAAGTCATGGATACAGCCACTTTCACGGAGAAGCCATAAGAGAACCGCATCTTCCAGACTAATTGGACCATCCTCTAGAATCTCTGCACGAAGTCCTTCTTTTATTCTGATATAACTTGTCTCATCACTAAGGTATGCCTTTAGTTCAACACCTGATGTATCATAATTCATATCACAGCCCAAAATATCCGGTACTTCCTTTAGAAGTTCTTCTGTTTCCAAAACAGCAGCCACTTCTTTCTCAATCTGAGTCTCCTCTTTTTTCTTTAATGTTTTTGCCATCTGTACCGCTTTCTGCAGTGCTGAAGAAAATTCTGAAAATGAATCCACATCTGCTTTTCCTAATTCTGTCTCCAACACCTGCGCAGCAGAAACAGCTCTCAATACAGCACTTTTGCCACGCTTGGATGAATACTCTCCTGTCCGTCCAACGCAAGTAATGCATATTGCTGAGATAATGTAAGATCTTTCATACCTGCTTTCCTCCTATTTCCTGATCGCCATTTTTGTTTTCTACTTACTACTTACTACTTACTACTTACTACTTAGAAAAATATCATACAGTACGCAAACTGTCAAGTTGTTACTATTACTTCTACTGACTTTACCTATTAACACAATAATTCAAGAATGCCAAACTGACCTTTAAGACATTTTCAAGTCTTCAACTATTGAAACGTACACCATATAATGCTATCATTAATAATTGACGCTTTAAATTAAGTTTTCGTAATAACAGGAGAATATATGAACCAAAAAACAGCTTCTGCCCCTGCAGCAGAGAACAAAATGGGAACCATGCCAATCGGCAGACTCTTGTTCAACATGTCCTTACCGATGATGGTTTCCATGCTAGTGCAGGCACTTTATAATATTGTAGACAGTATCTTTGTAGCAAAGCTGTCAGAAAATGCTCTTACCGCAGTCTCTCTCGCCTTCCCGTTACAGATGCTGCTCATTGCAGTTGCAACCGGTACCGGCGTCGGTATGAATGCACTCCTTTCCAGAGCACTCGGAGCAAAGCAAAATGATGAGGCAAACAAAATTGCATCTAACGCTGCATTTCTTTATATCATAAGCTATATCGTATTTCTTATTCTTGGCTTTACCGTAGTAAAACCTTTCTATGCAAGCCAGATTGGAAATGCAGATGTTGAGATCATGGAAATGGGAATCGATTATCTGAGCACTGTTATGATCTTCTCTATGGGACTGCTGGCACAGATTTGCTTTGAACGACTGCTCACTTCCACCGGAAGAACGATTTTCAGTATGACTTCCCAGTTGTGTGGTGCGATCACGAATATCATTCTTGACCCGATCCTGATCTTTGGTCTGATCGGCTTCCCTAAGATGGGCGTTACCGGTGCTGCCTTAGCTACAGTTATCGGACAGTGTGTAGGCGCACTTGTCGCATTTATCTGTAACCATAAATTTAACCCTGATGTGAAACTTCAGTTCCGTGGTTTCGTCCGGACGGAAGAATTATCAGAACAATTTATGCAATCGGTATTCCATCTATTATCATGCAGTCGATTGGTTCTGTTATGACATACTCCATGAACCGTATCCTGATCACATTTTCATCTACTGCAACTGCCGTATTCGGAGTGTATTTCAAACTGCAGAGCTTTTTCTTCATGCCTGTCTTCGGTTTGAATAACGGTATCACTCCGATCATTGCATTCAACTACGGTGCGCAGAATAGAAAACGTATGGTCAAGACGATCAAGCTCAGTATGGCAACAGCATTTTGTATTATGCTCTTCGGATTTCTTTGCTTTGAATTCGTTCCACAGGTACTTCTCGGAATGTTCAACGCATCTGCTGATATGCTTACGATTGGAGTCCCTGCGCTTCGTATCATCGGTATCCATTACTTACTTGCATGGTTCGGCATCATCTGCGGTACTGTATTCCAGGCGCTTGGAAAGGCCGTGTTCAGTATGATCGTATCCATCATGCGTCAGCTTGTAGTACTGATTCCGGCTGCATATGTACTGGCAAAATTTGGTGGGCTTCATGCAGTATGGTGGGCTTTCCTGACTGCTGAGATCATGTCACTGATTGTCTCACTTATCTTTCTGTTCAGGACTAATCGGACGATTATTTCCAAGATCCCGGATGGAAGTGATATTCTATAAAGGGAAAAAGTTATGAAATTTAAGAAAATTATGGATCTCTTTAATCCTGTTCATCCTGTTTGGCACTGTCTTTTCAGGTTGGATCTTTCATCAAAATACGACCCGTGAACATTTAGTTTTTGACAATACAACCCAGCTTGTGACAACTGAACGATCCGAAGATAATATTCGAATTGAAGATGTCATTCTTCCAGATTCTTTTCAGAATCAACAATCCATTTTGTTCAAGACAACCCATACCCGGGCTGAGGTATTGCTTGATGGAGAGAAAATCTATGAATTTGGAAATGATACTGACACATTAAGATTCATGAAGTCTCCCGGCTCTTGTTGGCATATTGTCGATCTTCCAAAAAACAGTGATGGAAAACACTTGCAGGTCAGGATTATTCCTGTATATTCAGACTACTACGGAAATTCTTTCCATCTTTTTGGAGGGACAAAGGAGACTGTACCCTGAAGATCCTGAGCAACAGTCTCTGTTCATTGGTTCTAAGCTGCGAAATCTTATCGTTAGGAATCATCTGCCTGATTTTATGCTTTTCTATAATGAGGAAAAATGATAAATATTCGTCAGATGAATCCTACATGATTTTCCTGAACCTTGGTGTTTTTTCTCTTTTGATCACACTTTGGACGCTAAAGCAATGTGGTTTTCTGCAGTTTTTAATTCCAGATTCAAGAGCACTTTATTTTATAGACTACTTTACTTTTTTCCTGTTTCCAGTACCTTTTAACTTTATTCTATATGATATCTGTAAAAGCAAATATCGTAAAGGAGCTGTACACCTGTCCATTCTCTATCTGTGCAATATGGCAGCGGCAGTATTGCTTCAATGTGCAGGAATCATCGATATCTTCCGCATTCTTCCGATAACTCATCTGATCATGCTGGTGAATGTAATTTATACAGTAACATTGATTCGTTATGAATCTATAAAATTACAAAATGAAGCTGCCAGACATTTTAAATATCCAATGTATCTGGTCATGGCATTGGGTGCTGCAGAACTTATTGCTTACTATATCCGGCATTTTCAACAAACCTCCATCTTCCTTCCATTGGGAACGATGCTATTCATCCTTTTGCTGGTCTGGATCCAGGTATCACGTTTTTATGATCAATATCTCCAGAAACAAAAGCTTGTTTACCTACAGAAACTTGCGAACACGGATCTGCTTACAGATACTATGAATCGAAATGCCTATGAAAAGAAGTGAATCGTCTTAACGAACAGAAAAACGAACTTCACACTACCGGTTTTATTCTTTTTGACCTGGATAATCTGAAAATAATTAATGACCGGTTTGGACATGAGAAAGGCGATGAAGCTCTGCAGTTATGCTCTCAGTGCATTAAGCAATTCTTTCCTGAAAAAGAAATCTTTTCCGCATTGGTGGAGATGAATTTGCATATTTCTACAATAAGAATAAGGAAAAATAATATCGAAGACAGAATTGCTCAATTAAATCAAACTTTAGAAGCAACAGCGCATACATTTAACTATCCATTAAGTATTTCCTCCG
>ENA-OQHP01000136-OQHP01000136.1-human-gut-metagenome-genome-assembly--contig:-NODE-136-length-23957-cov-1.954050_pt1 | contig 23957 bp, 30 predicted proteins | sample MGYA00242563_ERZ504717 | MGnify/ENA primary metagenome ERZ504717 (study PRJEB26092, sample SAMD00036212) | human gut metagenome | host: Homo sapiens | study: EMG produced TPA metagenomics assembly of... | reverse complement strand
CAACGACCCCGAGATTACAAATCACGTGCTCTGGCCAACTGAGCTAAAGAGGCGGGTGGTAGCTTACCATATCGCGCCGCTACAACCAACTACCTTGCTGCGATCAAGCCCTGGAGGATTCGAAGGGAGCTGGCCGTATGGGACTTACCCGTATTTCAACATGTTCTCGACAGACATCTTATCGATGTTTCTCGATTGCGGGTGCAAAGGTAGGCATTTTTTGAATACGCAATACCTTCATGAAAAAATATACCAAAATGGTAAAGAATATGATTTTTCAGTCTTTTTATATACCACAGCTCACTGAAAAAGACTACTTTTGTAACCATTATCAAACGTAACTATCATGACAACAGAAAGACCGATAACCTTACAGGAATACGCCATGCGGTTTGGAACTTACATGGGATTGTTCTGGATTTTCAAATTTATCTTCCCTCCCCATAGGCTTTTCCATCCCCGTTGCTTCAGCTCCTGTTTATCCTGATGACCCTCTTTGTACCGGTGTTAGGCTACATTTATGCACGCCGCTACCGCAACCAGTATCATGAAGGCAATTTTTCTTTCACTCAGGCTTTCAGTTTCTGCTTTCTGATGTATCTTTTTGCTTCTATCCTGACAGCGCTGGCACACTACGTGTATTTCCGCTTTATTGATCAGGGTTATTTGTTGAATACGTATCTGGACCAACTGGAAACTATAAAGGATTCCGTAACCGGCGACATGAAGATTTCCGTAGAACAACTTATCGGCAGTCTGAATGTCATTTCTTCTCTCAGTCTTTGCAACTGACCTTTCAGCTGCTTTCGCAGAATTTCTTCTATGGAATCCTGTTAGCCATTCCCACCGGTCTGGTAGTCATGAAAAGAAAAACTAATCGCTTTAGCAATATAAATATGGATATATCTGTAGTCGTACCTCTATATAATGAAGAGGAGTCCTTACCGAACTGTATGCTTGGATTGAACGCGTAATGCATGAGCATCATTTACCTACGAAGTTATCTTTGTAAATGATGGTAGTACAGACCACTCCTGCAGGTCATCGAAGAGCTTAGCCGGAAGTCAAAAGAAGTGAAAGGCATCAAGTTCCGCCGTAATTATGGAAAATCACCTGCCTTATTCTGCGGATTCAAGAAAGCAGAGGGAGATGTAATCATCACCATGGATGCTGATTTACAGGACAGTCCGGATGAGATTCCGGAACTTTACCGCATGATTACAGAAGACGGCTATGACTTGGTTTCCGGATGGAAACAGAAGCGCTATGACCCGCTGTCGAAAACAATCCCGACCAAACTATTCAATGCTACTGCACGTGCGGTTTCGGGAATACATAATCTGCACGACTTCAACTGCGGACTGAAAGCCTATCGCCGGGACGTAGTGAAAAACATTGAGGTGTACGGCGAAATGCACCGCTACATTCCCTACCTGGCTAAAAATGCCGGTTTCAACCGTATCGGAGAAAAGATTGTACATCATCAGGCACGCAAATATGGAAAGACCAAGTTCGGACTGAACCGTTTCGTCAACGGATATCTGGATTTGCTTACCTTGTGGTTCTTGTCTACCTTCGGCGTGAAACCGATGCACATCTTCGGCTTCTTAGGTTCCATCATGTTCATCCTGGGATTATCGCTGTCGTTGTAGTAGGCGCTACCAAGCTCTATGACATGTATTGCGGCAATCCTTATCGCCTGGTAACTGAAGTCCCTATTTCTACCTGGCACTTACCACCATGATATTAGGGACCCAGCTTTCCTGGCCGGATTTATCGGAGAACTGATTGCACGCAATTCTCCTGAAAGAAACAACTATCAAATCGAGAAAGAAATTGAATAATGAAGAAACTACCGATTGTATTAGGTATCCTCTTGGTGGCAGTCGTTTCCTTTTCCCAGCTTGTGAAGTGGAAACTGTCCGCCCAATGCACTGGCGTATGCCAGTTTGCATTTGTTGACCAATATGGACGGTCTGTGCAGTACACCGATACACTGACGGTCATCGGGCAGTTGGAGACCGCTGATACGACAATTTACGACACGCTGATTAATAAGTCAACCAACACAAGTACGCTCAGCCTACCGCTCAGCTACGGAGAACAAACCCGGTTTATCCTTCAGTATGCCAACCGCCAGCGAGACGTCCTTACAATCACCCACCGCAATATTCCTTACTTTATCAACCTGGATTGCGGTACCATGATGTTTTATGAAGTCACCGGTGCGGAAACTACTACCCGTATGCTCGATTCGCTTGTCATTACCAATCCGAACATAGATAATTATGAGAAAGAGAATTTCAAGATATATTTCACTATTTCTGATACTAACGAGTAGCTGTCTTTTGCTTTCTCCCTTGCAGGCACAGAAACCGGGCGTACATAAAGCAACTCCCGCAGAGATTAAAAAGGAAGACAAGAAGAAAGCTGAGCCGACAGAGTCTGTCCCGTTCTATCAGGCACGAGCATAGGAGTGGAAATTGCCGGACTGGGAAGTTACCTGTTAGGCAGCGACATTCTGAATACTGAAATTGCCGTACAAGCCAACTTGAAAAATCGCTTTCTTCCCGTCATTGAAGTGGGATACGGAAAGGCAGATGCCATAAATGACGGAAACAACCTGCACTACAAGACTTCCGCTCCTTACTTCCGTATCGGAATGGATTATAATGTGTTTTACAAAAAGACACATCTCCCGGGTTATTTGTATGTGGGTCTTCGCTACGGCATGAGTTCTTTCAGCTATGATGTAGACGGCCCCAGCATGACCGACCCCAACTATGGTGGAGAAGTCTCCTATCCGTTTGCTTATTCCGATATGAAGAGCAGAGCCAGCTGGCTAGAAGGAGTGCTCGGACTTAAAGTGAAAATATACAAAGGTTTCTGCATGGGCTGGAGCGTGCGATATAAAATGAGAATGAACGTGGAAGGTCATGACAATTCCATTCCATGGTATGTGCCGGATTCGGAAAAATGCCGGGAGCAGCTTTAACTTGACGTATAATCTCATTTACAACTTACCCTTCTGATTCACATGAATTTAATCGAAACCATCTTATTGTCCGTCAGTCTGGCTATCGACTGTTTCACCGTATCCGTAACCAGCGGAATTATTTTGCACCGCATTCAATGGGGCACGTTTTTACGAATGGCTTTTTTCTTCGGACTCTTTCAAGCACTAATGCCCTTCTTGGATGGTTAGGTGCCAGCCGTTTCCAGCATCTGATTGAAGCCTACGACCATTGGATTGCCTTTGCCCTATTGGCATTTTTAGGTATCCGCATGATACGTGCGCAGTTTAAAGAAGAAGAGACTGCTTCCTTCAACCTACCAGCTGAAAGTGACACTGGCATTGGCTGTAGCCACCAGTATTGATGCATTGGCCATCGGTATCTCGTTTGCCTTTGCCGGATTCAAACAACTGGAAAGTCTTTGGATGCCTCTGACCAGTATTGGAATTGCCTCTTTCGTACTCTCACTGGCAGGAAGCCTCATCGGCGTATTCTTCGGCAAGCGTTTTCACCTGCGGGTGGAAATCTTCGGGGGACTGGTGCTGATTGGCATCGGTATCAAAATATTAGTAGAACATTTATTCTTGCAATAAAATCATGAACAAAAACAACTTAAAATGGCAGTTGCCGTTTCTTGTATTGCTCATCGTAGGAACGGTACTGATTCTGAGAAAACAATCTCCTTACCAGACCGACCAGGGACTGGTATTCGGTACGGTCTATAAAATTACTTATCAGTCATCCGAAAACCTGAAAGAAGAGATTGAGAAAGAACTGCAGAAAGTAGACAACTCTTTGTCGCCGTTCAACAAGCAGTCGGTCATTACCCGCATCAACCACAATACGGACATGCACGCCGACAGCCTGTTTGTGTATGTATCAATATGGCCAAAGAAATCTCCAACGAAACCGGAAAGGCTTACGATGTAACCGTGGCTCCGTTAGTCAACGCCTGGGGATTCGGCTTCAAACACTCTCAGTTCCTGATTCACTGACCATCGACAGCCTGCGCCAATTTGTAGGCATCGACAAAGTACAGCTAATGCAGAAGGAGAAGTGGTTAAAGCTGACCCGCGCATGATGCTCGACTTCAGTTCTATCGCCAAAGGATTTGGTGTAGACTGTGTGGCACGGTTGTTCGACCGCAAAGGTATCAAGAACTACATGATTGACATCGGTGGAGAACTGGTATTGAAAGGACAGAACAGCAAAATGGAAACCTGGCGTATCGGCGTAAACAAACCTATTGACGACTCTTTGTCTGTCAATCAGGAACTGCAGACCGTGTTAGAAATCACCAATGCCGGTATGGCTACCTCGGGCAACTACCGTAACTTCTATTACAAAGACGGAAAGAAGTATGCACATACCATCGATCCTCGTACGGGATACCCGGTACAGCACAATATTCTTTCATCTACCGTCATCGCCAAGGACTGTGCCACAGCCGATGCCTACGCTACTGCCTTCATGGTACTGGGCTGGATTCAGCCAAGGCCATCTGTAGTGCCCATCCTGAGCTGGATGCCTATTTCATCTACTCGGACAAAGACGGAAAATTACAGACTTACTCTACCGAAGGTATGAAGAAATACATGCGAAACTAAAAAAGGCCTTGTTCAAGACAGGATATAAAAAATGCCGGAACGTAAAAAGTACGCTCCGGCATTTTTCATCTTATCAAGATACTACACCAGCCTTCTTCGGGCAAAAGTATCCGTACAACCTTCTTTTCCCAGTACTTCTTAGGAAGTACTGAAGTACTGCCGTGAAAGTACCAAAGTACTTCTTAGAAAGTACTGGAGTACTGCCAAGGAAGTACTGACACATCCCAGTCGTTCCAGAAAAGACCTTGTAATTATCCTAGTACATTTCCTAAGTAGAGGAAGAACATACCAATCAGCACTAAAATCAGATCGACCACCTTGCTCTTCAGGTTCTTCTCACGGAATATCATGGCACCAAACAGGAAGGAAACCACCACGCTTCCCCGTCGCACCATAGACACGATGGAAATCATGGCTCCGTCCATACCAAGCGCATAGAAATACACGAAATCAGCCGCCGACAAGAATACGGAAATCAGGATAATGCACCAGTCCCAGTGAAACGGTGTACTGCTTTTCCGCTTGGGCCACCACAAGAACATCAGCACTCCTCCCATCAGGAAAAGCTGGTACACATTGTACCACGCCTGTACCACCATGTTGTTGAAGCGTCCCATCAGGTATTTATCGTACAAACCACTGACAGCACCTAACACAGCCGCCAGCACCACAAACCAAATCCATTTGTCGTGCTTGAAATCTATTCCTTCTTTCTTTCCCGAACGGCTCAGCATGAAAAACGAAATGATAGCCATCAGCACACCAATCCACTGGTACACATTCAAGCGTTCACCAAATATCAGCAAGGCACCTACCAGCGTCATGACCGGACGGGTAGCATTGATGGGGCCGACAATGGTCAAGGGCAGGTGTTTCATACCAAAATAACCGAACGTCCACGAAGAAAGCACGATAAACGATTTCAGGATAATGAACTTATGCACCTCCCAACCAGCCGAAGGCACGTAGAAAAGCGTATCCTGCAACGCCGCCGGATGAAAGTACGAAACTAAAATAAACGGCAAAAAAATCAGACTCGAAAAAAGCGTATTCAGTCCCAGTACCGGAAGAACCGCATTGTTTGCCAATGATTTTTTCTTGAAGACATCATAAAAGCCCAGCAACGCCGCTGAGCAAAAAGCCAGTAATAACCACATGTTTTCTTGATTTTTGTAAACCGCCGCAAAGGTACGACAAAAATCCCAAACTCATTGCACAATTCAAAAACTCTCTCTAACTTTGAATGAAATGAACGAACAGGTAATACAAAAACTAAAAATCCTGACTGAATCCGCCAAATACGACGTGTCGTGCGCTTCCAGCGGTACTTCCCGTAAAAACACACGGGGAGGAGTCGGTAATACAGTAGGAGGATGGGGCATCTGTCACAGCTTTTCAGAAGACGGACGCTGCATTTCCCTGCTCAAGATTATGCTGACCAACTACTGCATCTACGATTGTGCCTACTGCATCAACCGGGTAAGCAACGACATTCCACGGGCCACTCTTCCGTTACGGAACTGGTGGAGCTGACCATGGAGTCTACCGAAGAAATTATATAGAAGGACTATTTCTCAGTTCGGGAGTGGTACGCAACCCCGACTACACCATGGAACGCCTGGTACGGGTGGCCAAAGACCTGCGACTGGTGCACCGTTTCAATGGTTACATCCACCTGAAAAGTATCCCCGGTGCAGTGAAGAACTGGTACGGGAAGCCGGACTATATGCCGACCGTCTCAGTGTCAATCTGGAGATTCCGACAGAAAAGAATTTAAAACTGCTGGCACCGGAGAAAGATCACCAGAGTGTGTATCTTCCGATGAAATACATTCAACAAGGCATACAGACCTATCAGGAAGAGCGCAAGCACTATCGTCACACTCCCCGCTTTGCTCCTGGCGGACAAAGTACCCAGATGATTGTAGGAGCCACCCCCGAAACAGACAAGGATATCTTGCAGGTATCTTCTTCGCTGTATGAAGAACCTACCATGAAACGAGTGTATTATTCAGGCTATATTTCGGTAAATACGTATGACAAGCGACTTCCTACCTTGAAGCAACCGCCTCTGGTACGAGAAAACCGTCTTTACCAGGCCGACTGGCTGCTGCGTTTCTATCAGTCAAGGTAGATGAGATAGTGGACGACAGAGTCCTAATCTGACTTGGAGATTGATCCGAAACTGGCCTGGGCCCTTCGCCATCCGGAGTTCTTCCCCGTCAATATACAGACCGCCGATTATGAAGCCATCCTGCGTGTGCCGGGCATCGGAGTAAAATCGGCCCGCCTGATTGTGGCTTCCCGCCGTTTCTCCCGTATCGGATTTTACGAACTGAAGAAGATGGGAGCCGTCATGAAGAAAGCCAAATACTTCATCACCTGCAATGAGCTGCCCGAAAAGACCATTCATGAGCTAGGTGCCTACGGAGTACGGAAACTTCTACTCCCTACTCCCCGCAAGAAGATAGACGAACGTCAGCTGAGTTTCGACTTTGGAGATACAGAAGAAGCTGCCCCCACAAACGAGTGAAGGCAGCTTCCTTACTTTTATGCATTCTACATTTTCAGCGGATAGAAACTTCCATTACAGGCTGTTCCTTTATGGTATCCAATGGTACCGCTCTGTACTTGACACGCTGAAAATCAATCTTATTTAAATCAATGCTACGTATAGCAGAATTATACATGGTACGATAATAAATCATCCGATGCCGCATATCCGTGGCCGAAGTCCACTGTGTAGCACTTGGGATATTGACAGGCACTTTTCCTTCCGCAAACTCAATTCCCAATGGAATATCAAAGTTGTTCAAAATCTGAAATCCTTGAAGTACGGTCTGACGGGCATTATCCTGCACAGGAGCTGTAGCCTGATAAAAGGCAGCCCGCACAAAACGGGAGGGAGGAGTCACATCACCGGGAATACCCAAGAATCCGCTTCCAGCCCCGAAAGAACGAAGAGCCACATTCCCTAACGACTGAGGTTGGCACTGCCCGGATACAGATTGACGTAATTATTCAGGTTGGTCAGTTGCCATTCAAATCCCGGAGAGTTAGTCAGTACTCCCAAGTTGTTTTCAAAGAAATGCAATTCACCGTCTACGATTTCCAATACCACCTGACGTCCTGACACATCGGCAAAACGCCAGTGTACAGTCGATGCACGCGGGTCAATGGCCACTACATGTACCTGCTTCAGGCTTTCCATCACTTCATCCACCGTCTTGCAGTTGCCTAATACCCAGGAAACCAACTGCAAATCGGCAATGGAAGACGATTTATACTCTGCTTTATACGCTTCATACTGTCCGTAATTCGGGAAATAGAACAGACCGGCAGAGAGACCTTCTTCGTTCAAACCTTCTGCCACAAACTCCTTTTGTTCTACCGCAAGGCCCACATATCCATATTTTGCCGTAAATTTCATGCCATCCTGTCCGCCGGCACATACGACTGAACCGTATAGCCACGTGGCACCACCACATAGCAACTGTTCAAGTCACTTCCACCCCATTCAATGGTACGGGCAAGAATGCGTGTGCTGTCTTTTGCTGTCAAGGTGATACCTGTGCAAGCCTGAGCAGGCTGTGACTGGAAGACGGCCACTGTGGCCATCAGTCCCAAGAGCATAGATTTGTAATTCATCATTTAATCTGTTTTATTATATAACAAAAAACTATTCCTTTTGTTTCAGTTTATCGTTTTTACTACTTTTGCTCCCTGAAATCCTCTATACACAAAGATACGAAATTCTCATAAACCATGACAGTTTTTCAATACGATTCCACTTTTGAAGGTCTGCTTACCGCCCTGTTCGATGCCTATTATCGCCGGACTTTCCCGACCTGCTGCTTACAGAGAAGGAACCGCTTCCGCTTTTTCATGAGGAGGTACATCAGGTGGTAACAGATGCGGAAAAGACAGAACGGGTTTGGAAACTGTTATCACGTAAACTTTCCCGAAGAGCACTTGCCTCCCTTACCTATTGCTGGCTTTCGGAAACACCGGAAGCAGCCATGCTCCTTTTTCGCTACATGCGGAAAGTAATCGATGCACCGGCCTCTATCGAACAAAATTTCGCAGACCCAGATGTGTTAGGAGTGTATCAGCTCAGCAAAAAAGTAGCAGACGAGCGAATGAGAGTACTTCAGTTCATGCGCTTTCAAAAAACAGCCGACCAGGTATATTTCGGTATCATGGAACCTCTTTATAACGTCTATCCACTGACCATCTATCATTTTCGCGACCGGTTTGCCGACCAGCCATGGATAATCTACGATGCACGCCGTCGCTACGGCTACTATTACGACCTGAAAGAGGTTAACGAAATTACATTTGAAGACTCTCGTGCTGCCTTCCTGCGACATGGCAAGTTGGAAGATGAGCTGCTGGATAAAAATGAAAAGCTTTCCAGGAGGGCTGGAAAAGCTATTTTCACAGTGTATGTATTCAATCCCGACTGAATCCCGTAAAACACAAAAAGGATATGCCGGTCCGTTTCTGGAAATATCTTACAGAGAAAGACTAACCCAGCGGGAATAATTCATCCGGATAGCCTATATCGACCAAAAAGAGTGCATGTCCCGGTACGGATGTACCTGCACTGCAGCGGTTCTTCTCTTCTATCACCTTCCGGAAACCTTCCACCGAAAGTTTGCCGCGTCCCACTTCTACCAGCGTACCAACAATGGCCCGAACCATATTCCGCAAGAAACGGTCTGCCTGAATGGTAAATACCATTCCGTTTCGCTTACCTGCTCCCAGTGGGCGTGCATAATCTTGCAGTTATTGGTTTTCACATCCGTATGCAATTACTGAAGCTCGTAAAATCCGTGTAATCGAACAAGGTCTGTGCTGCCTCATTCATCTTTGCAAAATCCAAAGGCTGGAACAAACGCCAGCAATATGCCCGGTTAAACGGATTCTTCTGTGTGGTAACGTAGTATTTGTACGTACGATAAGTCGCATCAAAACGGGCATGCGCATCCTGATTCACTCTCCGCACACGGTACACCGATATATCCGGCGGCAGCAAACGGTTCAGTTTATCCGTCACCGTATCTTCATCCAGCATCCATTCCACATCAAAATGTGCCACCATCAGGCGGGCATGTACTCCAGCATCCGTACGTCCGGCCCCCACCACTTCAATGGCCTCATCCCGCAAGAAAGTATGCAGCGCTTTCATCAGCGTTTCCTGCACACTGCTTCCGTTCGGCTGTATCTGCCAGCCATGATAGTTAGTACCGTCGTAAGCCAAATAAATGAAATATCTGAACATAACTTCTTGAATTATCGGGCAGTAATATGGAAGCAACCTTGTTTCAACTCGTATTTCACATAACAGCGGTCTGCCTTACGAAGGTCACGTAACACTTCCGACAGCACCAGCTTCAATGTATCCGAACTTACATCCTGCATAGGACGACCATCGGGGTCTTCTACCTTCTCAAAACGCTTCCAGCTCACATCAAATGTCGTTCCATAAAAATGACAGGAGTTCAGCGAAGCATTTCCATTGGTTCTCCGCAGACGCTTCACGTCATCCTTCGTACGAGTCACAGACGTTACAATGATTTTATTGGGGTTCAGTCCTTTGTTTTCCAGTGAATCCAAGAAATTAACTCCGATGGTATCCAGCAGCGCACTGGCCTGAGGTATCAGGTAGGGAATTGAATGCGTCAAAGAGTCCAGACCATACCGTTCACAAGCGGCAATTTCAATCAACCGGTCCTTCATTTCTTCCGCCTCTTCACGGGTACTGATAGGACGGATACCTATTTTCTTGGCTGTAGCCAGTTGCACATCATTCAAATCTCCAAACGAACGTTTATAGCTGATAACTCCCCTGATATTGCGCGGATTGTTCATTTTCATTGACATGTCCTTTTCCTTACATCCAGCCAGACAGATGCCAGCAAATAAAGCCACCGCCAGACATGACTTGATCAATAATTTCATTTCTTTTCCATTTTTAATTCCATGCAAAGATAGCATAAAAAGCAAGAAGCACAAAACCACCGAATAAAGGTCAGGACAATACACATTATTACTTTTGGTTATCACGCATAAAAAAAATGTAAATAGGACATTCCATGGAAATCTTCTATCTTTGCGCCCGAAATAAAATCAAAATCACTAAAAACAAACTGATATGTTCAAGAAAGGAAACAGAGCCAATACCCTCCATGGTATTTATTGATTGCATTATTTTCTTTTGCAGCCTTCTACATTGCCGAAATCCCCTTCGTGAAAAGTCTTTCTTTCAGTCCACTGATTGTGGGTATCATTTTGGGAATGCTTTATGCCAACAGCCTGCGCAACAAACTGCCTGAGACATGGTTCCAGGTATCAAGTTCTGCACCAAGCAGGTGCTGCGTGCCGGTATCGTACTCTACGGATTCCGTCTGACACTGACACAAGTAGCCGCCGTAGGACTCCCTGCAGTGGTTATCGATACCATCATCGTAGCCGGTACTATTTTCCTGGGCATCTGGCTGGGCAAACTGATGAAAATGGACAAAGATACTTCTCTCATGACAGCTACCGGTAGCGCCATCTGTGGAGCAGCAGCCGTATTGGGTGCAGAACCGGTGGTAAAATGTGAAGGACATAAAACGGCCATTGCCGTATCTACGGTAGTCATTTTCGGAACCATTTCCATGTTCCTCTATCCGATTATGTACCGTGCCGGTATGCTGGATGCACTGGGAGATACGGGAGTAGCCATCTATACAGGAAGTACCCTGCATGAAGTTGCTCACGTAGCAGGAGCCGGAAATGCCATGGACCCGACCGATTCATTAGGAATTGCCGGAACAGCTACCATCACCAAGATGATTCGCGTCATGATGCTGGCACCGGTACTGGTCATCATGAGCTTTGCATTGGCAGGACGGAAAAAAGTAAATCCTGAAGGTAAAGCCGAAAAGAGCAAAATCACTATTCCCTGGTTTGCATTTGGATTCATCGGTATCATCTGTCTGAACTCCTTGCTGCAATACCTTACAGGAGCCGAGACCGTAAAAGATATTCCACTGAACGGTGCCATTGAGTACATCGATACCTTCATGCTGACAATGGCCATGACAGCACTGGGTACAGATACCAGTCTGGAGAAATTCAAACAAGCTGGTGCCAAACCGTTCTTGCTAGCAGGACTGCTTTACATCTGGCTGGTAGGCGGAGGATACCTGCTGACACAATATATCACTCCAATGTTTGAATAAAAGATTATCTTCAAAAACAATAAGGGCAGGCGTAAACAAATACACCTGCCCCTTATTGTTTTTACATGTTCCGATACTGCTTGGGCGACATGCCCGTATAACGTTTGAAGTATTTCCCAAAGAAGGAAATATCCGAAAAATTCAACGAATAGGCTATTTCCTGTACCGTCATATCCGTAGAACGAAGCTTAGCCTGGGCATCGCGTATGATAAACGAAGAAAGAATGTCGGTCAAGGTCTTTCCGGTAACTTTCTTCACCGTTGTACTCAGATGCTGTGGCGAAAGATGCAGCTTCTCGGCATAAAAAGACACATTGCGTTCCGTTTTATAATATTGCACAATAATACGAACCAGTTCCTTTACAATTTCCTGATTTCGATTGTATCTCGGTGAATCTTCTTCCTCTCCTCTTTTCTTGTATACACTGCCTAAGAAAGAAGCAGCTGCGTATAAATCAAACTGATTTGCATTCCGCTCATTTCTTCTTTTATCTTCTGCCGGCGAATCAAGAGACGGATACTATCCCGGAACAGTTCATATACGTCTTTCTTCATCTCAATTACCGGTCGCTCAAAGATATAAGGAGTATACTCCACGGTATAAGAAAACAACTTGGCTCCTTCTATCAGTTTTTTGGAAAAACCGACAAAAATAAACCGGCAGTCCTTACTCTGCTCCTGAATCTGAAAAAATACTCCCGGGAATATAATGGCCAAAGACCCTTCTTTCAAGTCATAACATGTCAAATGGATTTTCACCCGGCAACTGCCTCTAAGACAGAGCAGAAAAGCACATCCCGGAAAAGGTGCCGAAGTCTGGAACAAGCGGTAAAAACCACCCGTCATGTCTATACCCGCCACCATATCCTGGCCTTCCGGTAACAAATCAAGTCTGTCAAATCGCTTCATTCCTTAATTTCTTCTATAGGTGTCACATCTTGTATGTTCTTGTTCTTTTTGCGGAAACGCAACAAACGGACCATATCCATCAATGCATATACAATGGAAGAAATTCCCAACACAATAAAGGGTATCTCAGCCGTGGCAAACGGATTGAACAGGACTGTGATTCCCGCCGCCAAAATCAATACGGGCACTATATATACCCCAAATGGAACCGGCATGAATGAACGTGCAGCAATCAGGTTAGCCAACTGACTGATACCGCCCAACACCAACAGAATGCCTAACACATACATCAGCACTCCGACAAAGAAAAGAAGGCATGATAATCAGCCATACACCGAAAAGTGTACTGCCTAACGCAACTATAGGGAAAACCGGACGAGGAGCATCCGCCTTACTCTTGTTCAACAGGGCCAGATAAGAAAACAATCCGACCAGTCCGGGAATAAGGAACAACACCCCGATAGTAATTACCAAATAACCTCACTGCTACATCTGGCCATGTGACCAATAATATACCGATAACTAATGCACAGAGCGAACTGACTAATGCATAATTCAAAGATTTCATACTTCGTCCATTTTTAAATTCACTATCCAAAGGTAATGAAAAACTATCAATAAACAAATCATTCGCCCAAAAGGATAAAAAGCTATCACTTATCCGGCATAACTGTGCATTCCTCCGAGTACATAGTTTACGCCGAAATAGGTCATCAGTATGGCAGAGAACGAAACGATTAAAAACCAATGAAAAAAGTACGGATTTCTGAAACGAGGGATACTTTGCACATGAAAAGCCATTCCATAAAGCATGAAAGTAATCAGAGCCCAGACTTCTTTCGGGTCCCAGGCCCAATAGCTTCCCCAGGACACGTTGGCCCATACCGCACCGATAAAAATTCCGATTCCCAAGCACAACACTGCCGGATAAAGCAAGACCCGACAAAATAAAGTCAGCCGTTGCCGCTGCCACGTATGCCGCCGAATACCCAGTGCCAGGATACTACACAGACACATCAAGCAAACAAGGCATACGACACCATAATCAATGATACATGCAGACTCAACCAGGGTGACAGCAATACCGGCATCAACGGGGTTATCTGCGGATTCATCTCGCTCAGATAAGCTACCAGCAAGGTAAAACCGGAAAGCAATAAACCGGCTGGAAGCAAAAACGAGAAGCGCCGCTGCCATATACAAGTACACAATAACAGAAATCCCGCTAAAAAAAGCATCGTTTCGTGTCCGTTTCCCAAAGGAATCCGTCCTCCAATATACCAACGAAGCAAATAAGAAGTCCAATGAAACAGACAGGCCATCCATACAGCCCACACCCATATCCGTCGCCACCTACTCCTCCAGTTTCTTATCTTATCGCCTCCTCGCATCATACAGGAATAGACCACCAGCCAAAGCCAGCAAGCCTAAAGAAAGATTAGCCATAAACAAAATTTTAGTGAACGGTACCGCATGATAGAAAATCTCTGCACGTATTCTTAACGGAGATAACGGAGTGACACTTCCATCCTCCGGCAAAGGACGGATAAAAGTACCTTTCTGAAGCATCAGTACCATACCGGCCTTCTCATCCAGTTCCAGCACTTCTTTTTCCAACTTTTTGCCTGACGGTTCTCCAACCAGCCTTTCTCATGCGTATTTCGCACTTCGTCCTGTAGTCTCTGCAACAACCTCTCCAATCGATAGGTCTTTCCATCGAACAAGTCTACCAGTGCGGCATACTCCGATTTCAATCCCAATTCCTGCCTCAACCGTTCACTTTTCACTCGAAACATCGGTTCGTGCTGCCATTCTTCGGGATAAAGTAACCAACTGGCCACCACCTGTTCCGGTGTCAAACCATGATAAGAAGGTTTTCCACTCAACTTGATAACAAAGTCACGGGCCAGGGTATGGAAGGGCGCCACACGGTCGTGGTATATCACCTGACGCATCTTCAGCTTTTCCGCATCCTGACGAGCCAGGACACTGACCGGACGAGCTTGAGCTATCAACTGGAAAGCGCATATTCCTAGCCATACCAGTCCCGTTTTTCTCCATAGCGGATGACGTAACAAACGGAAAAATGTCTCCTTCCGGCTACCTAACAACCACAAGGAAGAGAAAGCCAGACACAAATACCCGGCATAGGTCACAGCAATTCCCCAAGGGTCATAGTTTACACTCAACCAGCTTCCAGACAAATCCGGTTCGTATGATGACTGATAAAAACGATAACCCTCTACAGAAAGAATGTGATTCATTGAAATTACCTCTTCTTTCCATTTTCCATTCACTTTATAACTCACGTAACTCTTGTAATCAGAAGGGGCTTCCGTTCCCGGATAATAAACCACCCTGAAGCTGTCCAGAGAAAGGCTGAAAGGCAACATCCTCGTTTGCTGATCGGAAGTCCGGATAAAACTCTTCACTTCTTGCCCCTGCACCAGATGTACATACCCTTTTTCACCTGTCAGGTAGGTAAGCATGGCCCCTCCCAGTATCACTAAAAGAGAGCCATGCCACCACAAGACCGGGAGACGCTTCCACAGCCGGCATTTGCCACATGCCCGCACAAGCCCGAAAGCCAGCGCACCCCACAAGCCACAAAACCAACAAGCATGATATATATGTGTCTGGACAAAAGTTGTTCCGTATGCATGCTCTAAAAAGTAGCTATGGCCAATACTCCCATCAGCACCACATAAAGAACTACCCAGACGTTTTTCCACAGACGTTCTTTCATACAAACTAAAAATCAGGATACGGTGTATGCTTCATCATTTTTGTGCCCATGCACTCCATCTCTATCAGCCAACCCGGACGACAGACAGGAGCCAATAGAATCACTTTGGCATTTCCGGGAAACGCTGGTCGAACATCTCCCGCACCACGCATAATCTGCCGCATCGCGCAGGTAAACCAACATCTGTCCGATGTCATCGAACGACATTTCTGCTTCCTTCAACAAGGTCTCCACGTTTTCCCACATGCGTTCGGTCTGTTTCCGGATATCACCCGGATACACCACTTCCCCCCTGTGATTGATACTGGCCGTACCGGATATGAAAACCTGACGTCGGTCGCCATAATCCACATACGTACCACGCTCAAAACTTACTCCATACTCATACGTAGGATTCAGATGAGTCGGTGCATATAAATAATGAATCTGCTCCTGACGGATACCCAATACGGCATACGTATCCATCTGTACCAGCACCTGCTTATCGGCATGACGCCCGCCGATACCGGTACTGGCTATATAATGTGTTTGTGGTGTCAACCCCTGCGTCACAAACACTTCGTTACGGGCTTTTACCACTCCGGCATAATTCACATCTACATTCTGTACAAAAAACCAGGTACGAATGCAGTTCTCGGCCAGATGCCCTCCTTGTGCAATCAGTTGCAGGATATAATCATTCAGCAGCAAACGGGTCTGATATTCCGAGTTGGCCGCCCGGTTAGAAGCCGAACCACCCCACAGATGGCGGTAAACCCCATGTGACACTTCGAACAATCCGCTTTCCAGCGCACGACATTGCACACCGGATTGCAGATATACCCATAAAGCTATTTTTGTTCCGTTCAGCGGGGGCTGTTCCACAATCGAACAGGCACAGACCGAGCTTTCCGGCACCTGTACCGCCAGCCAGTCGGCCTGATTGGCAGCATCGCTTAAAAAATAACGTTTGAACACGGCAACAGATCCCTTCAACTCATTCTCCAACAGTTGATAATAGGTATCGAGCAAGGCATCCAATTGCTCCTGATACGTCAAAGAAGGCCGAGTAACATGAATCATCACATGGTATTCAGCGACTCCTTCAGCCGGTTCAAAACGTGAATTTCTACTAATGTATTTTCTTGTGACTTGTGGTTTCGTAGTTGTTTGTGGCTCATATTCATACTATATTAATATTCAAGGTTTGGCACCTCCATTTATCCAATCATCTATCAAGTTCAATAATACCGGCTCAGCCGAAAGAATATCCTGATGGTCATGGTGCACGTGACCGTTTTCATGCAGTACCTGATACAGAAAGCTGTTTTCCGCATCTGCCAGTTTCACCCTCATGACTTCCGGATTCACTACAGACGGGACATTTACCAGCTGTTCATAGCTTTTTCCTGCTGTCAGGAATAAATGTCCTGCCGCTGAAGTGCTTCCTCCATGGCAACTGGCACAGCGGGAGTCAAACACCTGCTGCTGCACAGCCTGGAACATGCCGACTTGCTGTTCACCCACGTCCATACGAATCGTGTCTTCTGCCGTTTCCGAGCAATCGACCCTGGCAAAGGTCACTACCCGCTCCCGAATGCGGTTAATCACGCACAATTCGATTTGAGTGACTTCATCTGTCACTCCCGACATCACCACCTGCACCGTACCATCTTCTCCTGCCTGCGAAGGCATCACATTGGCAGAAGTCAGTGCATATTCACTCTTCGCATCAAAACCGGCCACGGCTACCGTATATCCGGAAGGCCAGGTATCCATACCCGTTACCTTTCCGGTGAACTTCACCGTACGTCCGCCCTCTGCCGTAGCAGGCACCGCTTCATAGATACGTCCTTCATCGCAGGAAACCAAGCATAGGATTCCCAGCCCCAAGAGTATCCATCCATACACCTTTCTTTTCATCACACCCTCCTCTTTAGAACGTGTACTGAAGCATCACCGTGGCATTATGGGTCGCTATTCCCAAGTCATCATTATCGCGGTCAAGTTGTGTATCGTGCCCCCAGCGCCCTACAAACTGATACATAGCTTGCAGTTTCAGATTGCAGCCTTTAAAGAAGTAGTTTACTCCCACAGCTGGCATATTCATGAACCCGTTTGTATCCATTCCGTTGCGGTTAAAGAAATCATAACGTGCCGTAGCTTGCAGACGGGAAGTCACGAAATAGCTCCCTGCACGTATCCTCCCAGATAGTGATACCCCTGGTCAATTTTCTGCCGTTTGGTAAAGCCCACGTGCATGTAATACATTTCCGCTCCCAGATAGAGTTTTCTTTTCAACATGGCAAACTCCAGTCCGGCACGGTAATCGTTCGTACTTTCGTTCTCACTCTCCACATTCAATGAAGTGGATACTCCCAGCATCAGCTTGTCTTCATTCAGCCGGTTAGGATTTCCCTGCGTAGAAGGCATCACTCCTTTGGGCATGTAGGTAAAACGTCCGGCATAAAGCAAGGAAGGAATGTGCCAGTCATCACTGAACGTCTTTCCTGCCGTATTCACCGAAATACCTGTACCGTTGAATAGTCCCACTTCATAACCAAACTTGTCCGCCAGCAGACCGTGTACTTCCACTCCCAAGTCGAATCCCGTTCCGATATTGGGAGTCACGGCATTCAACGAATAGGGCAGAATCACCGGAGCGGTCAGCGACAGCGGCAAGGAAGGCATCAAGGTTTCTCCCAACGTAGTCAAGTAAGCATGCGAAAAAGGAGTCTTAAACTTACCCACGCGGATAGAAAACTGTTTTTTCAGTTCCACATCAAACCAAGCCTGTTGCAACAAGGCTGCGCCCGTAGCCGCTGCATTCAGTGATAAGTTGAACGACACTTTTCCAAACGCTTTTCCTGTAAAGCCCAACACGGCATAAGGAATAGCAAAACCGGAATTGGCCACATTGTCCTGATTATAGGCCTTGTCCAGCCCTTCATCGTCATACCAGTTGAAATTGGCACTTGTCTGTACTAACAGATAAGGCTTGAACACAAAATCGCCTTTCTTGGAAGCGATGGTAAATCCCTCTCTTCCAGCCAGCGACACGATACCATTTTCCGTATCTTCTTCATGTTGTGCCAGTGCTGCCAATGGCATTACCGCAGACAGGCACAAGGCAGTCAGTATTTTTTTCATAAGTTATCAGTTTCTATACTTAATGATTAAAGTGAATTTAAAAACGCAATCAAGGCATCACGGTCTTCCTTGCTCATGCGCTTAAACAAGTTTTTCGAAGCTTCTGCCTCTCCCCCGTGCCACATGATAGCCTCTACAAGGTTACGGGCGCGTCCGTCGTGCAGGAAATAGGTATGTCCGTTCACCACTTCCTGCAAGCCGATGCCCCATAATGGAGTGGTACGCCATTCATTACCCCGGGCCAAACCACTCACGTAATTGTCGTTCAAACCCACACCCATAATTTCCGACCCCATATCATGCAGCAGAAGTCTGAATACGGATGGATGGTCTGATTGCCCAACCACGGCAGTTCCGTACCGTTCAGCAGGGTGGCTCCTCTTACTTTTGTGTGCAGCGTAGTCACATGGCAAAGATGGCATTTCGCCTCATAGAATTTCTGTTCTCCTTTCTGTACCTGCGGATCATTCACATTCCGGCGGGCCGGCACACCCAGACAGTGCATATACAAGTCCACATCCTCCATGTCCTCGGTCGATACGTCCAACTGGTCGTACGAAAGTCCCATCATACTGCCCTGGTCCATCTGTATCTGTCCCTCACATATCTCCTCGGGATAACGGCTGTTGGTCACCCCCATATCACTGGAGAATCCTAACTCCACCGTCAAATCGGCATGCTGTGCCTTGTTGCCCGAAAGTCCCAAACGAGTTACTCCACGCTCACTGATATAATTACACCGTCCGCTAATGCCGTATTCGGGGTAATTACTTTTGGCAGCCAATGCTTCAATTTCTTTCTGGTCGAGCGCCATCATCTGCCCCATTCCCACATGACGTAACGGTATACGGACAGAACAGAACAAATCTTCCGGACGGTACTGTCGGCATACCACTCCGTAATGGTATAGGTTGGCTTGCAAAGCTCATAAGTTTCTCCATCGGGAAATTCGAATGTCTGATAATCATACTTCACAGACAATTTACCTCCGGCTTCACCCCATAAATAGCCTGGTCATGAAGCACACGCCCATAGTTCTGGAAGAACGCTCCGTTCTTTCGGGTGATATATACCAACATGGAAGAAAAACCGTAATTTCCCGAACCGCCTTCACTCCACAAGGTAGGCTTGGTACGTCCTGCATTCCGGTGACAACTTCCACAGGAATAACCGGCATACACGGGACCCAATCCGCCATCCTGGTTACTACTGGTACGCACATCGTCATACAATCCATCTCCGTCGTTGAAACGGCTGCTGTAAATACCCGACAGCCACGACGCTTCAAAGTCGTAAGCTTTCGAAGAAGTCAGAAAATTGGTAGCTGTACCGGCTGACAGTGCAAAGCCTTCCGGCACCTCCACGTACTGTTGGTCAGTTCCTTCTTTCTCACAGCTCCATAGAAGACAGGGAAAAAGCCCGTATAACAAAAGTTTACTATTCTCATTTATTCTTCTCATTTTCGGAAACATACAGAGGAAGCAAAGGAGGCTTCCCCTTCTTTACTCCCCTGCCTGTTATTCATCAAAAATTTGTCTTCATGCTTAATCTACCGTACGTGCTTGTCCGTCTTTGAACAACAGGAATTCCAGGGTATGGAAACCACGTACATTCTGTGCGGCAGAAATGGCTTCACTGTCTTCTGAGTAGTCGCCACTCCATTCCATCTGGCTGTAATCTCCTGAATTCAGGATGTTCACGATGGCAGCCTGGTCAAGCGGCCAGCTGTCCATGTTCGGGTCAAGCCCTTGATCGGCTACCGGACCAAACAAGAAAGCCTCACTCTTTTCCCATGGTTCACGGGCAGTAATCCAAGCATCACAGGCATCCTTGAAAGCCTGATTGGTTGGGTTGGCTGCCAGCGTATTCACCTTGTCATACAAAGTAGCCACTCTGTCTTTCAAGTCTGAATAAGTGGGTAATACCACTACATCCACGTAGTTCTTTACCACCGGACTCAGTACTGCTTCCGATAATGCATCACAAGCCGGTTTTACCTCATCTTTCAGCAAGACACTCAGTTCACTGCAGGCCTCCTGAGCCGCCAGACTCTGTTCGCTGTTGATATGGTTACGGAACGGTTGCGGGATGGCTAAAATCTTATCGTAAGCATTCTTGATAGCCGACAAAGTATTATCTGCCAGTTCCTGCTGCCCGTTGCTCACCAATACCGCGTACAAGGATTGTGCGGCCACCTGAGTTTTATCAATAGCGGCTCCACTAATCAAAGCCTCACTACGCACACCACAGAAAGCATTACAGATAGATACGATGTTATTGGAATAGTCTTCGCGCGAATGCCAGCTATACCAGGATTCCACGGCATAGAGGGCTTCTGTCACCCTTCCCTGCCTGGTATTTGGAATACGGGTCACCGATTTTTGTTTCTCCCACCTCATTGGCAATATCTACACAACCGTCTATCACTTGCTGCACGCAAGAACCTGCACTGTTGAACGGTGCCCCATGATTTTTAAAGGTCACGGCATAACTTTCACCTCCTTTGTACTGGTAGCCCAGTAGCCGTACAAGTCGGAAGCATCTTTACGAAGCAAGGTAACCACTGCCTTCATGTAGTTGTTCCAGCTCGTCGCGTTTTCCGACGTATAGTCAATGTTGGCCGCATCAGTCGGTTCTGTCGGTGTGTCTTCGTTACTGCACGCTGTCATCGAAAAGGTCAGCCCCATTGCCAAGCTGCCGCATAAAAGAAATTCTTTTTCATATACATAATAGTTTTAGGAATTAATGATTCATTTCTTGAAAAACCAGCCGATGTAGGCCAAGCCAATGGAAAACTCATTTTCACTGGTATACGGTCCGGTACCGAACATTTTTCCTGTACCAATCTGACGGGTAGTATAGTCTGCCTTCACTACCAGATTAGGCAAAGCAAACCAATTCAACCCGGCCACCCACATGCTGACCTTGTTGCGCAAGTCCATGGTCTGCCCTGCTTCTCCTTTTTCTTGCGGATTATAGTATTCATAGCGAACAAACGGATAAATCACAGGAACTTTGGGATTGTGATTGAAAATGGAACGCAGGTTCACACCCACTTCTCCGGCATAGCTGACCGCATTTTTAGCTACCGGAACCACGCGGCTATAAGAAGCGTTGTTCGACAAACGTACATTCTTGCTGCTGATAAATTTGGAGTTCGTCAGGTTACCATAGACCACATTGGCCCGTGCGGTCACATAGTCATTCTTGTACTGCAAGTCGCCTGAATAAATCCGTAGCGATGCTTTCTGTCCCTCGTAGAAATTGGGCTTGTCGGAATTACCTGCCGTATTGGCACAATAATAAAAAGAACCTCCCACACGCAGCCCCGGCACTCCACGGTAATCTACACGAAGCACATAACCCGGAGAGTTGAAATTATCTTCCTCAAACAAACCCTGCTTGCCGCTGGCTACCCAGGTATTCCGGTCGAATCCGTTGGCATTCAGTCCGGCCACCACCAGCACCTGATAGTCGAAAGTGGCATATCCTTTTCCCAACGTACCGAAAAACTCAATACCCGTTTCATGCCAGGTAGATGGCAGGATGGTGGTTTCACCCTCCGGTCGCACTGTGCCGAAGAAATTAATCGGCTCATGATGTGCATTGGTCAGTCCCACCGGCACAATCATGTGTCCCGCCCGCACATTGAAAGCCGGATGAATAAGGCGGGTGATATGAAACTGCTCCAAGGCCACTTCTCCTCCTTTTCCATTTCCGTTTCATATTCGCCGTTTTCCGAGTTCTCCAGCTCCATGGCAGACCCGGTTCCTCCAGCTTCAAATTCGATTTCTGCACTCAGAATCCATTTCGGAGTAAACTTATAATCCATTGCCAGCACAAAGCGCGGAATAGAAATTGTGTTCCGATGATCACGGGTGTTTCCATTTGGATTTCCGTAATAACGGTTGATGCCATAATCCTTAAAACTAGCCACAGCTTCTCCATAGCCTCCCACACGGAAACGGGTATATTCATCATTGTCCGTACGCTGTTTACGTGCTGCTACATTTCCATGCACTTCAGCCACCTGCACCGAATCAACTTCACTGGCCGAAACAGCTCCTACGGCACAGCAAAGAGCGGTTAAAAATAAACTAACTTTTTTTTCATTTCTCTGCGATTTTTGAACACCGCAAAGGTAGACTACACAAAAAAGGCTATCAATACCTAAAAATTACGAATTTAACGAACAAAAAATACCCAATTATAGGTAGAAGGAAGTTTCTTTATAGTTCAAGAGGCACATCGCATAAGTCACTGATTTACTATCACATATAAAAATCAGGAATAATTCAGCCTGCTGATTCACCTCATCTAACACCTGAAAGATACCTAAAAAAGAGTAGTCATTCTATACCAATTAGACACCGGAGCTTACTTATAAACGAGGTAAATCAAATGAAGAAAAAGAGAAATCATCAAAAACATACAGGTATTTGTACTTCCATTCAAACGCCTTTGCGTTCAATCCCCAAACTCACTTGTGTTTTTACACGTATCTCATTAAGTTGAAGAAGAGGCTGTCTTTTGAGACAGCCTCTTCTTTTTTACTGTTCTTGAAAAACGTCTCCAGCTTTTTAAAAACGTTTCGGCGAATGAAAGAAAAGACTTCGGGCTTTTAAAAAAACGTTTCGGGCTTTTTCTGGGAGATTTTCCTTATTTGCTTTCATCAATGGTGGGACAAAGCTGCTTTACCTTTTCTTCGAATGATTCCCGGTCGCGTGCACGGTTTCTTACGGCAGTCCGGTAATTATAGATTGTCTGTGGTGAATAGAATAATAAGGTAGCGATACGTGAACTGTCCTTGATTCCCAATCGGACAAGGGCAAAGATACGCAGTTCCGTATTGAGAATTTCTCCTTTTTGCGGAATGATTTCTTCTCCTTCACGGAGCAGGGCATTGAAGTTCCTTGATGAAGTTCGGGTAAAGTGTCAGGAAAGTAGTGTCAAATTACGAAGAATGTTTGGCATCATTCTCAGACATCTTGTTGTTGGCCAGCTTGGCAAGATCTTCTGTCTGCTTGGCTTTTACTTTACGCTTGACGAGATCCTGATATCGGTTTAGCTTGTCGATGTAAGCGGCACAGAGATCAAGAAACAGGCTTACGTATTCTTCACGGATATGATTGGTGCGTAGCAGTTCATTGTTGAGTTCAGTCAGCTGGCGTTCATGTGGGTCACTGCTTTCCGTTGCTTTCCGAGCTGTTGCATCTGACGGTAGATATAAGAAAGAATGGAAACGGCAAGCAGGAGACTCAGCAGGCTGATGAAGCAGATGGCGCCGTGTCAGACGTTCACTCTTGTCATTGCTTTGCTAG
>ENA-OQHP01000135-OQHP01000135.1-human-gut-metagenome-genome-assembly--contig:-NODE-135-length-23958-cov-5.525828_pt1 | contig 23958 bp, 22 predicted proteins | sample MGYA00242563_ERZ504717 | MGnify/ENA primary metagenome ERZ504717 (study PRJEB26092, sample SAMD00036212) | human gut metagenome | host: Homo sapiens | study: EMG produced TPA metagenomics assembly of... | reverse complement strand
TTCAATATTTGTATATACATTTATATTTATGCAAAATAATGTATATTGATATATCTGTTCTGTCGATTTTTTGTTTTTCTACCAAAGACAGATATATATAAGTAAAATATTATAACTATGTAAATAAGCCTGTTTCGGCTATGTTTTAGTTTTCCATATTGTAAAATACCTTTATTCATTTTTGCCTCCGTTTTACCCTTAAAATCCATAATTGGAGTTTATGTGGATAAATAATTGTCTATATGGATTTATCCACAAAATAGGGCAAAAACAGGGCATTTAAGCAGTTTTAGTGGTTTTGTTTATACTGGTAACTATAATGTTAGTGGAAATATAGGATTTTGAGATTTTAGACTTATGCCCCTATAATTTAGAAAAGTGGTGGATAAGTCTGATTTTTTAGTTTTTTGAAGTGCATTGTGGATAACTTTAGAAATATTTTTTATTTTGGATTTTTCCACTATTGATATTTAGATTTTATTATTTTGGGAGTTATGCACATTAAATTCCATATATAGAAATTTGAGATAGGGGAATTGATTTATTAACGATAATCCCTATATTTTCAAACTTGCAATATGAAAGTTTGAAAACAAGAATTGATTTATTAACTATAATACCTATATAGCTGTAGGATAGAATAAGCCTTATACACTTACAAAACAATTTATTAAACCGGTGATTTTTGATGTTTTTAAATCAACAGGTATATATTAATGTTCTTTATGTAAAATAGCTAAAATAATGGCGTTATACCTCCGAATCTATCTTTATTATTGTAGCTTGGCATTAGAAGTCATAAAAACATAAAAAGGCGAGGGAAAATCCCTCGCCTTAGCTATTATATATTATTCTTCTGTACTATTGTTTTCTTCTGTTGTATCGTCATCTTCGATTACAGCATCTTTATCTACAATAGCCTCGCCCTTAGAGAGCTTTAAGTCAATATTTCTGTAAGGTTCATACCAGTACCAGCTGGAATAAGTTTACCAATGATAACATTTTCCTTTAAGCCGATAAGTGGGTCAACCTTACCCTTAATAGCAGCTTCAGTTAATACTCTAGTTGTTTCCTGGAATGATGCAGCTGAAAGGAAGCTATCAGTAGCAAGAGAAGCCTTTGTGATACCCATAAGAGTTCTTGAGCCTTCTGCTGGTTCGCCACCGTTTTCAATAGCAGCCTTATTCTTGTCTTCAAAATCAAGCCAGTCTACAAGTGAGCCTGGAAGCATATCAGTATCGCCGTTATTTTCTACCTTAACTCTCTTGAGCATCTGACGAACAATAACTTCGATGTGCTTATCGTTGATATCAACACCCTGTAAACGGTATACTCTCTGAACTTCTTTAAGAACATAGTCCTGAACGCCTCTTACGCCCTGAATTCTGAGAATATCGTGAGGGTTGATTGAACCTTCTGTAATAGGGTCACCGGCAAGAATTTCATCGCCGTTCATAACCTTAATTCTTGAACCGTAAGGGATAAGATATTCCTTAGATTCGCCATTGAGAGCTGTAACTACTACTTCTCTCTTCTTCTTTGTATCTGTAACGCTTACTCTACCACCAAATTCTGCAATAATCGCAAGACCCTTTGGCTTTCTTGCCTCGAAAAGTTCTTCTACTCTAGGCAAACCTTGTGTAAGGTCATTACCAGATACACCACCAGTATGGAATGTTCTCATTGTAAGCTGTGTACCAGGTTCACCGATTGACTGAGCAGCGATAATACCTACTGCTTCACCAATTCTAACCTGTCTACCACTTGCCATGTTAGAACCGTAGCACTTAGAGCAAACACCGTTGTGGCTCTTACAAGTGATAATAGTTCTAATCTTAACCTTTGTGATACCAGCACCAACTACAGCATCAGCCATATCTGGAGTAATAAGTGTATTAACAGGAACAATAACTTCGCCTGTTTCTGGGTTTACAATATCTTCAGCAGAATATCTGCCTCTAATTCTATCTACTAATGGTTCGATAGTTTCCTGTCCGTCCATAAATGCCTCAACTTCCATATATGGAATTTCGCCATTATTATGTTCAGAACAGTCATATTCACGAACAATAATATCCTGTGATACATCTACAAGTCGTCTAGTTAAGTAACCTGAATCGGCTGTTCTGAGGGCTGTATCAGAAAGACCCTTTCTGGCACCATGGCAGAAATGAAGTATTCCTGAACTGAAAGACCTTCACGGAAGTTAGCCTTGATTGGAAGTTCGATAGTTTCACCACTAGGAGATGCCATCAAACCACGCATACCACCAAGCTGTTTAATCTGTCTGTTAGAACCTCTGGCACCAGAGTGAGCCATCATGTAGATTTCGTTGTAAGTACCAAGACCTGCAAGAAGGGCATCAGTAATCTTACCATCGGCCTGTTCCCAAACAGAAATAACCTTGTTATGTCTTTCTTCGTCTGTCATAAGACCTCTACGGAACATCTTATTAATCTTAGCAACTTCTGCTTCAGCTTCTTCAATGTATGTTTCCTTTTCAGGTGGGATAACCATATCTGATACAGAAACTGTAAGAGCAGCGATTGTAGAATACTTGTAACCAAGAGATTTGATGTTATCTAATACAACACAAGTTTCTGTAGAAGGGTGCTTATGGATACACTTGTTAATAATCTTACCAAGTTCCTTCTTTGTTACAAGGAAGTCAATTTCATACTTAAATCTATTTTCTGGGTCTTTTCTATCTACAAAGCCTAAGTCCTGAGGAATAATCTCGTTAAAGATAATTCTACCAGCTGTTGTGTCAACAATCTGGCTTTCAGTAGTACCGTCAGCATTTGTAAGAGTTTTTCTGACCTTAATCTTTGAATGTAAAGTGATTACATGGTTATCGTAAGCAAGTCTTGCTTCGTTTTCGTCCATGAAAATCTTACCTTCACCTGGTTCGCCATCTTTTTCAAGTGTAAGATAGTAAATACCAAGAATCATATCCTGTGTAGGAACTGTTACAGGTTCACCATCAGAAGGCTTTAAAAGGTTGTTTGGAGCAAGGAGTAAGAATCTACATTCTGCCTGTGCTTCAACACTTAAAGGAACATGAACCGCCATCTGGTCACCATCGAAGTCGGCGTTGTAAGCTGTACAAACAAGTGGGTGAAGCTTAATAGCTCTACCTTCTACAAGTACAGGTTCGAATGCCTGAATACCAAGTCTATGAAGAGTAGGGGCTCTGTTAAGCATAACCGGATGCTCCTTAATAACATCTTCAAGGACATCCCAAACTTCTGGCTGTAATCTTTCTACCATTCTCTTAGCTGACTTAATGTTGTGAGCTAAACCGTCTTTTACAAGGTTCTTCATAACGAAAGGCTTGAAAAGTTCAATAGCCATTTCCTTAGGAAGACCACACTGGTAAATCTTGAGTGTAGGGCCTACTACGATAACAGAACGGCCTGAATAGTCAACACGCTTACCAAGGAGGTTCTGACGGAATCTACCTTGCTTACCCTTTAATAAGTCAGAAAGTGACTTGAGTGAACGGTTACCAGGACCAGTAACTGGTCTACCGCGTCTACCGTTATCAATAAGGGCATCAACAGCTCCTGTAACATTCTCTTTTCATTTCTGATGATAATGTCTGGAGTACCCATTTCAAGAAGCTTGAAAAGTCTATTATTTCTGTTGATTACTCTTCTATAGAGGTCATTTAAGTCAGATGTAGCAAATCTACCACCGTCTAACTGAACCATTGGTCTTAATTCAGGTGGAAGTACAGGAAGTACATCTAAAATCATCCATTCAGGTCTGTTGCCACTATTTCTGAAAGCTTCAACAACTTCTAACTTCTTAATAGCCTTAACCTTTTTCTGACCAGCAGCAGTTAAAAGTTCTTTCTTTAAATCTTCTGCTTCTTTGTCAAGGTCAATAGCCTGTAAAAGTTCCTTAATAGCTTCAGCACCCATACCTACTCTAAAGTTGTTGCCGTAAGTATCGTAAGCTTCTCTGTATTCCTGTTCAGAAATAATCTGCTTATAAACAAGATTTGATTCACCACTATCAAGAACGATGTAATTTGCAAAGTAAAGAACCTTTTCAAGGGCCTTTGGACTAATACCAAGAATGATACCCATTCTACTTGGGATACCCTTGAAATACCATATATGGCTCACAGGAGCCGCGAGAGTAATGTGACCCATTCTCTCGCGTCTTACCTTGCTCTTAGTTACTTCAACGCCACAACGCTCACAAACAATGCCCTTGTGTCTAATTCTCTTATATTTACCACAATGACATTCCCAGTCCTTTGTTGGTCCGAAAATTCTTTCACAGAATAAACCATCTCTTTCAGGCTTTAAAGTTCTGTAGTTAATAGTTTCAGGCTTTTTTACTTCGCCATGAGACCACTGAAGAATTTTTCAGGAGAAGCTAAACCGATTTTTATTGAATCAAAAACTATACCCTGTTCAGTATTATCACTCATTGGATATTTCTCCTTTCTTACTTATCACTATCATCAGCATCTAAAAATTTGTTTAAATCTTCAAATTCCTTGAGCATATCTGCTTCTTCAAGGACATCTTCATCGCTGATAACAAAATCATCATCACTATCTTCTTCGTCTACATCAATATCATCTAAATCAATGTCGCCGAGTACATTTTCAAGAGAAACCTTACCGTCATTCTTGTTTTCTTCTTCAACATCACTTTCAACACCTTCAATATTTACATTAATATTGAAATCGTCTACATCGTCAATGCTTTCCTGAATTTCAACTTCAGTATTATCTTCTCTTAAAATCTTAATATCAAGACCTAATGCCTGTAATTCCTTTAAGAGAACCTTGAAAGATTCTGGAACACCAGGTTCAGGTATATTTTCGTCTTTAACAATAGCTTCATATGTCTTAACACGACCTACAATATCATCAGACTTAACTGTTAATATTTCCTGTAATGTGTAAGATGCACCATATGCCTCTAATGCCCAAACTTCCATTTCACCAAATCTCTGACCACCGAACTGAGCTTTACCACCAAGTGGCTGCTGAGTTACAAGTGAGTAAGGACCAGTTGAACGAGCGTGAATCTTATCGTCTACAAGGTGGTGGAGCTTGAGGTAGTGCATGAAACCAATAGTTGTTGGGTTATCAAATTCTTCGCCTGTACGACCGTCACGAAGTTTAACTCTACCTGTATGGTCAATAGGAACGCCTCTCCATTCATCTCTGTGGTCAAGGTGGTTACCTAAGTATTCAAGAACTTCTGGCTTGAGTGTTTCAGCCCACTTGTCCTTAAATTCTTCCCAAGACTTGTTAGCATAATCGTTTGCCATATCAAGGGACTGCATAATATCTTCTTCGTTTGCACCTTCGAATACTGGAGTAGAAACCTTCCAGCCAAGGGCATTACTTGCAAGACCTAAGTGGATTTCAAGTACCTGACCAATGTTCATTCGAGAAGGTACACCCAATGGGTTAAGAACGATGTCAAGTGGACGACCATTTGGTAAGTATGGCATATCTTCAACAGGTAAAACTCTTGAAACTACACCCTTGTTACCATGACGACCGGCCATCTTATCGCCAACGGAAATCTTTCTCTTCTGAGCAATATATACTCTTACATTCTGATTTACGCCAGGAGCAAGTTCGTCACCATTTTCTCTAGTAAATACCTTAACATCAACAACGATACCACCAGCACCATGAGGTACTCTTAATGAAGTATCTCTAACTTCTCTTGCCTTTTCGCCGAAGATAGCTCTAAGAAGTCTTTCTTCTGCTGTTAATTCAGTTTCACCCTTTGGTGTAACCTTACCAACAAGAATATCGTTAGGTGAAACTTCTGCACCAATACGGATAATACCTGTTTCATCAAGGTCCTTAAGAGCGTCATCACCTACATTAGGGATGTCTCTTGTAATTTCTTCATCACCAAGCTTAGTATTTCTAGCTTCTGATTCATATTCTTCAATATGGATAGATGTATAAACATCGTCCATAACAAGTCTTTCACTTAAAAGTACGGCATCTTCGTAGTTGTAACCTTCCCAAGTCATGAAACCGATAAGTGGGTTCTTACCAAGGCAAGTTCGCCGTTCTAGTAGAAGGACCATCAGCAATAATCTGACCCTTCTTAATGCTATCGCCTTTGTTTACGATAGGTCTCTGGTTTACACAGTTAGACTGGTTAGAACGCTTAAATTTAAGAAGTTCGTATACCTGTCTTCTGTCATCACTATTTTTAACAACAATCTTAGCTGCATCTACGGCTTCAACAACACCGTCTTGTTCAGCAACAACAACATCGCCTGAGTCCTTAGCAGCCTTCATTTCCATACCTGTACCTACAACTGCTGAATCAGTAGTAAGAAGTGGAACAGCCTGACGCTGCATGTTGGAACCCATGAGGCTCTTGTTACGTCATCGTTCTGTAAGAAGGAATAAGGGCTGTGGCTACAGATACAAGCTGACGAGGAGATACATCCATCAAGTCAACATTTACTGGAGCAACCTGTACATTTTCTTCGCCATCTCGACAAGTAACCTTATCGTGAACGAAATGGTTATTTTCGTCTAATGGTTCGTTTGCCTGAGCAATAATGTACTTTTCTTCTTCATCAGCTGTTACATAAATAACATTTTCAGTAACAACAGGAACTTCACCAGATTTATCTACAATTCTGTATGGAGCTTCGATGAAACCATATTTATTAATCTTTGCATAACAAGCAAGAGAGTTAATAAGACCGATGTTAGGACCTTCAGGAGTTTCGATAGGACACATTCTACCATAGTGTGATGAATGTACATCTCGAACTTCGAAACCGGCTCTATCTCTTGATAAACCACCAGGACCTAAGGCAGAAAGTCTTCTCTTGTGAGTTAATTCACTAAGAGGGTTATTCTGGTCCATAAACTGTGATAACTGAGAACTACCAAAGAATTCCTTAATAGCTGCAGTAACTGGTTTAATATTAATAAGAGATTGTGGAACAATAGAATCGTGGTCCTGAGTTGTCATTCTTTCTCTTACAACTCTTTCCATTCTTGACATACCAATCTGAACTGGTTCTGTAAAAGTTCGCCAACGGCTCTAATACGTCTATTGCCAAGGTGGTCAATATCATCTCTTGTACCGATACCGTAGTCAAGGTGGATACAGTAGTTAATAGAAGCCATAATATCTTCCATAGTAATATGCTTTGGAACAAGTTCGTGCATATTTGCCTTAACTGCTGCCTTAAAGCTATCAGCATCATCATTTGCTTCAAGAATATTCATAAGCACAGGAAGGTAAACCTTTTCTTCAATGCCTAAATCTTCTTTAGTAAGACCAAACTGTTCGATGTAACCGTCAATATCAACTGCAAGGTTAGAAAGAACCTTAGTTGTTTTGCCTTCTTCGATTTCGTCAATTCTTACTGTAACAGATGGAGCACCTGCGTTCTGAATCTTATCACAAAGTTCATCAGTAAGCTTAGTACCTGCTTCACAAATAACTTCGCCAGTCATTGGGTCTGCTACATCTTCAGCAAGAATATAGCCAGAAACTCTGTTCTTTAAGAGAAGCTTTTTGTTGAACTTATAACGACCAACATGAGCAAGGTCATATCTCTTAGGGTCATAGAACATATTGTTTAAAAGCTGCTGACTTGAATCTACTGTAGGTGGTTCGCCTGGACGAATCTTCTTGTAGATTTCAATAAGACCTTCTTCATAGCTGTCAGTAGGGTCTTTTTCAAGAGTAGCCATAATCTTTGGTTCTTCACCAAATAAATCAATAATATCCTGCTTATTACCAATACCTAAAGCACGAATAAGAACTGTTACAGGAACTTTTCTTGTTCTATCTACTCTTACAGAGAATACATCGTTTGAATCTGTTTCGTATTCAAGCCAAGCACCTCTGTTAGGGATTACAGTTGAAGTAAGAAGGTTCTTACCAACCTTATCCTTAGCTATATCATAGTAAATACCAGGAGAACGAACAAGCTGGCTGACAATAACTCTTTCGGCACCGTTAATAACGAATGTACCTGTATCTGTCATAATAGGGAAATCACCCATGAAGATTTCCTGTTCTCTGATTTCGTCAATTTCCTTATTACGAAGTCTTACCTTAACTCTGATAGGTGCTGAGTATGTTGCATCTCTGTCTTTACATTCAGAAATAGACCACTTAGCATTTTCCTTGTCAAAGGTAAAGTCCACAAACTCAAGAATTAAATTACCGCTATAGTCGGTAATAGGTGAAATATCGTCAAATACTTCATACAGGCCCTCTTCCAAAAACCATTTGTAGCTGTCAGTCTGTAACGCCAGTAAGTCAGGCATATCGAGTACTTCTTTTACTCTGGCATAACTCATACGCATTGCGTCGCCATAATAGACTGGGCGTATTCTGTTCTTTTCCATTGGCATTTTCACTCCTTATAAATTTTTATAGAAACTTTTCTATATGTTATCTTTCCTTAAAGGTAAATTGTAAACATCAATTCATTTTATTCACAAAATATTTACAAAAATCTATTGATTTTTTAAATCATTAATGCTATAATAATTTCAATCTGATATTTATATTACCTTATTAGGTGCAATTCAATATTGTATCATTTTTAAAGCCCTTTGTCAAGGGAGTTGTAGGCAAAATCTGTGTGTTTTGTCTTATTTTTTTGTTCTATGTTTTTAGCCTTTTCACTTTTGCGAAAGGGCTTTTTTGTTTTTATGTAAATATTATTCTTTAAACTATAATTTTCTCTATATTTTTATTTTCTTTATTTATAGAAGAAACTGTCTATTTTTTCAATTTTGTCACGAAATGTCACGGTGTTGGCATTATAATATACCCGTAAAATGTGTTAATTGTTTTACACTATTCAAAAAATGAATAATGAAAATGGTTTTCCTGCAAAATCAACAGTTTTAAATTTGTTAAATTTAGATATACCAATTTTGGTTTTATTGTGGTATAATAAACTGAATTTTAGTAAGCAAAAACAATTTATACACTTATCCACAGGTTGTGGATAACTTTGTGTACAACTGTTTATAAATATGTTAATTATATGTGAGTTATTCACAATGATATATTAAATTACTGGTCTTTCCAGACTTATCCACATAAGTTGATAACCTATGATAAAATATACTTGTTAATTATTGTCAACATATTTATTAACAAATTAGAGAAAGGACACATTATGAAATCCATACAGGAATATTGGGACCAAACTCTGCAATGTATGCAGCACGAATTGAATGTATCTGAAATAAAAATAAATGCTTTCTTCCGTTCAATAAAGCCAGTTGATGTAAAAGGTGACACCCTTATTCTCTCTGTTGATATAGGTTTTTACAAGGAAACTATAAAGAAAACTTTTGATTCTAGCCTTAAAGAGGCTTTGACTATTGTTTTTGGCAAGCCTATGAACTATAGAATTTTTACTGAGGCAGAGCTTGAAACTGCTAAGTTTGATGAAATAGAAGAAAAGCCAGTTAAAGAAGAAGTAGAGGATATGACTGGCAACAAAAGCTATGTGCGTGAAAATGGACTTAAAACAAACTATGAATTTGATAATTATATAGTAGGTTCTTCCAATAATTTCGCCTATGCTGCTGCTGTTGGTGTAGCTGAAAACCCAGGTACAGAATATAATCCTTTGTTTCTCTATGGTGGTGCAGGTCTTGGTAAAACCCATCTTATGCACGCCATTGGAAACTATTATTATAGAGAACAGCCTGAAGCTAAAATACTCTATGTTTCTTGTGAAGCCTTTACAAACGAGCTTATAAAGGCTATTCAGGAAAAAAAGACTATTGAATTTAAGGAAAAATATAAGAAGACTTGATATGCTTTTAATTGATGATGTTCAGTTTTTAGCAGGTAAAGAAAGTGTTCAGGAAGAATTTTTCCATACTTTCAATGACCTTGTAAATGCAAATAAGCAAATTGTAATTTGCTCTGATAGAAAGCCTAATGAAATCGCTACTCTTACAGACAGACTTGTATCCCGTATGCAGTCTGGTATTATAGCTGATATTACTTTCCCTAGTTATGAAACTAGAGCCGCTATTTTGCAGAAAAAGGCTGAACAAATGGGTGTGTTTATACCTGATGATGTTATTGCTCTTATTGCTAATAGCTCTCAATCTAATATTAGAGAAATGGAAGGTCTTTTAAAGAAGGTTGAGGCATATTCTAAGTTTACTAATAAGGAAATAAACCTTGAACTTGCTGAGGAGGCTTTAAAAGATGTTTTAGAGTCTAATAAGCCTAATATTACTGTTGAGTATATACAGGAAATTGTAGCTGATTATTACAAAACTTCAACTTCTGAACTTTGTTCAAAGAGAAGAACTCAGCCTTTAGCTACTTATAGACAGCTTGCTATGTACCTTTGCCGTAAGTATTTAGAGGACTCTCTTGCTGTTATTGGTGGTAAGTTTGGTGGTCGTGACCATACTACTGTTATGCACAGCTGTGATAAGATTACTGCTATGCTTGAATCTGATGATAAATTAAATCAGGATTTATTTGTAATTGATAAGCGTATTAAAGGCTAATTTTTTAATATAAAACCATAAAGTAAAATTCCATATTTTTGATGAAGGAATTTTAGTATTATATTTCATTTTTGTTTTTGGATAGCTTTTTACACATTTTTTAAAGGTTGAAAAAATTTTTATAGGAAATGTGTAATTAAAGTTGTCCATATATTTTCACATTTCGATGTGGAAAAGTGGCTAACTTCTTGTGGATTGTTGTGTGTAAAAATTTGACATTTTTTTTGCCTTGTTAAAAAGTTAATAACAGGGTATAAAATTGAGGAGTTATACACATAGATATACACAGGAAAAATCTAGGTAAAAACTGGGGTTGATGGGGTTTTCAATGTTATCCACCGCCCCTACTACTACTTCTACTACTTTTTATATATTTATTGTTTATATATCCATTCATTAGGTTGGGTGGGTGTGTATATTTGTGTAGCTTTTCGCTATTTTTTAATTTTGTTGTTATTTTCTTTTATTTTTTATTACTTATTAACAGGAGATGTATTTATGAAATTAGAATGTTCTAAAAAATCTTTGCTTAATGCTATTAATATAGTTAGTAAAGCTGTATCTACTAGAAGTACATTGCCTATACTTAACTGTATTCTCCTTACAGGAGATAGAGAAGGCTTTAGACTTTTGGCTAGTGATAGAGAATTAAGTATTGAAACTGATAATATTGAATCTGATTTGTATGAAAAGGGTTCAGTAGCTATTGATGCTAAAATGTTTGCTGATATTATAAAAGCTTTACCTACTGAAATGGTTACTTTAACTGTTGATGAAAAAAATGTTTGTCATATTAAATCTGGTAAGTCTGAATTTACTATTAATGGTCAGCCTGCTGAACAGTTCCCTGAAGTTCCAGTTGTAAATAAGAGAGAAAATATCGTTTTAAAGTCTGCTGATATTAAAAATATGATTAAACAGACTATTTTTTCTGTTGCAACTGATGAAAGTAAGCCTATTTTAACTGGTGAACTTTTTAAGTTTGATGAAAATTGCTTTAATGCTGTAGCTATTGACGGCTTTAGAGTAAGCTGGAGAAAAACTGTTTGCGAATATGACGGCTATACTGAAATGGTTGTTCCATCTAAGACACTTAACGAGCTTGCTAGACTTTTATCTGATGATGAAAATGAAAAAGCTACTATTTATTATTCTTCTAGCTATATTCTTTTTGAAATTAAGGGCTGTACTATTGTTTCAAGACTTTTAGACGGCGAATTTTTAAATTATGAAAACTTATTTGTAGAAAATAGTCCAGTAAAATTGACTGCTAACACTCACGAACTTTTAAGTGCCTTTGAAAGAGCTACTATTGTTTCTGAGGATAATAAGAAAACTCCTGTTATATTGACTATAAAGGAAAATAATTTGAATATCAGAACTACTACTGACAGAGGTTTGGTGAATGAAGATGTACCTATTACTCTTGATGGGGAAGAACTTGTAATTACATTTAATGCTAGATACATTATTGATATTCTCAAAGTTGTTGAGGAAGAATATGTAACAATGAACTTTAATACTAACAAGAGTCCTTGTATTGTAACAGGTGTTACTAATCACGATTATAAGTACCTTGTATTACCTATTAATCCTAGATAGTTTTTAGAATAAATGTTTGAAAATAGTTGTTTTTGAATAGCAAAAAATCTGTACTAATTGAAACATAGTTTCGGTTTTGGGCTCTTTTATGTAAGGAGATTAATTATGAATGTATATATTAAAGATAATTTTATAAAATTGCAACAGGCACTTAAATTGGCTGGATTTGTTGACCAAGGTTCTGATGCTAAAATGCTTATACAAGACGGTTATGTAAAGGTAAATGGTGCTGTATGCACTATGAGAGGTAAAAAACTTGTAGCTGGAGATAAGGTAGAGATGGACGGCGAAAGTTTTATTATTGCTGAAAAATAATATTTTTAAGTGTATATTGTTTATTAGAAAAGTCTGTTTTGTAACAGGCTTTTTTAAGCTGATTTTTTAGGAGATTTTTTATGAAGGTAGACAGATTGTGTTTGAAAAATTATAGAAATATTGATTTAGTAGATATTGAATTTTCTCCTTATGTAAATATACTTTACGGAGATAACGCACAGGGAAAAACCAATATTTTAGAGTCCCTTTTTATGTGTGCTACTGGTAGAAGTCAGAGAACAAGAAATGACAAAGAATTAATACAGTTTAACAATCAATCTGCCCATATTAGCTGTTATGTAAGTAAAGAAAATTATCAAGATAAAATTGATATACATTTAAAAAATGGAGAGAAAAAGGGTATTGCTGTAAACAGTATTCCTATTAGAAGATTAGGGGATTTATTTGGCACAATAAATATTGTGCTTTTTTCTCCTGAGGACTTAATGCTTGTAAAAGAAGGACCAGCTCTTAGAAGAAGATATATGGATATAGAGCTTTGTCAGTTAAGCAAGGTCTATTATTTTAATTTACAAAAATACTATAAGATACTAAAAGAACGAAATACACTTTTAAAGAAAATGGCAAAAAATGGCTCATTATTAGAAGATACCCTAGATGTGTGGGACAAGCAACTTTGTGCTTATGGCACAAAGTTAGCGGAAGAACGAAAAAGTTTTATTGAAGATTTGAACTTGAAAGCCGAGAAGATACACGGAGATATTTCAGCAAATAAAGAAAGTTTGAAAATAGAATATAAAGAATCTGTAGACTATAGTAACTTTATGAAAAATGGTCAAAAACAGAGATAAGGATATTTTTATGGAAATACCTGTGTTGGTATACATAAAGATGATATGGTTTTTTATATAAACGCAATAATGCCAGAGATTATGCCTCACAGGGACAGCAGAGAACAATATGCCTTAGCCTAAAAATGGCGGAAGTAGAACTTATAAATGAAAAGACAGGAGCATATCCTGTACTTTTACTTGATGATGTATTATCTGAACTGGATAAAAATAGACAGGATTATATACTGAAAAGCATAAATAATATACAAACTATTATTACCTGTACAGGTCTTGATGAAATCACCAGAAATATAGGCGATAAAATAAAAATATTTAGGGTTAAAGAGGGAAAAATCCTTTAAATTTTGGTTGAATTGTGGTATAATAGAGGGGTATAGATAAAGGTAAGTTAATGAAATTTAAACTAAAAACTATATTTTAGAGAATATTTAGTTTTTCTACTTTTAAATTTGGAGTATTTTCAATGACTAAGTGTCTTGATATACATTTTAAATTTCTGCTTGCCCAGTTGGAGGAATAAAAATGGCACAACAGGATTACAATGAAAATCAAATACAGATACTTGAGGGTCTTGAGGCTGTAAGAGTTCGCCCTGGTATGTATATTGGTTCTACCTCTATTAGAGGTCTTCATCATTGTGTTTATGAAATCGTGGACAATGCTGTAGATGAGGCACTTGCAGGCTATTGTACAGACATTGAAATAACAATAAACCCTGATGATACTGTAACTGTATTTGATAATGGTCGAGGAATACCAGTAGGTATTCATCCACAAAAGGGAATACCTGCCGTAGAGGTAGTGTTCACAATTCTTCATGCCGGTGGTAAGTTCGGTGGTGGAGGATACAAGGTTTCTGGTGGTCTTCACGGTGTAGGTGCATCTGTTGTAAATGCTTTAAGTGAATGGCTTGTAGTTGATATTTATCACGATGGCAATATTTACAGACAGCATTATGCAAGAGGTAAGGTGCAGGATAAATTGACTATTGTTGGTCAATGTCCAAAGGAACAGACTGGTACTAAAATTACATTTAAGCCAGATGCTGAAATATTTGAAGAAACACATTTTGATTATGCTACTTTAAGAGAACATTTTCAGGAAACAGCTTTCCTTACTAAGGGTGTAAAGATTATTTTCAAAGACGAAAGAGAAGGTCAGCAGGCTGAAAATGTGTTCCACTATGAAGGTGGTATTCGTGAGTTTGTAGAGCATATAAACAAAACTAGAGAGACTTCATACGATGAAATATTCTACTGCGAGGGTATGAAAGATGATATTTCTGTTGAAGTTGCTTTCCAGCATTATGACGGATATAACGAAGTTAATTTTTCTTATGTAAATAATATCAATACTGTAGACGGTGGTACTCATGTAATGGGCTTTAGAAGTGCTCTTACAAAGACTATTAATGACTATGGTCGTAAATTTGGTCTTTTAAAGGCTAGTGACAAAAATCTTACTGGTGAAGATATAAGAGAAGGTCTTACTTCTGTTATTAGTGTTAAAATTCCAGACCCACAGTTTGAAGGTCAGACAAAGGGTAAACTTGGTACAAGTGAGGCAACAAGTGCTGTTGCAACTGTATTAAGCGAAAAGTTGGAATACTTCCTTGAGGAAAATCCTACAATAGCAAAGGCTATTTTTGAAAAGTCTATGGTTGCATCAAGAGCCAGAGAGGCAGCTAGAAAGGCTAGAGAACTTGTAAGAAGAAAATCTCCTCTTGAATCAGGTAGACTCCCTGGTAAATTAACAGATTGTTCATCTAATGACCCATCTGAAAGCGAAATTTACATCGTAGAGGGTAATTCTGCCGGCGGTTCTGCCGTTGGTGCAAGAAACCCTAGAGTACAGGCTGTATTGCCTTTAAGAGGTAAAATATTAAATGTAGAAAAGGCAAGACTTGACAGAATACTTGGTAATGAAGAAATTAGAGCTATGATAACAGCCTTTGGTACTGGTATTCACGAAGATTTTGATATATCTAAACTTAGATACCACAAAATTATTCTTATGACCGATGCCGATGTTGATGGTGCTCATATTGCAACATTACTTTTGACATTTATATTTAGATTTATGCCTGACCTTATTAAAGAGGGTTATGTGTACTTAGCACAACCACCACTTTATAAGTTAGAGAAAAACAGAAAAGCCTACTATGCTTATTCAGATGAAGAAAGAGATAGTATTATTTCTGAAATTGGTTCTGACGGTATGAGTCCTATTCAGAGATATAAGGGTCTTGGTGAAATGGACCCTGAACAGCTTTGGGACACTACTATGAACCCAGAAAATCGTATTCTTGTAAAGGTTACTATTGACGATGCCAGAGTGGCAGATGCAATTTTTGACCAGCTTATGGGCGATAATGTTGAGCTAGACGCGAATTTATACAGGAAAACGCAAAATATGTTACTAATCTTGATGTTTAGTATACAGTAAAGGATTGAAATTATGGATGAAAACAATTTAACCTATGATAAAATTGTAGATGTTGAAATATCTGACAAAATGAAAAGTGCATACATAGACTATGCAATGAGTGTTATTGTATCAAGAGCTTTACCAGATGTCAGAGATGGTTTAAAGCCTGTTCATAGACGAATTTTGTTTGATATGAATGAACTCCACCTTGACCCATCAAAGGGCTACAAGAAGTCTGCTCGTATTGTCGGTGATACAATGGGTAAATATCACCCTCATGGTGATTCATCAATATACGATGCTTTAGTTCGTCTTGCTCAGGATTTCTCTATGAGATACCCTCTTGTTGATGGTCATGGTAACTTTGGTTCAATTGATGGTTTTCAGGCTGCGGCTTCAAGATATACAGAAGCTAAAATGGCTAAAATCACAGTTGAAATGCTTAGAGATATTGATAAAAATACTGTTGATTTTATGGATAACTATGACGGTGAGTATAAAGAACCTACTGTACTTCCATCAAGATTTCCAAATCTTCTTGTAAATGGTTCAAATGGTATTGCCGTAGGTATGGCAACTAATATACCACCACATAACCTTACAGAAGTAATCAATGCTGCTGTCAAAATGATTGACAACAAAATTGAAGAAAACAGAGATACAGAAATTGATGAAATAATGGACATTATAAAAGGTCCGGACTTCCCAACAGGTGCTAATATCTTAGGTAGAGCAGGTATTGAATCTGCTTACAGAACAGGTAGAGGCAGAATTAGAATGAGAGCTCAATGCGAAATTAGACCTCTTTCTAATGGCAAGGAAGAAATTGTTGTAACTGAAATTCCTTATCAGGTAAACAAGTCCAGAATGATAAGCGGTATTGCTGACCTTGTAAAGGATAAGAAAATTGAAGGTATTGCCGATATTAAGGACCATTCAGACAGAAATGGTATTAATATTACTATTGAGTGTAAAAAGGACTACAGTGCCCAGATTATACTTAATCAGCTTTACAAATACTCACAGTTGCAGGAAACTTATAGCGTAAACTTCCTTACAATAGTTGACGGTGTTCCTAGAACACTTAACTTAAAGGAAATGCTTTCTTATTACCTTGAATTCCAGGAAGAAGTTGTTACAAGAAGAACTCAATTTGACTTGGACAAGGCTCTTGCAAGAATGCACATTGTAGAAGGTCTTTTAAAGGCTCTTGACAATATTGACGAGGTAATTAATATTCTCAGAAGTTCTAAAACTAGAGATGAGGCTAAGACTAGATTAATGGATAGATTTGAATTTACTGAAATTCAGGTTAATGCCATTTGTGATATGCGTCTTATCCGTTTAATTGGTTTGGAAAGAGAAAAACTTGAAACTGAAAAGAATGACTTGACTGCATTTATTGCCGAAATGAGAGCAATTCTTGCTGATAAGAATAAACTTATTACAGTTATTAAAAACGAACTTATTGAAATCAGAGATAAGTATGGTGATGCAAGAAGAACTCGTTTCGTAGCTGATATGGGCGAGATAAATTACGAAGACTTAATTGCCGATGACATGAGTGTTATTACAATGACACAGATGAATTATGTAAAGAGAATTGGTCTTGATACTTACAGAATTCAGAACAGAGGCGGTAAGGGTATAAAGGGTATGCAGACTAGAGAAGAAGATGTTGTAACTAAGTTATTCCTCAGTTCTAACCATAGCTATCTCCTTTACTTTACTGATATGGGTAGAGTTTATAGAACAAAGACATACAACATACCAGAGGCAGGCAGAACTGCTAAGGGTACTCCTGTTGTAAATATTATTGAAAAATCTCCAGAAGAAAAGATTAGCGAGATTATACCAGTTAAGGAATTTTCAGATAATGAATACCTTGTTATGGTAACAAAGAATGGTGTTATAAAGAAAACTCCGGCTAGTGAGTACGAAAGTATTAGAAAGAGTGGTAAGATTGCTATTACTCTTAAAGAGGGCGATGAACTTATTTCTATATTCAAGACTACTGGTAACGACAACATTTTCCTTGCTACAAGAAATGGTATGGCAATTTGCTTCAATGAAAATGATGCAAGAGCTGTTGGTCGTACAGCCTCTGGTGTAAAGGCTATTGACCTTGCTGATGGCGATTATGTTGTAGGTGCTGAACCAGTTAGAGAAGATAGCAAGGTTCTTCTTGTAACTGACGGTGGTTACGGTAAGTGTACTGACCTTACAAGTTTCCGTATACAGCACAGAGGTGGTAAGGGCTTAAAGGCTTACAAGATTACAGAAAAGACTGGTAATATTATAGGTATTTCAATGGTTAATGACAGCGAAGAACTTATAATGGTTACAAGTGAAGGTGTTGTAATCAGAATTAGAATTAAGGATATTGCAACTACTACTGGTAGAATTACACAGGGTGTAAGATTAATAAATCTTAATGACGGCGTAACAGTTGTTAGTATGGATAAAATTTCATCTGAAGATACAGTTGAAGAAGAATCAGAAGAAAACAACACAGAAGTTACTGCTGAAACAACTGAAGAATAAAATCAAAAGTCCTAAGGATATAATCCTTAGGGCTTTTTACTATAGTGGCAATATTATGCTGATGGAATTTTCTAAAGGCTGAAAATATAAAAGCCCCAACTATTTTCAGTTGGGGTAATAGTATATAGACAATAACTGTCTTTAATATTCAATACCTTTTCTAGCCTTAATACCTCTTTTATAGGGGTGTTTTACAGGATTTATTTCACTTACATAGTCAGCTAGGTCTATTAAGTAATCTGGGGCATTTCTGCCAGTCATAACTACTTCTGTGTTGTTATGATTTTTTAAATAGTCTAAGAGAATATCTTTATCCAAATAACCATAGTTACAGCACCTATTACTTCATCAAGTATAAGCATATCTGGCTGAGTTTCTATAGCAGATAAAAGCATTTCGTTATGGGTTTCCTTTAAAAGGGGAATATTGTCATAGTCAAAAGAAGTTGCTCTATTACATCTTATAATTTCTACATTTTCCAATTTTTCAAGAGTTTTTACTTCTCCAGTAGGTGTTCCTTTTAAAAACTGAACAAATGTCACTTTAAGTCCGTTTCCTAAGGCTCTGACAGCCATTCCTGTTGCAGAAGTTGTTTTTCCTTTTCCATTGCCTGTTAAAATATGAATTAAACCTGTCATATATCCTCCAAAAAAGAAAGGGCTGAAGTTAATCAGCCCTTTAATTATTATTATCTTTCAGTTATTGTAACAGTAAAGTCATAAGAGTCCTCTTCTTTGCTATTATCGCCCTGTGCAATAACAGTAAATGTCTTACGACCTGTCTTAGTAGGGTTAAAGTCGATGTTCCAAGTATATTCGTCATCGTCTTCATCATCAGGTGACTTATAAACCTTAGAAATTCTATCGCCAGCACTATCTTCAACCCAAACCTTTTGAGCACTATTTGAAGTAATAACTTCAACTTCAATGCTATCGTCAAGTGAGAATGAAGTACCGTCAACATTTACCTTAGAAATCTTAATAGGGTCTGAATTGTCGCCGTTAATTGTAAGGGCGTATTCATTACCAGCACCACCGTCAGAGCTGTATGCGTGAACATAGTAAGTATCTCTAATTTCTTCTACCTTAAAGCTAAGGTCGAAAGATTTAGTATCGCCACCAGAGTTCTTAGAACCACTTGAGTTCTTATCAAGGGCAGAAGAACTACTACCTCTTGTTATTGTTACATAGCTTGTACCATAAGAAGCAGTAACTCTAAACTTAGCAGTATCACCTGTTTCAATATTTGATGACCTCTGTTCTACATTAAGAATAAGAGGAGAGCCTTTGCTCCAGTTCTTAGCATTAAATGAGAAGTCGTAAGTTTCTGAATTGTCATCGCTGTCATAAGCATATACAGTATAGTTATGCTTACCACTAGACTTAACTGTCATATTTACATTCCAAGTAATTTTGTTACTTGTTTTAGAAGTATAGAAGCCAGAAGATGCAACAACTCTATCATCATCATCTCTAATTTCTACTTTCTTAGCACCAGTACCTGTGTAGATTGTAACTGTTGATTCTACATCAGTATAGATGTAGTTACTAGGAGTTACAACATCACTAATATCAAGGCTACGGCTACTACTAGAGCTTGAAGAAGAATCTACATCAATAGTAACAGTTTCGTAAGAGTCTTCATAACCCTGACCCTTTACATAAAGGTAAACATAGAGCTTAGAAGTACCCTTTGAACTCATTTTTACTTTGCCAGTAAATACTCTGTTGCTACCGTCTTCATCATAGTCTGAAACAACAACATCTTCATCATTAAAGTTATTAGTAATCTTAACCTTAGAAATATCAGATTTAGTTGTAATAGTAAGTTTAGCATAGTCATTCTTGCTTAATGATGTACTAGCTGTCTTTAACTTAACCATATAGTCAGACTTGTAAGATGAGCTACTAGAGCTTGAACTATTTGAGTTTGAGTTATCACTACTTGAGCTACTAGCAGTCTTAACAATAATAGATGCTGCTTTTGTAGAATTAGCATTATTAGAGAAGGCTGTTCCGTTACCAGGCTGTGCCTTTACTGTAGCTACAGTTTCTGATGAACCTGTATTAGTGAATGTATGACGGCATTGGAAAGTTCTTGTACCGTCTGAATTAGCTGTATATTCGCTTACATCTTCGTAAACATTGCCAGTTGAGGCATCAGAAAATCTAACAACTGATGTATTAGAATCTGCAACAGCTGTAAATGTAACAGCATTACCAGAGTTAACAACACTTGTGTTACAGCGATTGAAGATACTGTAAGGTTGTCTGCTGAGGTTGTTGTGTTAGTGTTTGTGTTTGTATTAGTGCTTGAGTTATTGTTTGTGTTGCTTGAGTTATTGTCAGTTGTAGTGTTTGTTGTGATATGAACACTTCTTGTGTCATTATCCCAAGTTACAGTAGCACCAATAGATTCAGCAAGCATACGAATAGGCATTAATGTTCTGTTGTTTTTATTAATAGAAGCAGTATCGAAAGTCTGCTTAACGCCATTAATATAAACTATCTTAGAACGCATTGTATGAGCAATAGTAACGCCCTCTCTTGTGAATGTAAGTGTTTCAGTTTTTGAGTTCCAATCAATAGTAAGCCCTAAAGCATCACAAGTTGTACGAATAGGCACATAAGTTCTATTCTGGAAAATTTGAGGCTGGGCATCATTGGCAGCGAAAGTAATAGCCTTGTTATTAAGGTAAACAGGGACTACTTCAGTTGCTCCGAATGATATTGATGGGAAGCAAAGTGTAGTTACCATCATTAAAAACGAAAGTAACAACCCAGTTAATCTTTTCATAAAAATTCCTCCCTGAAAAAGATTATTGAATAATTTCAATCTCTACCATTATACCATAAATTTAGGTGCTTTTCCAATGGTGTATTATGTTTTAATAAAATTGTAATACTGAAAAAAATTTGGTACTTTATGTAATATTTTGTGAACTTTATTACCAATATGTAAAATAATAAAAAGTCCCAGAGATATTACCTCTAGGACTTTTGGATTTCTTAGATAATTATGTTTAATATTATCGTCTATTTTGCCTAGAGCAAGTGTAATAATAATTGCAATATGCAAATCAAAAATTATGTATTAGATACCGTAAGTTTCTCTGTACTTCTTCATAGCTTCAAGGTGTTCCTTGCCGTCAATAGTACCGTCTTCAATGGCTTCAATAATATCAACTACTGTAACGATAGGGTATACTCTGATACCAAATTCATCATAAACTTCTTGTACTGCTGACTTTTCGCCTTTGCCTTTTTCCATTCTATCAACAGAAATAATAACAGCATTTACATTTACATCAGCTGTAGCTTTAAGAAGTGGGAGAGTTTCTCTGATTGCTGTACCGGCAGTAATAACATCTTCAATAATAGTTACATTATCGCCGTCTTTCATCTTGTAGCCTACCATTACGCCACCTTCGCCATGGTCCTTAGCTTCTTTTCTGTTGAAGCAATAGTTCATAGAACGACCAGTTTCGTTGTAAACAGCAATAGCAACACTAACAGCAAGAGGAATACCCTTGTATGCTGGACCATAAAGTACATCAGAGTCAATACCGTTTTCAGCAAGACATTGAGCATAGAATTCGCCTAACTTAGCAATATGTTCGCCAGTCTTGTAGTTACCAGTGTTAATGAAGTAAGGAGCTTTTCTGCCACTTTTAAGAGTAAATTCACCAAAAGTAAGACTCCTGCATCACACATAAACTTAATAAAATCTTTCTTGTAACTCATTTTTTTACCTCCGAAAAAAAATATATATTTTGATATTTTGAATATACCATATTTTTAAGGCTATTTCAAGGAAATAGGGCAATTATTAATTGTAAAAAATATTTAATAATTATTGGTGAGGAGAATTATTGTTTGATTTATTTGTATGTGGTAAAATATAAGTACGAATTAAAAAGTGAATAAGGAGGTAATTCATATGAAGAAAATTGCGTTATTTCTCTGTTTTGTAATGCTTTTTACAACAAGTACATTTGCAGCATCTACAAACAGCGTTTCAAGAGATGGAGGGGCTTACAAGGAGTATACACCTTTAGGATTTATTACATTTAATATTCATCCTTTAGATGAAGTTACAACAGGTTCTTCTATTATTCTTACTTTTGAAACAGCGAAGGTTTTTGACCAGTCAGTTATTGACGGTACTTCAACTGATACAAATGCTCTTGGTTACAATTCAACAGGCTATCAGTACAGTTACTATGATTGGAACAGTACACAGGCTTTTACGATGTAATGCCACAGGTAAGCACTAATCAGTTGCCTTACAAGATTAGAAAGATAAACGATAATCAGATTGAAGTAAAACTTATTAATGTGCCTAGCAATTACGCCGGAGGTAATCTTTTAGAGATTAATGGTGTAAATAATGAGCCTTACTATAGTATTCCTTGCGTTGTATATACATATGGTACAGGAGATGTAAAGGTTACTATTGATTCTAATTCAAGTACAATTTCTGGTGGTACTATATTAAGTGGTAGCACAAATTCTGGTAAGAAGGATACTACAACTACAGTAGCTACTAAGGAAACAACTACTGAAACAACAACAGAGGCTGTTTCTGAAACTACTACAGAAAGTAATGTAACTAAATTTACAAATACTGTAAAGGCTACAGTGGGTAGTAATGTTTTAGTAGTAAATAACTCTAACTATACTATTGATACAGCACCTTTTATACAAAAGAGTAGTAGTTCTACACTTATTCCTTTAAGAGCGGTAACTACATCTTTAACAGGTAAGAGTGAAAATAGTGACATTGTAACTTGGGATGCAGAAACAAAAACTGCTACTATAAATTATGGTGGAAATAAAATTCAGTTTACTGCCGGCTCTGAATATGTAACAATAAATGGAAAATCTCAGAAAATGGCTTACGGCGTTTATGCTGAAATAAAGGATAGTCGTATGTTTGTACCATTCAGAACTCTTGGAGAGGCTGTTGGTGCTAAGGTGGATTGGGACGCAGAAACAAAAACTGCTATATTTAATTAATGTATAAATATAACTCCTGTCATAAAAAGTGACAGGAGTTTTTTATGTGATAACGATAAATCCCATGGCTTGATTGCAAGCCACGAATTAAGGTCATTAATTTATATAATAAGTACAAAATATTAAATTATAAGATATTTTGTTAAAAAACAGTATCTTTTTATAAAATATAGTTTTATTGTTGATTTTTAACTATGTTTGTATTATTATATAAGCATAAAAAAGGTTATAAAACTAGATAACAAGGGCTTTAGGGACACTTGTGACGAAAAAACGACATTTTGTCGATAAAAGGCGAAAGAAAATCCTTTACAAATGCAAAAAATAATATATACTAATAACTGAGTTAGATATACTGAATATATACAGAACGCAGTATTATATGAAGTATTAATCTACTCCGAGCAAATGGCAACCAGTTCTTTTGCCGATTTGCGTGTTTGGGAATATTTACCTTTTTGGACTATTTCATCCTAAAATGGTATACAGAAATAGCAGTCTTCGGACTGCTATTTTTGTTTTTACTATAAATTTAAAAATAAATATTTATTAAAATATGTTTATTCCTATAATAAAAAAACGCAACTTCAAAAAATAAATAATTTATTTAGAAAATGGGTAATAATAAGTAAAATACAGGAAATAAAAGGTGTTTACAAAGGCTTTTTTGCTTTTTGTGCCATAACATTTTTTATAAAAAAATAAT